>QWCK01002323.1_pt1 | contig 24831 bp, 16 predicted proteins | sample 1972571 | NCBI WGS metagenome assembly QWCK01 (sample SAMN09866710, study PRJNA288562) | Human gut metagenome isolate term2_stool, whole genome shotgun sequencing... | isolation source: gut | host: Homo sapiens | place: USA: California | reverse complement strand
TGAGGACTTACGAAAAGCCCGCTGGTATATCAAGCGCTATCTCGATTACCACCGTGTAAAAGTGGACAGTTTTATCGCGGTGGATTATGCGGCGGATAAAGGGCTTGATCAGGATCTTGCCGAGGCGGTGTTGCGCTTGGCTGTTTCGGCGGTACGGCAAGACGAGCCGCAAGACCTATCCGTGCGTCAGGCCTTGGTGGCGCTGGAACGGGCGATCGGTGTCAGAGAGGCTCGCGCGAATGATTAAGGATAACCGTCAAGCGCGGGCAGAGCTTGAGGGGCTGCGCGAGCTTAACACGCGGATTGACGCGTTGATTGAAGAAAAAGAGAAGTTGGCCGCACGAGTAACAAGCCTTGCCCGTCCACTTTCTGAGCCGGTATCGGGAACGCGCCATTCAGACATAGCCAACGCGGCTGTAAAATTGGCCGACATGGACAAAGAAATAGACAAAACTATAGATGAATATAGCGAACGTAAAAAGCGCATTTTGATACGTATCAACGCAATTACAGATATACGATATAGAACGGTGCTATTTTTGTACTATGCTAATACCGTTCCGCTGCGTTTGCATGAGGTGGCAAGGATAATGCATTACCAGTATTCGACGATAAAAGACATGCACGTGTGCGCGCTTGATGCGTATCAGAAAAAGTATTTCCGATAAGTAGCTACCAAAAACGACCTTACAATGGGGTATAATGATAGTGTGAAATTATAGGCACTCTTCCGGGAGTGCTTTTTTATTGCCCTAAGGTGGTGAAACCAATGGCGGAGGCAAGAAAAAAACAGAAAGACAAGGGCGGTCGGCCGCTTGCGGTTACGCCGGACGTTGTCAGAAAACTAGAGAAGGCTTTTACCGTGGGCGCAAACGTCACTCAAGCCTGTGATTTCGCGGGAATTTCCCGTGAGACATATTATAAACATTGCGAGCGAAATGCGGGGTTTACTGACAAAGTAGCAGAATGGAGCGCGCGAACAGGTTTGCGGGCAAAATACAACATTCACAAAGCGATTGAAGCGGAAGATGTTGATGTATCTAAATGGTATCTCGAACGGACAGATGACGCGTTTAACCCTAAAAAGCGGGCAGAGATAACCGGAACAGACGGCGGCGCGGTACAAATAGAGTTTGGCTGGGCAAGCGATGAGTAAAGTTGTTATACCGTACACGCCACGCGCATTGTGGAAAACAGAGATACACCCGGGACTGGAAAAAGCGCGTTTTTCCGTTGTGGTTGCGCATCGTCGGTTTGGAAAAACCGTCGGAATGATTAATCATATGCTAAAGGCGGCAATATTGTGCGATAATCCGTCGCCGCAATATGCGTACATTGCGCCGTTTCGAGTACAGGCGAAACAAATAGCGTGGGCGTACTTAAAATATTACACGTCGCCGATACCGGGGCGATTGGTGAATGAATCGGAGTTGTTTGTTGAATTGCCGTCACGGCACGAAAACAGGCAGGGGGCGCGCTTATACATTAAAGGCGCGGATAATCCTGATTCATTGCGCGGTAGTTATTGGGACGGCGTTGTATTAGACGAATACGCGCAAATAAAACCAGAAGTGTGGAACGAAATTATTCGTCCGGCGCTTTCTGATCGTTCCGGTTGGGCAACATTTATTGGTACGCCGAAAGGGCAGAATGCTTTTTATGAGATGTACCAACGCGGCCTGCAAGATCCGGCGTGGTTTACATGCAAATATACGGTAGCCGATAGCTGTATTTTACCGGAAGAAGAAATTGAAGAAATGAAGCGGGATATGTCCGACGATGCAATCCGGCAAGAATTGTATTGCGATTTCACGGCGTCGGCGTTTAATGTCCTTATTTCGATTGATTTGGTAGCGCAAGCAAGGGCGCGGCGGGTCATTGAGGAAGATTTGACAGGTGCGCCGGTTGTCTTGGGCGTTGACGTCGCGCGGTACGGTGCGGATAGTTCTTGCATCGTGCGGCGGCGCGGTTTGTGTATGTATGAGCCGGTCCTATTTTCCGGTGTGGATAACATGAAACTTGCGGAAATTGTCGCGCGGGAAATTGAAACGCACAAGCCGGACGCGGTATTCATTGACGCGGGGCGCGGTGAAGGCGTGATTGACCGTTTGCGGCAATTAGGCTATACGGTGATAGAAGTACCGTTCGGCGGGAAAGCGGTTAGAGATGACAAGTACGTGAACCGTCGGGCGGAGATGTGGGACGAAATGCGCGCATGGCTACAACGTGGCGGAAGTTTGCCGGAACATGAACGACTGCAAACGGAGTTGTCCATACCGGAATACGGATATGACGCTAAAGGGCGCATCATGCTGGAAAAGAAAGACAGAATAAAGGAACGTAGCGGCCGATCTCCTGACGTGGCAGACGCGGCCGCTTTAACGTTTGCGGCGCCGGTGGCGAGTCGGTTAGCCGCGGTGCGGAAAACACGCGCCAACACGCAATATTCATTTTTTTAAGGAGGAGAAAACATGTGTAAATTTATTGCTAACGCTTTGGGATTTCGTGCGCCTCGTATGCCGGAAATTAAGCAGCCGGCGCCGACGGCACAAGCCGTTGACATGACGGACGACACGACGGGGGAAGAAATGGCAGCGGAAAACAAACGCAAAAAACGCGGCTTTTTGTCAACTCGTTCGATGAATACCATTCTCGGCAGTGCTGACACAACCGGCAAAAAAACATTGGGGTAAATCATGGACACGATATTGGCAAGAAGCCCGACTGCTAAATACAAGGGGCAAAAACGGCCGGCAAGAGAAAAGGCGCAAAAACGGTTTGACCGGTTATTCCGTAAACGTGAACCGTATGAGCGCTGGTGGAAAGAGATCCGTAAATACGAATTGCCTTTTCATGGCGATTTTGAGGAAAACAAAGCGCGGGGCGAATCGGAAGAAATTTACAACTCGACGGCGCGCGATGCCGCCGCTATTTTCGCCGGCGGTGTGATGAGCGGACTAACGCCGCCTTCGCGTCAATGGTTTAAGTTGGCGCTTGCGGGCAAAGACACGCCGAAAGAAGCGGGGATAATCCTTGACGAGCGACAGGCGATTATGCAAAACGTTTTGGCGCGCAGTAACTTTTATCACGCTGTTTATAGTTGCTATCATGATCTACCGTTTGGGCAAGCGCCGCTTGGTATCTTTAGCGCCGCCGACGGTGTCCATTTCATGCATTATCCTATCGGAAGCTATGCACTTGATACCGATGCGACGGGGCGCGTCAATACGTTCGCGCGTAAAGTGCGCATGACGGCCGCGCAGATCGTTGAACAGTTTGGCGAAAAGAACGCGCCGCAGTCGGTGCGCGATGCCGCAAAGAATAAAAGCGATCGAATGTTTATCGTGTGTTGGCTGGTCGAGCCTAACACGGAACGGCGGGGCGGTCGTCTTGGTCCGCAGTCGATGCCCTATCGGTCTTTATATTGGGTTGAGGGGTCGCCGACTGATGAATATTTGGCGCTTGGCGGTATGGAAGAATGGCCCGTGCCGGTCGCGCGGTATCAAGTCATAGGACTAGAACCGTATGCAAAGGGCGCCGGCTGGTACGCATTAGCCGATAGCAAGATGTTGCAAGTCATGGAACGCGACATTTTGACGGCAATTGAAATGGGAATTAAGCCGCCGATGCAAACGAGCGGGGCGACGTCGCCTAGTGTGAACATGTTCCCCGGCGGTGTCACGGTTAACGCCGTGGCGGACGGTGTGCGGCCGTTGTTTGACGTACAGTTAAACGTGCAAGCGGTGCAAGCGAAAATTGAACAGACAGAGCAAAAGGTGCGGCGCGCGTATGCGGCGGATCTTTTTTTGATGCTGGATCAGATTGAGCGCGGGCAAATGACGGCGCGGGAAATTATGGAGCGCACGCAAGAGAAGTTACAACAGTTAGGCCCGGTTGTTGAACGGTTGCAATATGAATTCTTGAATCCGACGCTCGAACGCGTATACGGGATATTGGATCGGGGCGGAGTGTTCCCGCCGTTGCCGCCGGAGTTGGCGGAACAGTTGGGCGAAGAAGAAGTGCGCATCGAATATATTTCACCGTTAGCGCAAGCGCAAAAGATGTCCGGGCTGATCAATATTGAACAGACATTGGCGTTTGCCGGACAGGTTGCGCAAATGTTCCCGGAAGTGTTGACGAAGATTGACGCGATGGCGATGCTTGACGTTTACCATGACAACATCGGTGCGCCGGCGGCGATGCTCCGATCAACGGAAGAAGCGCAACAGATTATTGCGGCGCAACAGGAGGCGCAACAACAGGAAGAAGCGCAAGCGGCGCAAATGGCAAGTATCCAACAGGCGGCGCCGTTGGCGCAAGCGGCTAAGAACTTGACCGACGCGGCGAACGACGGTAACCCGGCAATTCGTGAATGGCTGGGAATGCCTAACGCCGGAGGTGGCGCTCCGTGATGACAAAAGAAGAACGACGCGCACAGCGAGAAGCGGAAATGGTGAATCGGCTGGATCGTGACGCGTTGCAAGACGTACTACAAACGCGGTCCGGCCGCTGGTTTATTATGCGATTATTTGACAGTTGTCACGTATTTGAGCGGACAATGACGGGTAATTCGTGGACATACTTTAACGAAGGCGCGCGGGACATGGGGTTGCAATTGCGCGGGCGAATTATCCGTGACGGTCATGTTGATGCGTTGCAACTGGCAGAACGGGAATACGTGGAAAAAATTGCAGAATTGCAGAAATTGCGAAAGGGGGACTAACATGCCGGAAGAAATGGCGAACGATAACACGAACACGCCAAACGCGGAAGGTATTGAAAGCACGCAGGAAACGGAACAACAACCCGACGTGGCGGAATCGTCAGTTCCGGAAAGTTACGACTTTGCGGAGTTTTGTGTGGACGGGGTAGAGTTGGACGCGGAACGCGCGGAGCAGTATTCGGAAGTATTGAAAGAGGCGGGAATGTCGCAAGAACAAGCGAATGCCGTCACGAAGTACGGTCTTGCTTATGCTCAGGAAGTGGCGCAAGAAGCCGCAACGCAATACGAGCAGGCGCAGGCGCAAGAAATTAAGGGCTGGGCAGACGAGGCGCGTACAGAGTTAGGCGGACAATTCGATGCGACGGTGGCACAAGCCGCTATCGGTGTTACGTACATGGAAAAGAACGTTCCGCAATTGCGGGAAATGCTTGACGCGACGGGCTTTGGTAACCGTGTAGAGGCGATCCGCTTATTTGCACAGATTGGGCAAATGGTGGCGGAGGACGACGGCCGCGCGAATCGTGGCGGCACGGCAAACACAAGCGACGTCGCAGGATTTTATAAGAATACTAATTTTGACATTTACTAATTGGGGGTTGAAAACATGGCAACAGTAGGAAATTTAGCTTTGACGCTTGCAGACTTGCGCAAACGCACAGGCCCGCAGGGTGAAATTGATTGGGTGCTGGAAGCACTGAACGAATCGAATCCGATTTTGGACGACATTCCGTGGTTGGAAGGTAACTTGCCGACGGGTAACCAAACGACGGTGCGCACGTCGGTCCCGATGCCGTCGCTGCGTCGCATCAATCGCGGTGTAGATCCGTCGAAGTCCACAACGAAACAGGTCGCCGATACGTGTTCCATTTTTGAGGCGCGTTCGGAAGTGGATATTGAATTGTTGGCGCTTGCTCCGGACAAGGCGCAGTTCCGTCGTTCGGAAGATGTTGCGCACATTGAAGGCTTTGGGCAAGCGGTGGCGCGCAATATTCTTTATGGTGATTCAATGACGAATCCGGACGAATTTAACGGCTTGGGCGTTCGTTATAACGTATTGAAAGGCGAAAAAGGCGATCCGGGGTATCAGGTTGTGTCCGCCGGCGGCACGGGCAAAACAAATACGTCGATTTGGATTGTCGGCTGGGGCGAACGTACCGTGACGGGTATTTATCCGCGCAATACCTATGCCGGTCTGAAAGTCCGCGACTTGGGCGAAAATGATGCGGTAGATCCGGACGGCCGCAAGTTCCGCGCGGTGTCCACTTTGTTCACTTGGAAACCTGGCCTTGCGGTACGCGATCAACGCGCCGTTGCGGCGGTTCGTAACATTAACACAAGCAATTTGTTAAGCCTTGACAGCGACGGCAAACGCTCCTTGATTGAGAAATTTATTCTTGCGAAAAACCGTTTGCGCAACTTGGACACGGTGAACGCGGTGGCCTATGTCAACGATGATGTATATTCGTTCTTGGAGATCTACTTGATTGATAAGAATAACGTACATGTAACGCGCCGTGACCTTGCCGACGGTCAGCAGGTCCTGTACTTGGCGGGCATTCCTGTTCGCAAGCTGGACGCGTTGTGTAGTGATGAAGCGGTCATTAAATAAGGAGGGGTATTAATGATTTACGATGCGGAAAATACATTTCTTTGGCAAAAAGACGTGGCGTCGGTAGGCACAGGCGGGATTGATTCCGATGTTGTCTACTTGGGCAAAGGCGATGCGGTTCAACCGTTGTGGCTGGCCGTAACGGTATCGGCGCCGCTTTCCGATAACGCCACCATCACGGTGGAAACGTCGGAAAAAGAAACCATGGCGGGCAAAAAGACGCTTGGCACGTTTACGCTTGCAAAAGGTGAACGCAAGCTGGCTGCGAAATTGCCGTTGGGTGTACTCGGTTATGTTCGTTTGCATGTAGCGGCGTCGTCGGGGACTTTGGGCGCGGCGAAAATGAACGCCGTTTTGGTCTTGGATACTGACCTGTAAATGGAAGCTTTAGTGTTTGGACGGTTGGGACGGCGGAACGTTGACACGATGTCGGCTAATGAGTGCCGCGCGCGTTTAGACGCCGCGGGTATTCCGTATGCGGACGATGCGACATTGGCAGAACTCCGTCAAGCCGTCAAGGAACTTGAGGGGGCGTAAGCTCCCTCTTGTTTTTTTATATGTTTAGTCAAAAGGCCGCTTATTCTAGCGTCTTTTTTAGTAAGCATATAAGGAGGAAGAAGCAATGACGATAACCGATATTTGCAATTTAGCGCTATCTCATTTAGGCGTCGGGACAATTCGCGACGTACACGAAGAAACGGAAACGGCGCGGGCGTGTAAATTGTATTACGACGCGACGCGGCGCATGCTATTGCGCGAATATCCGTGGGGCTTTGCCCGCCGTGTGGAACGTTTGGCGAAGATGCCGGACAAACAATTTCCGGGACATAAAAACGTGTATATGTATCCGGAATTGTGTTTGTATATCTACCGACTGACAGACGGAACGCCGACGCCGGACGAGCGGCCGCAGTTTGAAGTGTTTAACCTAGACAACAGTACAAAGGTCATTGCGACGGACATAGACGACGCATGGGCGGACTATGTCTATGACGTAACCGATCCGGACGTATGGGACGCGGTATTTTTGGAGGCAATGACGCGTAAACTTGCGGCCGATCTTTGCATGCGGCTTGTCGGCAATCAAGGCCTGTTCGAGCAACAATTTAATTTATACCGTGCGGCGCTTGACATGGCAATGACGCAGGTGGCAAAAGAACGACAAAGAGATCCTGAGCCGCTTAATCGGTATAGCAATGCGAGGTGGCGCTAATGGGACAAGGTGTCGGCCCGATGTACGCGATTCAGCCGGCGTTCACAACGGGCGAAATTTCGTACGACGTGGCGAACCGTGTAGACTTGGAAAAATACAAGTCGGCACTATTGCGCGCCAAAAACGCGATTATTCGGCCCTATGGTGCGGTGTGTCGGCGGGCCGGTAGTGAGTTTATGGGCGAGGCGTTGTATTCAGACAAAGACGCTATTTTGGTGCGTTTCGCGCGCGATGCCGACAATGGTGATCTGCTGGAATTTGGCGATAAATATATTCGCGTTTGGCACAATGGGAAAGATAGCGGCAAAATCATTGATGCGCCGTTCACGCAAGCGATGCTTAAAAAATTGCGCTTTGCACAGTCGGCGGATACTTTGTTTATTTGTTCGGGTGATTTGCCCGTGTATGCGCTAATTAGGGACGGCGGCTATTCATGGACGGGCGGTTGGAAATTAATGCCGTATGAATTTACGCACATGTACTTTGAAAACGAAGATGACTACAGCTCGGCGACCGTGACGCCTAGTTCAACATTTGGCAGTAGTGTTGACGTAACTGCGTATTCCCGATTTGTTCATTCACAACTTAAAGGCGCGCACATACAGATCGCTCATCATATGCCGGCGGAATCGGTAAAGGTGCAGTTTGAAAAGAAAGATACACAGCAGGTTCTTACTTCCGTTCCGGTTTATGTGGGCAAACAATGGAAAGTTACGACGGCGGGGATTTGGACCGGCGATGTGATTTTGGAATACAGATATTCATCTAATAACGTGTGGCGGGAATTTCGCCGCTATTCTTCTGATAAAAACTTTAATGCGACGGAATCTGGAACGGTTGAGGAGGAAATGTATTTGCGCATATCCGTCCAGGCGAGCGGCGAAAGCTTGACGGTTACGCTTACGCGCCTTCCCTATGTGCATGATGGCGAAGCCGTTATTAATTCATGCTCCGCATCTACCTTGAACGTATCTGTCATCAAGCCCTTTGGCGCTACTACTACTACAAAATTATTCAGCATCAGTCCGTGGGACAAGGCGCGCGGTTATCCGCGCACTTGTTGTTTTTATCAGGACAGGCTGGTATTGGCCGGGACAAGGGCCTATCCACACAAAATGTGGTTAAGCCGGACGGGCGATTACGCCAATTTGAGCGTAGAAAAAGCGGGCGGACAAGTAACTGACGATTCCGCCGTGGCGTTGTCTTTAATTTCGCGCGAAATGTATAACATTTTGCATCTTGTGCCGGCGCAGGATTTAATCGTGTTAACGGACGGGAACGAATGGATCGTGCCGGGGGATAAGCCGGTTACGCCGAAAACGGCGCAAGTCAAGACGCAGACAATGCGCGGGTCGGCAGAATGTGAACCGGTATATATCGGCAACAGGCTTGTATACGTACAAGCACGCGGCGCAACGGTGCGCGATATGGGCTATTCGTATGAATCGGACAACTATAACGGGATTGATTTGACGCTATTGGCGAAACACTTGGTGCAAGGTCACTCCATTGTGACGGCGGCTTACGCGCAAGAACCGGATTCTGTTTTATACATGGTACGCGACGACGGTGTTTTATTATGCTTGACGCTAATACGCGAACAAGACGTTTACGGTTGGTCGCACTGGACGACAGACGGGAAATTCTTGTGGGTTGAAACGGTGCAGGAAAACGGCGAAGAATCGGTTTACGTCATTGTCGAGCGCAACGGTAAACGTTGTATTGAGCGCTTTCGTTCAGGCTGTAATGTCTACATGGACAGTTATGTACAAGCGAAAAACGGCACCATTCAAGTGCCGCACCTGCAAGGCAAGACCATTGCGGCGGTAGTCAACAATAAGCGGCTACCGGACGGAAACGAAACAAGGATTCAAACAGAATCAGAAACAGACACGGGCGCCGCTGGCCTTTCCTATGAAACGAAGATAGAGCAGCCGGGCGTCGAATTGCAATTGAATAACGGGACTGTACAGGCGCGAACGGTGCGCGTGAATGAGGTGACATTGCGCGTAACCAACTCAAAAGGCGGTAAAATCGGCCACAATTTTAAGCACATGGACGCATTACCGTATCCGTCGGCGGAAAACTTTACGGGGGATATTTTGGCGGTTATGCCGAATATTGACGTCGGCTTTAACACGCGCGGGCGTGTCTGCGTTTCGTCCGATGAACCGTTTCCGTTGAACGTGTTGGCGCTTATTCGTTCGATCTCTGTGGGTGGCGGTCATGTCCAAGGTTACAACGGTTGACGCACGCAGCATTGACGTATCTGTGCTGCATCGTTTAGGCGCGAACATGCGGCCGCATGATGTGGCAGAATGCGAAGCGTTTGGCTTGTCGCCGGTGGAGGCCGTGCTGCAGTCGGCCTATAACGCGCAAAGTGAATCTTTTGTCGTACTGGACGAACAGGGCGACGCGCTTTGGGTATATGGGCGCGGTCCGGTGATCGGCGCGGAGGGCGTCGGAATTTGGTGTTTGGGGCGCATCGGATCAGAAAAACACGCAAAATTCTTTTTACGAGAAAGCAAGCGCGTAATCAATAAATGGCTTAATGAAGGCGCGGTGCTTTGGAATTATGTGAGCGTCAATAATGCGCCGTCGTTGCGGTGGCTTGCATGGCTTGGCGCGACGTTTGGCGAAACGGTCGAAATTGGTGGCGTGCAGTTTGTAAAATTCGAGATAAGGGGGAAATAACATGTGTCATCCGGTGGCGTTGTTGGCGGCGCAAGTGGGTATGCAACTTATGGGGCAACGAGCGCAGACAAAGGCCAATATTAATATGTATCGGGCGCAAGAACAGGCGGCGCTAACGAATCAAAAAATGAGTGAACGCCGACAAGAACAGATCGCGGAAGAATACGGACGAGAAGAAGGCCGCATGCGGGATCGTATGCGCCTAATTGCCGGACAAAACGCGGCGGAGGGCGGCGCGGCCGGCTTGCAAATGGGCGGGTCGCTAATGGACGTCTTGGGCGCGTCGTATGGTGGATATTTAGACGACAAAGCGGCCAACTTGCGGAATCAGCGAAATGACGTATATAACGAATTTGTACAAGGCTGGAATTACGGGCAGGAAGCAAAACAAGCAAGGGCGGGCGCGTATAATGCAAAACTTGCAGGACGCCGGGCAATGCTTGGCACGATCTTGGGCGGCGCGTTACAGTATAACGACTTGCGGTCAAACGTCGGGGCGGCCAATTATAGCAATGCGGCGACTGATCCGACTGTGCGGCTTGGCGACATTATGACAAATAATAATTACACGATATACAAACAAGGCGGTAAATTCAGATTAAAAGATAACCACACGCCGTGGCTTGCGGGTAAATGGAGGTAGGTTATGAAGCTGGAATCTTATACGCCTTCTGTGCGCGGAAACGTGCAACAAGCAAGAACGGGCGTTGCCGGTAACCTTGAAACGCGCGGAGGTAATGACACGACGTGGGGGCAATTGGGCAAAGTCGCGGGAATTGCCCTTGAAGCGCAGATCAAACGACAGGAAGATGATGATGCCTTGCGCGTTGCCAATGCGCAAAGTGAATACATACGCCGGACGAATGAAGTGTTATACGGTGACGGCGGAATGGCGTACCGGCAAGGGGAAAACGCGACGCGCACGCGGGAAGATTATCTGACGGCGGAAAAAGATATTCGCGCGCAAGTATTGAGTGAATCGGGAATCAAAACGCGGCGCGGGCAAGAATTATTTCAGCGACAAGTGCAAAAATCACTTACAGCAAACGAAGCGGACATTTTGGGGTGGGAAGAAAAGGGCCGCAAACAATGGATCGCGGACACGGCAACGAACAAAATGGAAGCGACGCTTGCGGCCGCTATTAATACGGGCAACATAAAAGCGGCCTATGAAGGTGTCGATCAAGGCTTGGCGTTACAGTCGAAGTATTTAGATGATGCCGGTTATCAAGCGGAACAACGCAAACGATATACAGACGTAACGAGCAGAATGGTCGGGACACTAATTAATGCGGGCGACTATACGAAAGCGCTGACGGCAATTGAACACGCGCGCGAAACGGGGCTTGTGTCCGGTGACGTATTAGAGAAACTGGAAAGCGCCGCAAAGGAAAAGAAAGGCGTGTTGCAAGCAAAAGAAAACGCCGTCGATTATGCAACATATTTTTCCAATCAGGGCAAAAGGATTTGGGAAGTCACGCGGGAACAGTTTTCCGCGGTGTTCCGTGAAAAGAACAAAGGACGCGGAGGCAGTCGCGCGGAAATTGTTGAGCGCTTTTTGGCGGCAATCGGCGGACAGGAAAGCGACGGCGACTATAACGCAGAGAACAACACAAACGCCGCGTCCGGTATTGTTGCCCGCGGCAAATATCAGATTATAGACGGTACATGGCAGACGTACGCGAAAAAAGCGGGGCTTGATGCAAACGCGCCGCGAACGCCGGAAAATCAAGAAAAAGTCGCGCGGGTAATGGCGGAAGAATATTACGATTTAACCGGCGGCGACACGGCGCAAATGGCCGCATGCTGGTATGTCGGCTCGCCGGTTACAGGCTGGTCGCAAGAGGCGCTAAACCGGCCGCAAATATCCGACGACGGAACGCCGCACCCGTCAATTCAAGAATACATGGATCAGGTACAGGCGCGTATGGGCGGCGGGCAATTAACAGAAGGCCAACTGTTTGAACAGGAGGAACGAGAATGGCGGGCGTTTCAAGCGCAAGCGGCGGAACAAGAACGCACGTATCGGCAAGACTTGCAACGGCAAAAAGACAGTATTGAAGATGCACTTGAAACAATGACGCCGGCTGAGCAATTACAATTTTTACAGGAACAAACGGCGGGCAATGAGGACTTAAAACGCGCCTATCGGTCAACTATTCGCGCGCTAAAAGTAGACGGCGAAAAGATACACGATTCAGAAATGGACGGTATAAAACAGCTGATCGCAACGCGTAAAATTCAAGATCGGGAAGATCTTGCCGGCTTTTTTGAGCGCAACGGCTTAAAACCGACGTATACGCAACTTAAGCAATTAAGCAATGAATTAACGGCGGCCAATGAGGGTACGGGCAAATATCGGTACACAAACGATGCCGCAATTAAGTCGGCAGTAAAAAAATTAGTCGGCAATAAGCGCGGCGACTTTGACGCAATGTGGGCGGGCGCATCGGTTGCCCTTAATAATGAGGCGGTAAAGTACCAACAGGAGCATCAAGGACAAATGCCGCCGCCGGCTTGGCTGGAACAAACGGCCGCGCGGTTAATGACGGACAATATATCCTTTGCGCATCACCCGCAAACGCAGATCACGCGTGCGGAATTGGGTACATACGGGTATTCTAACGCGCAAGAAGTAAGCAACGAACGGGGCGAAATATTTATTCGCATGTTTGCGCCGGACGGTGAATTTATAGACGTTGGCGCGGATCAGTTGCCGTATTGGCTTGAGGGCGTTCGTTCCGGGGAATATGGGCGTCTTGGATTTAACGGAGGTATGAATGGATAGCAGAGAAGAACGGCAAAAACAGGCAGACGCGGCGTTTCGTTCGTCGGGGTTTGGTATGCCGAAAATTGCGCCGTCTCCGATACAACAAGAGGCGGACGCGGCGGCGAGCTTGGTCAACGCAAAACCGGTCGCGCCGCCGCCTACATTGTGGGAACAAGTGCGCGATAGCGAAATCGGGCGTTCCTATTTCTGGGGTAAAGAAGATTATTCACGCCGCGCAAAAGAAATTGCGGACCGTTTGCAAGTGTCCCCCGATGTCGTTTCCATTGCCGGCGAAGAAAGCTTGAAACGTTGGGAAAATACCTTTCAAACGCTGGAAATGGGAAAACGTGATGACGAATTTGCGCAGACGTGGAGCGACTGGAACGACATTTCGCAGACGGAACGGGCGATCCGTGTACATAATTATTCCGACGTTAAGCAAACAATGGGCGTCGTGGATAATGTTATGTCGGGTATTCGCCAAATGGACGCGCAAATTAAATTGTCCGCTATGGGCAATGAGCGCATGGAGTTAGAGGCAAAAGGTGCGAATACTGACGAATTAGACGCTAAAATTCAGAATCTACAAAAATATATCATGTCGCAGTCCGGTGATGGCGGTATCATTCATGACACGTCAAGCCAGTTATACATGATGGCCAATCAATCCGTTAATTCCGGCAAGGAAATCATGATCGGGTCTTTAATGGGCGCGGCAGCAGGTGCGGCGGCGGGCGGTGTCGGCGCAATTCCCGGCTTTATTACCGGCGCAGGTTTGGGGTATCGTGCGGGTCTGTTTAACCGTATGAACGAAATGGAACGCGGCTTGTCTTATCTTGAATATCGAAGCGGCGGGGAATACGGGAAGATGTCCGCAGAAACGGCGGCAAAGGCGGCCACGGCTGTTGGTATAACTAACGCGGCAATTGAATTTGCGTCGTTTGGCATGGGTCTCAGGGCGTTAAGCATGGGCGCGCGCAAGATTGCAGGACGGACGGCGGCGACGGGCGCGCAGTCGATTATCCGCAACGCGGCGCGTTCCATTGCGTCCGCGCGAAGCGTGGGCGAGGCGGGCAAGATTTTCGCAAAATCGGCAGGAATCGGCGTCGCATCGGAAACGGCGGAAGAAGTCGCACAGCAAGCGGTGCAGGACGTTGCGTGGAACGTAGCGGCAGATCCTGGTGAGGGAACGCGTAAGATGCCCGTTACAGAAATCATCAGTAATGCGGTTGATGCAGGTATCACGGCGGCGCCGACTATCTTGGGAATGTCGGCGGTATTGGGCACAGGCGCGAATATTCGCTTTGTATCGAAAGCGGCGCGCATGTTGCGGCCGGACTATGAAATTCAAAAAGAAATGGCCGTTCATACCGTCGGCGCGCAAATGTTGCGCGACCTTGAAGCGGACAAACAAACGAGCGCGCTATTCAAAAAAGATCCGGAGTTGTATACAAAATCAGTACAAGAGGCGGCAGACAAACAAGGTCTGGGCGCTTTTTTTGTTGATGCGAATGCGCTTATGGAAACAGAAGACGGGCGCAATATCTTAAACAGCATGGTAAGCAATAACGTCGTATCGGAAGAAGCTTTACAGACGGCAATTGAGACGGAGGGCCGCTTGGAAGTGCCGGTCGGCGTATACTTGCAGGAAGATTTTACGGAACAGCAACGGGCGGCGGTAGACAAGGCAAGCGCATGGACGCAAGACGGCGCAACGCAGGCAGAAATGACGGCGCATTGGGAAAACATGGCCGCAAGCAAGTACGCGCAAGAACTGCAAGACGATATTGACAGAATGATCCATGCGACAGATCGCGTATTGTCTGATAAATTTTCGGCGGCGGACGAGGCGGACAAAGAGACGATCCGGCAAGTGTTGATGACGAATCCGCTGGACTTGGAATCGGCGCGCAAGAAAGTGCGCAAAGAAATTGTAGACAATATCGAGCAGACGTTTTCCGATACTATTTCCGTGATGCGTACCGACTTGACGGACGGTGAAATTCAGTTAGTCCCCGGTCGTGATACTGTTTACGATCAGGACAGAATGTTACGCGCATCAAGCAATCCGCAATGGTACAAAGATTTTTACGCAACGCATAAACGCAAGCCGCGCAAAGACGAGTTTTACGACATTATGCTCGATGAAGAAGAAAAGCAGGTGCAACGGTATTATTCAAACGGCGTAATCAAGAGCGAACAGGACTACGAAGACGCGTTACAACAGATTGAAAACGGGCGCAAAATGGTTGAATCGTTGCGAACGATAGACGCGTATAAAGATACGTTTGACGAATTGCAGAAAGAAAAGGCCGTGTCCTTGCGCATGTATTTGTCGCCGGACGAAATGAAAGTGTACGACGATGTAAAAGCGTATATGGATAGCGTCGGCGGAGACGCGCAGGAAAGCGCGCATCAGGCGGCGTATTTGTGGGCGAAACGCGCTAAAGTATTTACGCAAATGATGCACGACATGGGACATACGGACTTTGTCGCGACGGACTATCTTGACATGCACCCGCTTTTCGCTATGAACGAATATACACCGGACGCGGCAGACAAAATGGCGGCGCAATTAATGCAACGTAATGGCGGCATTGCTCCGCGCGAATACTTTCAAAACCGATACGGTGACGGCGGCTATGACGGCAAGTCAATGAGCAATCGCGCACGCGCGGCGTATGACTTGGGCGAAAAGCCGATGAGCAAATGGACGAAAGATGAAATCATCGAGGCAATTTTAGATTATCTTGATGAAACGGAAGCGGCAACGGCAATCAGCGTTGACGAAATAAAAGCATTGCCCGCATGGTTATTGCGGCAAGAGTTTTTAACCTATCGGAGTTGGCATCATACCGGCGCACTATATAACGTTACGGACTTTTACGGTCTTGATTTCAAAGCGCTTGATCTTCCGTTGGCGCACTACCAAGAGAAAATCGAAGAACACAAAAAGGAATTAGCGGCGACAAAAGGCGACAGAGAAAAGGAACGTCAACAAAGAGAAGCGCGCCGAGAACGTCGGGAATTTGAAACGCGCATTAAAGAGTTGCGCAAATATACCAAGTACAAAACAGACAAGGGGCTAATTGCGGCGGTAGACGACGGCCGCGTAACGCTGGAAGAACTGGAACAAAAAGAACAGGAAGAAAAGGCGAAAGGCTATCTTCGCTATACCGACTACAAGACGGAAAAGGCGCTAATAAAAGCGCTCCGCAATGGCGACATTACCATGGACAAGTTGGAAACATTGCGGGACGAAAAAGATCCGAAACGAATTGCCGCGCGAAAATTGGCAAAAGCGCAAGGCAAAAAAGAGTGGCTGGAGGTCGTGGGAAATGATCCAGCCTTGTTCCGCTTGTTGCCCGAACAGGCGCGCAATGATAAAGACGTAGCGTTGTTAGCCGTTCACCGTTACGGACTTGGCGCGCTTGAGTATGTCGGCGAAACATTGAAGAATGATCCGGACTTTATTGTTGGCGCTATTCGCCGGAATCACGGCGTATTGTCGCAATTTACGCCGGCGTTGTTGGAAAACAATTTTGCTCTTTTGCGTCGCGTTGTTGTGGTGGCGCCGCGGACGGCGGGGCAAATACACAACATTTTGAGCGAAAAAGGGCGTCTTGAATTTATTACCGATGTAGCAAAAGACGCGCCGGCGGCGGTGGCGTCCTTCTTGTCGAAAGAACGAGGGCTTTCTCCGGAGGAAGTCGAACGCATTTTTCAAGCGTCGCCGAAAGCGGCGGAGCTTGTCGCAAAGGACGATATTAACCACTACAAAAAAGACGCAAGAGGTTACATGGAACGGTATCAAGCCGTTGCGCGCGAATTTCTGAAAACGGAATCACGCATTGAATATTTTCAAACTGCTTGGCACGGTTCACACCATTCATTTGGGTGGTTTGATACAAACGCAATCGGCACTGGCACGGGAAGGCAGGCGCATGGCTGGGGGCTGTATTTTACACAAAGTCAAGGCGCGGCAAGGCAGTATCGGGATCAGTTGGTGTCGCGGGAAAGCGTGCGCAGGGGAAAAACAGATGGTTCATACGGCCAATACCTTATATTTGAAAACGGAAAGCCTATTGATGCGGCGGCACAGGAAGCAATAAACAGGCGCATCGCCGCCAAAACGCTGAAAACGGTGGCGAACGGCCGGCCGGAGGAAACCTACTTCTTGCCAGAACTTAAGCAAGTTATGCAACAATTAAAAGAGGGTGACGCATCTACAAACAGGCTGATTCATGTCTTGCGGGAACAAATTGACACAATTAAAAGCAACAACAAGATGTCTATTACGGCTTTTTTGCGACAGGTTCCGACAGACGAAAAGGCCCGCATTAGGGCAATTGTAAGAGAAGCAAAAGCGGCCGCCAACAATGAGGGACGGCGAACGACAATTGCCGATGTATTAGAGGGTGTTGAGCGGCACGCAAAACCCCTTATTTCGCAGCGTGAACGCGAACTTGCGGACTGGCGCGCATTGTCAGGTCTAAAGGTAAACGCGCTTACCGTCGCGGCACCGGGTAGTTTGTATAAGGTTGATATACCGGAAAACGAAGTTTTGCTTGATGAGGATAAGCCGCTTAATGAACAGTCGGAAACCGTGCGCAAGGCAATCGCCGCATATTATCAATCGCGGCCTGATTCGTACATAGCGGTGCCGGCCGACGGTCTTGGCGCGAGTACCGGCGAATATTTTTTACGTGATGTAGTGTTTCAGATGCAACGAGAAGGCGAAGAAAATCCGAAAAAAGCGGCGTCGTTGTTGCTGCATAAGTTTGGCATTGAGGGTATTACCTATAAAGAATACAAGGACGGACGCTGCTTTGTTATATTTAACGATCAAGCCGTGCGCGTTCTGGAACGGAACGGACAAGCCGTCGGGGAAATGTATCAAGACGGCAAAAAAGTATTGTTGCATAGTCAATCGCCACTCACGCGACATGTTCGCGGTATGACGGCGTTACGTGACGGCCGGCAAATGTTATTTTTGTTCCGTAAAGACGCTAACTTTTCTACTTTCGTGCATGAATCCGGACATGTCTTTTTGGAAGATCTGCAACAAATGGCGGCACAGGAAAATGCGCCGGAGTGGCTGAAAAAAGACTGGCAAACGGTCAAAGAATGGACGGGCTGGAAAGACGGGGCGGACAATCGGACGGCACACGAAAAGTGGGCGCGCGGCTTTGAGGCCTATGTACGTGAAGGCAATGCGCCGTCACGCGACTTAAAGGCCGTTTTTCGACGTTTTCGTCGTTGGCTGGTAGGAATATATCAAAACTTGTTGGACTTGGGCGAAATCCCGCCGGAATCAATCCGCAATGTTATGGATCGAATATTAGCAACACAGGAAGAAATTGACGCCTATACTGCGGAAAAAGCGCTGGACGCGATGCAAGACGTGGACACGAAACTAGCGGCGCGTTTGGCGAAACTGAAAGCAAGAGCCGCGGAAAAAGTCGAAAAAGACGTGGAGGCGAAAATTCGCAAAGGCGTCGAAGAAGTGCTGGAAGATGCAATTCAATCGTGGCGCACGGCGCGCACGGAAGAATTGCAAAAAGAAGAAATATACAAGCATGAGGCGTTGGCAAAACAATTCGGCGAAGATGTCCTGAATAAATATTATGCCGATGCGGCGGCGTTCAAAAAGGCGTTGGAAGATGCCGGCGGCCCAATGGAAGAACGCCTGAAACGCGAAGAACAGGAACAAAGAAAAGCGTTCACCGACGAATTAATGAATCCGGAATCTATCCGCGCGCAAGTGGAAGAATACATGACGGGCGAATTGGGTCAAGCGGACCTACTGGAGGCAGAAACAAGATACATTGCCCGTGAACGCAATAAACTTGCGGGCGAATACATGAAACAATTGCGCAAGCTGGACAGCCGCCAACAGGCAGACGAACAAACGGAGGCGGAACGCCTTGCCGAGGTGCTTGCGTATTTGCGGTCGGAATTAAAAGGACATGAGGGCGCGCGCGAATCGGTCGTTGACGCGCAAAAACAACTTTCCAAAATTCGCCAAAACGAACGCGCGGCGGAGCGTGAACTGGAACGCGAACAGACGCTGGTTAAACAATTAAAAGAAAATCACGCGGAAGATGCGGAAGAACACGCGCAAAAGCTTGCAACGATGCGGCAGAAGTTGACCGACATGCGCAAGGAAAACGCGGCGAAAGTGCAGGCAATCAAGAAAACGGCACGGGAAGAAATAAACGCGCGTCTGCAAGGTTTGCGGGACGTTCGCGACAGTACGCAGGGGCGCTTGCGCCTGATTGAAGAACAAGCGGCGCAAACGTTGCGACAAGCGCCTATCGGTGAATCGTTGACGTGGAAAACGTACCAACGAAAAATCGCCTATTACGGTACATTATCATCGAAAGCGCTGGTCCGCGGTGATTACGCGCAAGCGGCGGAAATGAAAGAGCGGCAGTTGTATCATGCGTATCTTGCCAAACATGCGGTAATGCAGGAACAACAGGTGGATAAAGATATTCGCCGGTTGCGTGAAAACCTTAAACGAATGACGCGTTCGCAACAGCCGATCCGCCTGGACACGCAGGCGCGGTATTTCGTGCATCATTTAATGTACCAATTAGGACTGACAGGAACAGACGCGCAAGCGCCGATTGACGGCTTTGAATGGTCGTCGATTGAGGAATTACTGAACCCTGATGTGGCGTTTGGTATGGGCGGCGATCCGGTTATTTCTCCGGCTTTACGGGCAATGTTTGAAGCCGACGGACGAAACGAAAAGACGTGGCGGCAGATGCCCTTTGAAACATGGGAACAGACGGTGCAAGTGTTGCAAGCGGTATACACGGCAGGGCGGCGCATGCATGACGGTTTGGCTATTGTCCGCAAGAACGGCGAACGCGTAAGCATCGCCGACGCGGCGAACGAGCTTGCCCTCAAACTTAAAAAGCGTTACGGGGAAGATAACAGAGATTTACGACAGATCCGTAACGACATGACGCGCGCTGACCGTATGGGGCAATTGGCGGGCGAATTGGTAACGCAACTTATCAAGCCGGAAATTATTATGAACCGGTTAGACGGTCGGGCGGTCGGGGTAAAGATTGATGATGATTCGTTCCATCGCTTTATTTATGATCCGATAGCCCGCGCGGCGAACCGTAAGCGCGAAATGACAGCCGACGCAAAACGAACCTTAAGCCTGATATTCGAGCGGCGCTATTCGCGTAATGAGATGCGCACGATGCGCCAAGAACGAAAATACCAAGTCGGCAATAGACGGGCGTACACAAAAGAAGAAATATTGACGGCGGCTTTGAATTGGGGCGCGGCGGAAAACAGAAAGCGCGTATTGCATACGTTTGGCGTTGACGAAATGACAATGGACGTCGCTTTCGGCGAAATTCTGACGGCAAAAGACTGGGACACCGTTGAAAAGATTTGGCAATTTATTGACGGCTATTATGAGGAACGAAGCCGCGTTTTGGAACGGGAAACGGGCGTGCCGTTGGGCAAGGTGGAAGCCGTGCCGTTTACCATTAACGGACGCAAGTTTGACGGCGGTTATTACCCTATTGTGTACGATCCGCAATTGTCGCAAAGGGCGTCGGACATGGACGTAGCGAATGAATTGGCGAAACAGATGTCAAGTAATGCGGTATTTGGCGCCGGTCTAGGCGCGACGAAAAAGCGGCAAGCGGTGGTGAATCGTGAATTGTTGTTGTCGCTTGACGTATTGCCGCGCGCGGTCAATGAGGCTATATTGCATATTTCCATGCGCGAAGCCGTGCTGGACGTGGCGCATCTGCTGGATCATGCGGCACTAGCAGAGCCGTTGCAGAAAGTTATAGGACAGTCGCAATATAGAATGTTGCGCGAATGGGTACGCGACACGTGGCGGGAAGAACTGGTGCGCGAATCGAGCGCCGAACAGTTTGCGAACTTGTTGCGCCGCAATTCTACCTTCGCTGTCATGGCGTATCGAACCTCAACGGCACTGCTGAACATTTGTAATATTGCTATGGTCGCTCATTCGTTGGGCAAGGTGCGGACGTTGCAAGCGTTGCTAACATTCTACCGACACCCGCAACGAATTACGCGAATGGTTAAAGAAAAATCAAGCTTTATTGCGGAACGTGAAGAAAATCTTGACCGTGACTTGGCGCGCGATATGAAAGTATCCGGCAAAGAATTATCCTATGTGGGAACAGACGGCGTGGCCGCAAAAGCGGCGGAGGGCGCGTATTCGGCAAAAGAGGCGGTGGATCGTTTTGGATACTGGGTAATTACAAAAACAGACTTAATGTTTTCACTTCCGACGTGGCAAGCCGTGTATGAAGACACGGTGCGGGCGGAAATGGAACGCGGTGAATTGACGGCGGAACAGATTGACGCGGAGGCAATCGCAAAAGCAGATGAGGCGGTGCGGCGCATTTGGGGCAGTGGTGAAATTCAGGACCAATCAAAAGTGCAAAAAGGCCGCATCATGAAATTCTTTACTCCGTTTTATACGTTTTTCTCCGTGGTCTTAAATGCGCATATTGAAGCAGGATACGCGCTAAAAGACAACGGCAATCCGGTGCCGCTGATGTCTACCGTGTTGTATTGGCTATTCTTACAGGCGTTGTTGGAAACGGCTTTGCGCGGCGCCATTGACGCGGCAACGGGGCGCGGTCCTGACGACGACGACGACTGGGTCGAATACTTTGGCAAAGAGTATTTGAAAAACTTTGTCGGCACGGCAACGGGCGGTATTCCCGGCCTGAATATCGCGGCGACGCTTACCATGAATACCATGTTAGGCGAATACTACCAAGGGCGCGGCAGTCAAGTGGTCGCGTTGCGCGTCATGGACGAACTGCAAGATTTGGTGTATGCCGTGGGTTCGGACAAGCGCGACTGGATCGACATGGGGCGGTCGGCGTCACGCGTCGGAAACAGACTTGTCGGATTTTCCGACACGTTGACCGACGGTTTCTGGACGTTGTTGCGCGTGACGTGTACGGAATCCGACGCGACGTGGGACGAAGCGGTGGCGGACATTATTTTTGACAGAAAGGCGGGGAAAGCTAAATGATTCAGGAAACAAAAACGAGCGTGGTATACGTGGGGGACGGCCGACAAAGGTCGTTCCCTTTTCCGTATCGGTACTATGACGCAAAAGACGTGGTCGGCTATGTGGAACACGAGGGTAAATGGAAACGAATTACGGGCAATTATGAATATCACGACGCGGAAAAATCGTATGAATATCCGACGACAGGCGCGCCGTTAGCTAAGGGCGTAAAATTGAAACTTGCGCGGGAAACGAAACAATCGCAAGAATACGACTTCGCCGAAGATCACATTGAAAAGGCGCTGGACAAAATTACGATGATCTTGCAAGAGATTAACCGTGACGGTCTTGTACAAGTCGGCGTCGGTGACTTTGACGGCGTTATACCGGCGGGGCGGCCGTTCGCGTTCCTGCAATATAACGCAGATGCAAGCGGCTTTGATGTCGTAGACTTGCCCGACTTTGCTGGCGAGAAAAAAACGTTATTGGCTATTCGTGCCGGTGCAGAATCGGCGGCGGACAGGGCAGAGGCGGCCGCCAAACGAGCGGGCGAACAGGTAATGGCGGGAGCGGAAACGTTAAATAATTCACTTGCCACAATTGCCGGCGCAGTATCGGGCGGCGTCGCGCGCATTGAAACGCAGACGCGGCAAGCATTGAATGACGTAAACACGGCAACGCAAGCGGCAGAAGATAAAACGAAAAACGCAGTACAAGCAACGCAAGACGCGGCCACACAAGCGCAAAAAGAAATTAAAGCCGCACAGACGGCCGCCGAAAACGCGAAAAAAGAAATTGCCGACATACAGACCGACGTTCAAAACAACATAGCGCAAAAGCAAAACGAATTTAACGCGCGGTCAAATGAAATTTTGGACAAGGTCGGCGAAATTGAGGGCGTCGTGCAACGCGGGGAAGATGCGGTTGCGTCATTACAGAAATATGACGGACTAGAGGCGGCCGTAAAACAGGCGAAAACGGCCTATGATCAGTCTGTTTCCCGACTGGAACGCTCCATGTCCGACGCGGCGGAAAAAGTCGAACAACTTGCGCAGATAGAGACGGCAACGAAAGCCGACGCACGGGCCGCAAAAGACGCGCGCCAAGGAGCAGAGACAGCGGCGGGCGCGGCTTATAACGCGGCAACAAAGGCGGGGCAATCAGAAACAGCCGCCAAAAGCGCACAGGCGGCGGCACAGAACGCGGCCACACAAGCGCAAGCCGCCAACAGAGAAGCGCAGAGCGCAAGCGCACTTGCGGCAAGTACTAAAGCAGAATTGAACACGTTAGCAGACAAAGCGCAAAAATCAGAAAGCGCAGCAAGCGCATCGGCAACACAAGCGAAACAATCGGAAAGTGCAGCCGCCACAAGCGCCGAAGAAGCAAAGAACGCGGCAAAACAAGCAGAGCAGATCGCCGGCGGTGACTTTCTAACAACAGCAAAAGCGGAAACAATGTTTGCCGACAAAAGCGGCACGGCGACGGCGTTAAAAAGCAAGGCGAACGCGACCAACGTTTATACAAAAACGCAGGCAAACGAGAAATTTTTACAAAAGACGGACAAAATCGACGCGTATACCAAAACAGAGGCCGCCGAAATGTTTGCTACAAAAAAAGAAGTAAACACAAAAGCGAAGGCGACAGATGTTTATACCAAGACACAGGCAGACGAAAGATATTTACAAAAGACGGACAAGATTGATGCTTACACGAAAGCGGAAACGGACACCACGTTCGCCACAAAAAAAGAGGTAGGAGCGAAAGCGAACGCTGTCGACGTTTATACGAAAGCGGACGCCGATACGACGTTTCAGCCTAAAGGCGACTATCTGATTAAGGGCGACGCCTATACAAAAGCGGAAAGCGACGGGAAATACCAACAAAAAGGCACGTATGCGAGCGTCGAATACGTCGATGGGCGTGTGGCTAATATCGTCAATAGCGCGCCGGAAACGCTTGACACCTTGCAAGAATTGGCGCAAGCGTTAGGAAATGATCCGAACTTTGCCACTACCGTCGCAAAAGAAATCGGAACAAAGGCGGACAAGGCGACTACCGAAAACGCGTTGAAAGGAAAAGCAAATGCAGATAACGTATACACAAAAACGGAAAGCAATGAGTGGAAAGTATTTTTCCGGTTGTTACGTTGCAGTCGATTACCGTTGATAAGATAGATGACGGCGACACCGTGCTCAAGGGATCGGCGCCGCCGAATATCAGGCTCATGTATGGCGGCAAAACAACTACGTCAGATAATGGGGGCCGTTGGGAATTGGCTGGATTAGAAGAATTAAAACAGGGTGTTATCACTATCGATTGGATAGACTACGCAGGGCGCAAGAAAAGTACAGACGTGAATATTATTATAGTTTCGTATTGTGTTCCCGAAGATACGGGAGTTGTTACGAGGTATCTGGTAGAAGTGCATAATCTCAATCGTGCTGAAAAACTTTGGTTCCCGCCAAGCGTGAAAAAGGTCGCCACGGGGGGCTTTAGAGATTGTGCCAACGTAACAGAAATAATAATTTCTAACTGCGAAGAGCTAGAAAGTTCTGCGTTTAACGGCTGTTCATCGTTAACGAGAATATCACTTCCAAAGTGTACGAGCGTTGGAGGTTCTGCATTTAACAGATGCTCATCATTAACGAATTTATTGTTGCCGTCATGTACGAACGTTGGCGATTCCTCATTTAACGGTTGCTCGGCATTAACGAATATATCATTGCCCGCGTGCGCGAGTATAGAAAGCTATGCGTTTTATGGCTGTAATAAACTACGCACAGTTATC
>QWCK01002275.1_pt1 | contig 24854 bp, 20 predicted proteins | sample 1972571 | NCBI WGS metagenome assembly QWCK01 (sample SAMN09866710, study PRJNA288562) | Human gut metagenome isolate term2_stool, whole genome shotgun sequencing... | isolation source: gut | host: Homo sapiens | place: USA: California | reverse complement strand
GTTTCGATATACGAGCGAAAAAATCGCGTGGGAAAAAAATTGCTGGCCACGGGAAACGGCCGGGCCAATGTGAGCAATGCGGATCTGGCGGCATCTCACTGGCACAGCGAAGGGAAGCTGCCCTTCGATCCCGGTGCCTATTTTTCCGCGGCGGATCGCCGAGCTTTTTTCGAGGCCATGGGCGTCGATCTCGTGGAAGAAGACCGGGGCAAGCTCTATCCCTCCACCCTCCAGGCACGCACCGTATTAAATGCTCTGAGGCGGCGCTTTTTTGCCGCCGGCGGGGAAGAAGTGGTGGATACCTGCATCGACGCCGTGAGAAGAACAAAGAAGGGTTTTGTCTTGGAAAGCGGCGGCCGCACTTTTTTTGCGGATAAAGTCATCGTCGCCGCCGGGGGTATGGCCATGCCTCAATCGGGCTCCGACGGCAAGGGCTATGGCCTCCTAAAAGCTTTGGGGCACAAAAAGACCCGCACCTTCCCCGGGATTTCCGCCTTGCTATGCGATAGCCCCTACTTAAAACATTTAAACGGCACGAAAGTGCAGGGTAGCGTGGCCCTTTACCGCAACGGCGAAAAGATCGCCGAGGAAGAGGGGGAGATCCTTCTCGCCAAAGACGGCATCAGCGGCCCACCGGTCTTGGATCTGGCCCGCACCGTGGGCGAAAAGGAAGGAGATTACACCGTCGCCTTTCCCATGCTGAATCATTTGAATCAATTGGAAGACTACCGAGGAACCCTCGAAGGGCGCAGCTATCTGCACATGAAGGTCGAAGATTTTCTCGACGGCATTCTGTCCAACAAATGGACTCATGTGGTTTTAAAAGAGTGCGGCCTCAAAGGGGACGAGATGATGGACGGCCTGTCTTGGCACGATCGGGACCGTCTGTTGAATCTGCTCTTTCGCTTCTCCATGCCCGTCACCGGCGTGCGGAGCTTCGATTTCGCCCAGGTGACCTGCGGCGGCATGGCACTCGACGGCTTCAGCGACGATTTGGAATCGGTCCATGCGCCGGGGCTTTACGCCGCCGGGGAGGTTTTGGACGTGGACGGGGACTGCGGCGGCTACAATATTCACTGGGCGCTGGCCTCCGCCCATCGCATCGCCCGGGCCATCATAAAAAAAGACGATTTTTAAGAAAAAGTCCCTTTACACAGGGGCTTTTCTTTGGTATTATGAATAAGTCGAAACCGCAGACAGCAGGTGGCTTGCCTTAATTTCCTGCCGAGGTGACTGAATTTGATTTTGGTACTCGCATTGTGTCTGCAATGTGATTTTTTTATGTAGAAAACGAGGAGGTGAATCAGTGAAAGAAGAGCTACTCCAATCGAAAATTAACTTGGTGAACGAAATCAAGGAAAAGATCGAGCAGTCCCAATCCATTATTTTGGTCAACAACCACGGCTTAACCGTAGAAGAAGTCACCAAATTAAGAAAGGAATTGCGCGAACACGGCGTTGACTACAAGGTGTACAAAAACACCATGTTGAAACGTGCCTTCGACGCTACCGGCAACGAAGCAGCCAACGATTTACTCGTCGGCCCCACCGTCGTCGCTTTCGGTATCGAAGATGCCGTTCAACCGGCGAAGATCTTAAACGATTTTGCCGAAGACAACGATCGTCTTGAAATCAAGGGCGGTCTCTTAGACGGCCGCGTCGTATCCGTTGACGAAGTTAAAGCATTGGCAAAATTACCGAGCCGCGAAGTTCTTATCGCACAATTGCTCGGCGGCTTAAACGCACCGATTCAAGGATTGGCAACTGTCCTGTCCGGAAACATCCGCGGTCTGGCCGTTGCGCTTAACCAAATCCGTGAAAAGAAAGAAGAAGAATCTGCCTAAAGGCAAAAACCATTTTTGGAGGTATACACATTATGGCATCTGAAAAAGTAACCGCTCTTATCGAAGAGATCAAAGAATTAACCGTTATCGAACTTGCTGACTTAGTTAGCGCATTAGAAGAAGAATTCGGCGTAAGCGCACAAGCTCCCGTTGCTGTAGCAGCAGCAGGCGCACCGGCAGCAGGCGCACCGGCAGGTGGAGCCGCTGACGAACAAACCGAATTCGACGTTGTTCTCGAATCCGCAGGCCAAGAAAAAGTGAAGGTCATCAAAGTTGTTAAAGACATTACCGGCCTCGGCTTAAAGGATGCAAAAGCTCTCGTTGACGGCGCACCGAAGCCCGTTAAGGAAGGCGCAAGCAAGGAAGAAGCCGACGAAATCAAGGCTAAGCTGGAAGAAGTCGGAGCTGTTGTCGAAGTAAAGTAAAGCAGTAAAGAGCGCCCCCTTGGGGCGTTTTTTATTTTCTCCTTCAGGAGGTCTTATGAACGGATTAAAGAAAGTCTTTCCGCGCACGGTTCCCATTGTGATCAGCTATTTTTTTATGGCCATCGGCTTTGGCGTCCTCATCAAATCCGTGGGTCAGTCCAATGTCGTGGGCGGGCTGATGAGTGGAGGCATTTACGCCGGCGCCATGCAATTCGCCATGGTCAGTTTGTTTTCCAATCCGCTCAATGTGTTGGAGCTCGCCATCTTGGCCATCTCCATTAATCTGCGCTATTTATTTTATACGCTCTCCCTTTTGGGCCCCCTGTCCGAGCTTCCCATGTGGAAGCGCATCGCCGTGGTTCATTTTTCCAGCGACGAGACCTTTTCCCTCTACGTCACCGGCGGCGAGGACGGGAACATGGCCACCGGGGAGGACATGTTTTCCATGGGGCTGATCAATTTCATTACCTGGGTCGGCGCCACCTTGCTCGGGGGATGGATCGGCACCTTGCTTCCCATCGACGCCACAGGCATCGAATTTATGATGACCGCCCTTTTTATCACGGCCTTTTTGGAGCAGTGGAAGGGGACGGACCACCACTTCCCCGCCATATTAGGGGTGGCGGCATCGCTCTTGTCTCTGCTCTTGGTGGGGCCCAAGAAATTTATTCTTCCCGCCATGGTTTTGATTTTAATCGGCGATTTGATTTACAGGAGGAAATATGTCCACTAGAGAAGTTTATTTGGCCATTGCCATCGTCATCGCCATTACCTTCGCCATACGCACCTTTCCTCTGTTTTTCTTTTCGGGAAAGAAGCAGTTGCCGAAAGTCGTCGGCGATTTAGGCAATCTCTTGCCCTATTCCATGATGGGCCTGTTGATCGTCTACTGTCTGCGCACCATGCGCTTTACGGCGCCGGGGGAATATGTGCCCTTAATCGTCGCCACCTTGGTCACCGCCCTGAGCTATCTTTGGAAGCGAAAATCCATCGTCTCCATTATTCTCGGCACGGCGGTCTATATGTTTTTCATTCAGCAAGTGTTCGTCTGATGAAATCGTGATATACTAATCCCGTAATATTCATAAGGAGGAAGTCTATGGAGTCATTCTTTAAGTTGAAAGAGAACAAGACGGATTTTTCTACGGAAGTATTAGCCGGCATGACCACGTTCTTTGCCATGAGCTATATTATTTTCGTCAATCCCGCGATCCTTTCTCAAACGGGTATCCCTTGGGGCGCCGTGTTCCTGGCGACGATTATCGCATCGGTGGTTTCCACCTTGGTCATGGGGCTTTTCGCCAATGTGCCCTACGCCTTGGCCCCGGGCATGGGCTTAAACGCCTTTTTCACCTATACCGTGGTCTTCGGTTTGGGCTTTACCTGGAAAGAAGCCCTGGGCATGGTCTTTTTGTGCGGCGTCATCAATGTGTTGATCACTGTGACGAAAGTACGGAAGATGATCATCACGGCCATCCCAGAGTCCCTGCAACACGCCATTAGCGGCGGAATCGGCGTCTTTATCGGCTACATCGGCATTAAAAACTGCGGCCTCTTGAACTTCACCCTGGATCCGGGCACCTATCAAGCCCTGGACGGGGGCACCATTATCGGTTCATCCGCTGCCGTTCCGGCCCTGGTCAATTTCGACAATGCCGGCGTGCTCCTGGCCATGATCGGTCTGTTGATCACCGTGGTCCTGGTGATTAAGAATGTGAAGGGCGCCATCTTAATCAGTATTTTTGCCACGACGATTATCGGAATCCCCATGGGCGTCGTGGATCTGTCGGCGCTGTCCGACGGCCCCTCCGTGGCCGGCTCCTTCCAAGACCTGTCCACGGTCTTCGGCGTGGCTCTGGGCAAAGAAGGGCTACTGGGCCTTTTCTCCGATCCCGCCCGCATTCCCTTGGTCCTCATGACCATCTTCGCCTTCTCCCTCAGCGACACCTTCGACACATTGGGCACCTTTATCGGTACCGGTCGCCGCTCGGGAATCTTCAGCGAAGACGATATTCGCAATATGCAAACGAGCTCCGGCTTTAAATCGAAACTGGATAAGGCCCTCTTCGCCGACTCCGTGGGCACGGTCATCGGCGCTTTTATCGGCACCAGCAACACCACCACTTATGTGGAAAGTGCGGCGGGCATCGGCGCCGGCGGACGCACGGGTCTCACCTCCGTGGTGACGGCGATTATGTTCCTTTTGGCCATCGTCATCGCGCCGGTGGCGGGTCTGGTTCCCGCACAAGCCACGGCTCCCGTTTTGATTATCGTGGGCATTATGATGTGTGCAAGCTTTAAAGAAATCGAATGGACCGATTTGGAATGTGCCGTACCGGCCTTCTTCGCTTCGATCTTCATGGGCCTCAGCTACTCTATCAGCAACGGCATCGCCGCAGGTTTTATTTTCTACTGCGTCGTCATGATCTTAAAGGGCAAAGCCAAAGAGCTGCACCCGATCCTTATCGGATCCACGGTTTTATTCTTAATCAACTACGCCCTTATGGCCTATCTGGCTATGTAGGAAAAGGAGGCTTCGGCCTCTTTTTTTATGCCGCGAGACAGGGCTGTAGAATATGGCGTAGAAAGGTTATAATGGATGCAGCACAGAAAGCAAGACGGAAAGGAGATCACATGAAGACACAGGAATTATTGCAGGCGTTAAAGGAAAAGACTTGGGTGAGCCTGACCCACGAAGTGACGAAAGACATGGCCATCTATCAGGCCTTTAATCCCTTAGGCGAGCGTGTGCTCACCACCTTGGAGGAAACGGGCTCGGACAATCGAGAATACACCTTGGGCACCTCCCACGGCACCCACGTGGACGCGCCGGCCCACTTTATGGCGGGAGGAAAGATTCTGTCGGATATTTCGCCCAAGGAACGTTACCTGCCTCTCTACGTCCTCCACTTGGAAGACAAGGTAAAGGAAGAGCCGGGCTATGCCGTCACCGTGGACGATATTTTGGCCTTTGAAAAAGAATACGGCCCCATCCCGGAAGGCGCCTTCGTAGCCTTTTCCTCGGGCTGGTATAAGCGGATTTATTCCCAGGAAGACTTCACCAACACCCACGACGGTGTGGAAGTAACGCCGGGCTGGTCCGTGGCGGCGCTGGAGTATTTGAGCCGCACGCGAAAGATCGCCGCCATCGGCCACGAAACCTTAAACACCGACGCTGGCCCCGAAGCCGCCGAGGCGGGGGACTTGGTGGCCCAACGCTTCTGGCTCAACGAAAACAAATACCAAGTGGAGGTCATGGCCAATTTAGATCAGGTGCCCGCAACAGGAGGCATCATTATGATCAATGTCCTTCACATCAAAGGCGCCGTGGCCTTCCCCGCGGAAGTCACCGCCGTCTTCGACGCATAAAAATAAAGCTATTGCCCGTATAAAGGTAATAGCTTTTTCTTTACCATAAGGGATTCAGTTCTTCTAAAAAATCGTGAACCGTGGCGAAGGCCTCGGCTTCTTCTTCCAAAATCTGCTCGTTGGCGCCGGAAAGGGAAATGGTGCCGATGCAATCCTTCCGCTTATCGAAAATGGGAATGGCGATGGAGCCGATGCCGTCGTTGATCTCGCCGATCTCCAAGGCGTAGCCCTTTTCTCGCGTGGTCTCCATTTCCTCTTTCAGGGCGGAATCCTTCGTAATGGTTTTATCCGTGTAGGGCACGAGGCGGGTGTCGGCGATGTAATTGCTTACCACCGACTCCGGCAGACTGGCCAGATAGGCCTTCCCCGACGCCGTGGCGTGAAGGGGAAAGGGCGTGCGGGAGCGGGTCATAATCAGGTAGCGGGTATTGTCCGGCACTTCCGTAAACACGGTGAGGAGCTGGCCGTCTTCCACCATATTCAGACGGGCGCTCAGCTCAAATTGATTGGCCCAAACTCTCAGCATGGGTTGAATTTTATTTTTTACGTGGAAGAGATATTGGTCCTCCACCAAATTGGCCTTGGGAATAAAGGCGAGGCCCAAGTGGTAGTCGTTTTCCGCTTCGTCGCGGCTTAGGTATTGAAAGTGAACCAGTGTATTGACCAGCCCGCGGGTAGTGTTTACATTTAATTTCACCAATTTGGAAATTTCCGACAAGCTCAACTTCGGATGCACGGCATCGAAGCAATCTAATATAGCGAATGCCCTGGCAAGGGACTGAATGGTTCGGGGCGTCTTATCCATAACAACCTCCTCGTGTGTTGAATCGTTCTATAGTTAGATTACACTACATTTCGATGAAGAGAAAGGGAAAAATCATCTTGAACCGTGAAATTTTTATGGTACACTAATAGAGCGAGTGATTAGAAAAGGAGAACAACTTTGAGCAATCGATTCGGAAAAATTGCGGCCATCGTGCTGGGCGTTTTGGCTGTGCTATACATTATAGGCGGCGTGCTGTTTACGCAGGTTTACATGCCGAAGACTTCGGTAAACGGAGCCGATATATCCCTTCAGCCCAAGGCGAATTTAAGGGAAAATTTTAAAAAGTCCTGGAAGGATTACGCCTTAACTATCGTAGGCAAGGACGAAAAGACCGACACCATCAAGGCATCGGACATCGACTACGTCGAAACCATGCCCGATTTTAAAATAAAAGAAGAGAGTCCCTGGGCATGGCCTGTCTACGCCTTTGTGCAAAAAGATTATAAGGTGAAGACAACCATCAGCTACGACGACGCCAAGCTCGAAACTGCTTTAGCGTACATGCATATGGTGGCGGACAAAGACATTACGGATCCCACCCCCGAGATGATCATTTATAAAGAAGGGGAAGGCTACTCCATTGCCGATGCCAAGGAAGGGACTCGCTTAGACGGTCTCAAGCTGAAGAAGGCCGTGTTGGATTCCTTCCATAAGCAAGATAAAAAATTGGACGCGAAGAAAGCGGATCTCTATCTGAAGCCCACCCCGGCGGAAGATTTGGACCACATGAAAAAGCACGTAGCCAGTTTAAACGCCATCGAAGAATACAAGCTGACCTACAATTTCTCCGACAGAGAGGAAGTCCTGGCCGGAGTAAGCTTAATCAATCTCTATAAATCCGCCGAAGACGGCAGCCTGGAACCCGACGAGGAAAAGGTCAAGGCCTATGTGGCGGGGCTCGGGGAAAAGTACGACACTTTTAAGGGCACCCGCGACTTCCAAGCCACCGGCGGCGCCATGATGCGCGTGGAAGGCGGCATTTACGGCTGGCAAATCGACCAGCCCAAGACCGTGGAACAGCTGATGACGGCCATGAATGACAAGAAGATTCAAACCATGGAGCCGGTGTATAAGCGCCGGGCCGTGAGTCGCAATGTGAACGACATCGGCAACAGCTACATCGAAATTGACATTGCCCGTCAGCATATGTGGCTGTACAAAGAAGGCAATTTGGTCATCGACACGCCGGTAGTTACGGGCAATCCCTATGCCGGCAACAGCACGCCCACCGGAACTCACGAAGTTTGGGCGATGGAGCGCAACCGCTACCTGACCGGGGAAACCTGGAAGAGCTATGTAAAGTACTGGATGCCCTTTAACTGGACGGGCTGCGGCATTCACGACTCCAGTTGGCGGGGAAGCTACGGCGGCAACATCTACCGCGGCGGCGGCAGTCACGGTTGCGTCAACACGCCTCCTTCCAAGGCGCCGACTTTCTACGAAAATGCCTTTATGGGCATGCCCGTCATCGTCTACAACTCCAATAAACACGCCATATAATCAAGCGCCTGCGGGCGCTTTTTATATTAGACAAAACTTATAGTGAAAATTATGGGAAAATATGAATCGAGCTCTGTTTTCCCGCGGTCATTTGTTGTAAAATAAATTGTACGATTGACTTGTATGACAGGAGGGTATTTTGAAAACCATTTACGAAGGAAAGACGAAGGACATTCGTCAAGACGACGGCAAGACTTACTTTTATTTCAAGGACGACGTGACGGGCAAAGACGGCGTCTTCGATCCCGGTGAAAACCAAGTAGGACTTTCCATCGAAGGTTCGGGTCGCGCATGCATCGCCATGAGCAAATACTTTTTTGAAAAGTTTGCAGAAGAAAAAATCCCTACACACTATATTTCCGCCGACGTGGACAATCGTCTTATGGAAATCAAGCCGGCCAAAGTTTTCGGCAAGGGCTTGGAAGTCATCTGCCGCTTTAAAGCCACGGGCAGCTTCATTCGTCGCTACGGCAAATACGCCAAAGACGGCGACGATTTAAATCGCTACGTGGAATTTACTTTAAAGGACGACGAACGCCAAGATCCCCTGATCAACGAAGATGCCCTGGTCCTCTTGGGCATTTTGAAAGAAGGGGAATACGACCGCATTAAGGAACTCACCCGCTCCATTTCCCAAGTGATCTACGACGACTTAAAGGCACGTGGATTGGAAATGTACGATATTAAATTGGAATTCGGCCGACTGGAGGGGAGCGACGAAGTCGTATTAATCGACGAAGTCTCCGGCGGCAATATGCGCGTCTATAAAGAGGACGAATACATCGAACCCTTACGTCTTTCCGATATGATCGTCGGCAAATAAGCACTGTTTTCGAAATCACGAAAGGAGCCCTTCGGGGCTTTTTTTGTGTCCGAATTGAAAAGGGCTTTTATTTCTCTATGGACGTGGTATAATAAAAACAGAATAAGATAATGATCTTCAGGGCGAGGTGAAATTCCTCATCGGTGGTAAAGTCCACGTGTCGAAAGACTGAATTGGTGCAATTCCAATACCGACGGTGACAGTCCGGATGGAAGAAGATATTTTTTCATGTTTTGATGCCCGGAGACGCGGGCTTTTTTTGTGCCCGACAAAGGAGGAACCATGAACCAAATTCAGCGAACCAGGGTGCGCTATTCCACGAGGAGTTTAACCCGCCTTTCCCTCTTATCCGTCATCGCGTTTTTATTTATGTACATCGAATTTCCCTTGGCCTTTATCGCGCCGCCCTTTATTAAAATCGACCTGTCCGACATCCCGGCCCTCATCGGCGGATTTGCCATGGGTCCCGTGGCGGGGATCACCATCGAGCTGGTGAAGTGCATCCTCACCTTTTTCGTCCGCGGTACCACTACCGGCGGCGTCGGGGAGCTGTCGAATTTCATCGTCGGCGCCTTGTTCGTCGGCCTCTCGGCGAAATTCTACAGCCGCCACAGAACCTACCGCGGTGCCGTCGTCGGTCTTATGCTCGGCGTCGTGGGCATGACTGTGGTGGCGACCTTGAGCAATTTCTTCGTGGTCTTTCCCCTTTACGGAAAAATCATGCCCATGGATGCCATTATAAACATGGGCCGTGCCGTCACCCCTCGGGTCAACACCTTGTGGGATCTGATGATCTATTGCATCGTGCCCTTCAATCTGGTGAAAGGGCTCATTATTTCGGCGGCGACCTTGGCTTTGTACAAGCGCGTCTCACGATTTCTACACGACTGATGAAAACTCCCGACGATTCGGGAGTTTTTTCGTGGGGAGGGGCGTTCTTTACAAAGGATAGTCGCTCCACTATAATGACCTTGAGGAAACGGTTCGCATCAAAAGAGAGGACCGCAATTTATCGCATTGAAAAAATTTAGGAGGACGTTATGGGAGACGATAAAGTAAAAGTGAAAGCCAACGGCGCGGCACTCTTGCCCTTTATTCTTTTCGTGTTGGTTTATCTCGCCACGGGGCTGATTTTAAATGCCATGGGCGTGGAAATGGCCTTTTACCAAGTGGCGGCACCGGTATGTATTCTTCCCGCCATTATTTTGGCCTTTATTATGTTTAAGGGCAGCATCGACGACAAGTTCAACGCTTTTGTGCGGGGTTGCGGCGACGAAAACATCATCATCATGTGTTTGATTTACATATTGGCCGGCGCCTTTGCCACCGTGTCGAAATCATCCGGCGGTGTGGACTCCGTGGTCAACTTCGCTCTGTCTCTGATTCCCGTTCAATACATTACTGCGGGGATCTTTCTTATCAGCTGTTTTATTTCCCTTTCCACGGGCACGTCCGTGGGCACCATCTCCGCCGTGGGCCCCATTGCCGTCGGCGTGGCACAAAAGGGGAATCTGCCTTTGGCGTTGGTTATCGGTGCCTTGGTGGGCGGCGCCATGTTCGGCGACAATCTCTCCGTCATTTCCGACACCACCATTGCCGCGACGCGGACTCAAAATGTGGAAATGAAAGATAAGTTCCGCACGAATATAAGAATCGCCCTTCCGGCGGCGATTATCACCTTCATCATTTTGCTCTTTGTAGGCAAGCCTGCGGGGGAAGTGGTGCTGGACGATTTGAGCTACAGTTTCGTTTTGATCATTCCCTATCTCTTCGTTTTAATTTCCGCCCTCGCCGGCATGAATGTCTTTTTGGTCCTCACCAGCGGCATCGTCCTTTCCGGGATCATCGGCATGGCCACCGGCGGGCTCACCATGATGAGCTTTGCCCAAAATATTTTCGAGGGCTTTAGCGGCATGTTTGAGATCTTCCTCCTGTCCATGCTTACCGGCGGCCTTTCCTACATGGTGTCTCAAAACGGAGGCATCGAATGGTTGGTGCAAAAGATTCGCGGCTTTGCAAAAGACGTAAAGTCGGCGGAGTTTTCCATCGCCCTCTTGACCCTCGTCACCGACGCCGCCACGGCCAACAATACGGTGGCCATTATTATCGACGGGCCGGTGGCCAAGGAAATTTCCAGGGATTTCAAAGTGGATCCCAGGCGCTCCGCCTCTTTGCTCGACGCCTTCTCCTGCGTCATGCAGGGAATCATTCCCTATGGCGCGCAAATTTTAATCGCCGCGGGGCTCACCAAGGAACTGGGAGCGGCGGCGGTCTCTCCCGTGGAAATTATTCCTTACCTCTGGTACCAAGGCCTGTTGGCGGTCTTTGCCCTGGCCTCCATTTTCATTCGCTTCGCCGATCCCAAGAGCGAGTGGGATTTTGAAAATGATGTGCCCATGCCGTCTTCCGTTAATAAGTAAAAACAAAGCGTCGATGAGAGAAATCTCCTCGGCGCTTTTTCATGTTCTGCATTTTCGCACAAAAAAATAAGACCGGCTCGTCCGATCTTATCTTTTCATAGGCCGCCGGAGCGGTCTGTCTTATTCTTCGTCTTCGTCTTCCGATTCGGTTTCGTCTACGGTAGGAACGTCAGCTGCTTCGGAATCGTCTTCGTCTTCGACGATTTCTTCTTCACGAGGTTCTTGTAAGGAACAGACGGCTTCTTCCAAGTCCGTTAAGACTTCGATATCGTCGATGGATGCGACGTCTAAGTCGGCGACGGTTAAAGTATCGCCAATTTGCATATCGGCAACATTGACGATGGCGTCGGAGGGAAGGCTGGTGGGCAAGCATTCGACTTCCACTTCTTCCAACAGTTGCAATAAGACGGAGGGTTCCACGCGAATGTCTTCGCGACCTTCCAATACGACGGGAATGGACAGCTTGATTTTTTCCTTCAAGTTAACGCCGTATGCGTCGAAGTGAATCAGTTGATTCTTGAAGGGGTGGGATTGGATTTCCTTAAACAGGATCTTGTAGTCCTTACCGTTGACATTGACGTCGACCAAAGCGGATGTACCGGCTTCATCGACGACTTTTTCAAGTTCGTTGGCCTTGGCGGCAACGGCGACGGGTTCGGAGTCTTGAGCATAGAAGATGCCGGGGACGTAACCTTCGGTTCTGGTCTTCTTCGCACCGGCCGTGCCCGTGTGTTCGCGATTAACTAAATTTAATTTAATGGTGTTCATTCATTTCCTCCTTTGTTTACTCAGCAATCTATTATACCTGAAATTGTGCTTGATTTCCACGTTTTCATTCACTTCGTCGAGGTTTTTCTCCACGTTTTCATTCACTTCGTCGAGGTTTTTCTCTATGATAGGTAGAAAATTCCTTTTTAAATGGAAAAACATCGGCGAACAGATGAAGCTTCTCGGCATTACCTCTTCCAGCGCTTTAAGCGCTCTTTGTTCCACTGGCGCTCCTGAAAGTCGCCGATTCGATCGCTTATGCCGGTGAGAAAGCTCGGCATGTGATGCTCCCTTTCCCCGGTGGAGCGGTGGTAGCGTACGCTGAGGCACAGGCCGATCATGGCCAGGTTCACCATTTGGAAGGTGCCGCCGTAGCTGATGAAGGGAAGAGGGATGCCGGTGACGGGCATAAGCCCCAAGGTCATGCCCATGTTCTCCCAGATGTGGATGAAGAGAATGCTTAAAAAGCCGAATATCATCAGTTGCCCGCCCTTGTCTTTGGCAAGCTTCGTCAGTGACAGGAGTCGGTAAAACAACAAGGCGTATAAGAGAATCAGAAGGGCGCCGCCGAGAAAGCCCAATTCCTCCACGAGGACGGGGAAGATAAAGTCCGTTTCCTTCGTGGGGATAAAATTAAATTGGGTCTGGGGTCCCTTGTAAAGGCCGCGGCCGAAGAGGCGGCCGTCGCCGATGGCGATGCGGCCTTCGTAGGCTTGGTAGCCGCTGCCCGATGTGTTGGCGTCGGGCTTTAAAAAGTTCAGGATCCGATCCTTCTGGTAATCGTCCAGACGGGCATAGAGAATAGGCAGAGATAAAAAACCCGCTCCCATGGCGCCGAAAATGTATTTCCAGTCCAAGTCGGAAAAAAACAACATGACGGCGATGAAAAACAGAAAGACCATGGCCGTGCCGAAGTCGGGCTGAAGCATGATGAGCCCGACGGGAAAGCCCGCAAAGACCAGGGCCTTCACCAGTTCTTTCGGCTCGTTGATTTTGTCGCCGTGGGCCTCTAAATAAAAGGCGAAGCAGATGACGAGAAAGATCTTGACGAATTCCGCCGGCTGAAAGTTAATGGGGCCGATGGCGAGCCAGCTCTTGGATCCCCAGGTCGTGTCCCCGTGGCCGAAGAGAAGCGTCGCCACCAAAAGCAACACGCTGAGGCCGTAGAGAAAGGGATAGTAGCTTCGCCAGATGCGGTAGTCCACCAGCATGAGCCCGCAGGCAATGGCCGCGCCCAGCAGAGTGGCGACGCCCTGTTTGATTATAAAGGGGCGGTTGCCGTAGGACAGGGTCGCCGAGGAAAGCACCACGAAGCCCAAGAGGATAATGGCGGCGACGATTAAAATCAGGCTTCGATCCACGTCCCACTTGCCCGGATTCTCCCGTTTAAAAAAAGGCTTGATTTTTTCAAAAAGCTTTCGCTGAATCATAGTATCTCCTTTGTCAGAGTGTGATAGTATTATTATACAACAATAGAAAGGACTTGGGATGGAAGTAGACAGAATCAAAGACCGCTTGCATTTTCACGATTTGGCTTTGGTGCCGGCCCGCTCGCTGGACGCCATGGCTTCTGTTTTTGCGAAAAGAAAAGCGGCGGGGGACATGCTGCCCATCGAAGAACAGGATCTGCTCCTGCGAATGGATCCGGCACAGTCCCTGCCTTCGGTGAAGTCTATTTTCGTCGCCTTTGAACAAGTGCCCTTTTCCGATCGAGAGCCGGCGCCGAAGGAAGGCTACGGCCGCCTGGCGGGCTTCTCCCGGGATAGGGATTACCACTTGATTCTAAACGAAAAAATGGCCCGCCTGGAAAACTATTTAGAGGACACCGTCCCCGGCATCGAATACCACCGCCAAGTGGACACGGGGCCCTTGTACGAGCGGGGCTTCGCCGCCATGACGGGCAGGGGCTATATCGGAAGAAACGGCAGTTTCATTCATCACCGATTGGGAAGCTATGTGGCCATCGGCCTCTTGCTGACGAATATGGAAGGCGGCGAAGTCCTTAGCTCCGGAGACAGCTGCGGAGATTGCAGAGCCTGTGTCGACGCCTGCCCGGGACGGGCCATCGACATGAGCGGCGTGCTCCATCCCGGCCGCTGCCGTTCCTGGATCACCCAAAAGCGGGGGGAATTGACGGAAGGAGAGCGGGCGGTCATGGCCGATTGGATTTACGGCTGCGACGTGTGCCAAATGGTTTGCCCGAAGAACGTGGGGATCGATGTGGTATTCGAGATGGAAGATCCCGTTCACCACATCCCCTTGGAAGGGCTGGAGGAGGAGTCGAACCGCTCCTTCAAAAAACGCTACGGCCGCCTCAGCGGGTCTTGGCGGGGAAAGAAGCAGTGGGTGAAAAACGCCGCCTACATTCGCCGTTATTTTGATGAGAGGAAGAAGTAATATGCCTTTGACGAAAGAAGACGCTTTAAAAGTCTATGAACGATTGGAAACCATGTTTCCCGACGCACGGGCGGAGCTGGATTACACCACCCCCTACGAGCTTTTAATTGCCACGATTTTGTCGGCCCAATGCACGGATGTGCGGGTCAACAAAGTGACCAAGGTTCTATTTAAAGAACATAACACGCCGGAAAAAATGGTGACCTTGTCTCAAGAAGAGCTGGAAGGCTATGTCAAAAGCTGCGGCGTCTATCGAAACAAGGCGAAAAACATTTTGGCGGCATCCCGCATTATTTTGGAATCCTGGGGCGGCGAAATCCCCCCCACCATCGAAGATTTAATGACCCTCCCCGGCGTGGGACGTAAGACCGCCAATGTGGTGGCATCCAATGTGCTGGGCATTCCCGCCATCGCCGTGGACACCCACGTCTTTCGCGTGTCCAATCGCCTGGGCCTCGCCGAAAGCAAAAATGTGGATGGCACGGAGAAACAGCTCATGGCCATTTGGCCGAAGGAGTGTTGGACCAAGGGCCATCATCTCTTAATCTTTTTAGGCAGAAGAATCTGTAAGGCCCAACGGCCCCTTTGCGAAGACTGCGATCTGAAGGATCTCTGCCTCCATGTGCAAGGAGCATCGAATTAATGGAGAAAAATTACTTACACTTTCGTCGCAAGAAGCGGCGCCATTTAAAAAAACAGAAGAGAAAGCGCATGGCCACCGTGGCGGGGGCTGTGGTCCTGATCTGTTTCATCGCCGTGGGCTTTTTGCCCACCTTCGGGATCATCAGCCCGGGAACCCGTTACTGCGGCAATAAACTGGGCTTTCTGACGGTGAAGGCCGCGGAGGAAAAAATCAATAAGCATCGGGGGAATTTTCAAAACAAGACCGTCACCCTGACCCACAAGGAAAAATCCACCGCATTAACCGCCGGCCAGCTGGGCCTTTCCGTCAACGGAGAGCAGGCGGCGAAAGACGCCTTAAAGGAAAGCCGGAGCCGCCACTTCCTCGGCCGTATGGGCCAAGTGTTTAAGCGGGAAGCCGTGCACACGCCCCTGGAGGTGGATGAAGCCGTGTTGAACCGCCGGCTCAGGAGCCTTGACGGCGTCCTATACGCCACGGCGAAGCCCGCCACCGTGGCCATGGAAGGGGAGAAGGTGGTGATTCGTCCGGGTAATCAAGGGGAAATACCCGACACGGCTCGCGCCATTGTGGACTTATCTCACGGCATCGACGAGCCCGTGGAGATTCAAACGAAAATCGTGGAGCCCGCCATTGAAGCACAGGCCTTGGCGGGGATCGACGCGAAAATGGCCACGGCCGTCACCGAATACGATGTGAAGGACAAAAACCGAACCACCAATGTGGAAGTGGGCACGGGATTTTTCCGCCGCATCGTCTTGGCGCCGGGAGAAAAGATTTCCTTCCTCTCCACCATCGGCGGCATCGACGAGGCCCACGGCTTCGTCAAGGGCAAGACCGTATCAAACGGCGTGGAAACCGAAGGCATCGGCGGCGGCGTGTGCCAAGTGTCCACCACCATGTACAATGCCGTGGCCCGAGCGGGGCTCAACATCATCACGAAACACAATCACTCCAAACCCGTGCCCTATGCAAGAGAAGGCTTGGACTGCGCCGTGAGCGACGGCTACAAAGATTTTATCTTCTCTAATCCCTATACCAAGCCCGTGTATATAGAAACCACGGCCGCGGACGGCAAGCTGAGCTGCACCGTCTACGGCCCCGGAGAAGAAAAACCCTACACCATCGACCTGGTGCCGGAAAAGGTGCGAGACCTGCCGGCCTCTAACGAAGAAAGTTACACCACGGATCTGCCCGCCGGGGAAATCAAAGTGCTGCAAAAGCAAGTGAACGGATCGATCTACAACACCTATGCCGTCTATTCCCAAGAGGGGAAGGGAAGCAAGCGCTTTTTGGTGGCAAAGAGCCGCTACGTCCCCGTGGACGGAAAAGTTTTAATCGGGAAGGGAAAATAAATCCTTGCTTTTTAAAACGCGTCATGTTAATATAATAAATTGCATAATAATCTAAAACTATATGGAAAAGACGGTCGCAGCTACGGAAGAAGATGTATTTGTAAGTTATTGACGATTCATGCATGAGGAAATTCTTACACATACATTTTTTGTTTTTCGAAGAAACTGTAAGGGGTGAGGAATTTAGATGGTACATCCTGTTCAATATGGTAAACGGGAGAGAATGAGCTATTCCAGAATCGATGACGTGTTGGAGATCCCAAATCTTTTGGGCGTTCAAACCGATTCGTTTCAATGGCTCATCGACGAAGGTCTCAGGGAAGTGTTTCGGGATATTTCGCCGATCGAAGACTTTGCGGGAAATCTAATACTGGAATTTGTGGACTACTACGTGTCCGAGGAAAAGAAGTATGATTTCGAAGAAGCAAAGGAAAAGGACACCAATTATTCGGCACCTTTAAAAGTCAAGGTCCGGCTCATTAATACGGAAACCGGCGAAGTCAAGGAACAAGAGGTCTTTATGGGAGACCTCCCCTTAATGAGTTCCACGGGCACCTTTGTCATTAACGGGGCGGAACGTGTCGTAGTCAGCCAATTGGTTCGCTCCCCCGGCGCCTATTATAAGGTGGAATTCGACAAGACGGGCAAGCAATTGTTCTCGTCGACCCTGATTCCCAATCGCGGCGCCTGGTTGGAATTCGAAACCGACGCCCAAGGCGTGGTCAATGTGCGCATCGACCGCACGCGGAAGATTCCCATTACGATTTTGCTCCGTGCCATCGGCGTGGAAAGCAATATGGAAATCACCCACCTTATGGGCGAAACGGAAGAGCTCTTAAAAGTTTTTGAAAAGGATCAAACCAGCAATAAACAGGAAGCGCTCCTGGAAATTTACAAGAAGCTGCGTCCCGGCGAGCCGCCCACTGTGGAAAGCGCCCAATCCCTTTTCGAGAACATGTTCTTCGACGCCCGTCGCTACGACATGGCGAAAGTGGGCCGCTATAAATTCAATAAGAAACTCGCCCTTCGCGAGCGCCTGCAAAATCAAATCTTGGCGGAAGATGTCATCGACGGCGAAACCGGCGAAGTCATGGGCACCGCCGGCGAACGCGTCAGCCGCGAGCAAGCCGTGGCCATTGAAAATGCCGGCATCAATCGGGTGGAAATCCTCGTCGACGTTCCCGACGAATTAGGGGAAAAGATGAAGATCGTCCTCCTCGGGAACAATTTCGTGGATCCCGATGCCTTGGATACAGACATCGATTTTAAAGCCCTGGGCTTTAGAGAAAAAATCTATCTGCCCCGCCTGAAAGAACTCATGGAAGAGTACGAAGGGGAAGAGCTCCTCACCCGCTTAAAATTACATTATAAAGAACTGTCCCCGAAACATATTTTAGTGGACGATATTTTGGCGGCGGTCAACTACGAATTTAACTTGTTCTACGGCATCGGTAAAACCGACGACATCGACCACTTGGGCAATCGTCGCATCCGTTCCGTGGGCGAGCTTTTACAAAACCAATTCCGAATCGGCTTAACCCGTATGGAACGGGTGATTCGCGAACGCATGGCGGTGCAAGATCCCGATTCCGCCACGCCCCAATCCTTGATCAATATTCGTCCGGTGACGGCGGCCATTAAGGAATTTTTCGGTTCCTCTCAATTGTCGCAATTTATGGACCAAAACAATCCCCTGTCGGAGTTGACCCACAAGCGTCGTCTCTCCGCCTTGGGGCCCGGCGGTCTGTCCAGAGACCGCGCCGGCATGGAAGTTCGTGACGTGCACAACTCCCACTACGGAAGAATGTGCCCCATTGAAACGCCTGAAGGTCCGAACATCGGCTTGATCACATCCTTAACCACCTTTGCCCGTATTAACGAATACGGCTTTATTGAAGCGCCCTACAGAAAGGTCGTCAAAGGCGAAGGCTTGGTTACAAACGAAGTCGAATACATTACCGCCGATGTGGAAGACGAAAACATCATCGCCCAAGCCGACGAAAAAGTGGACGAAAGCGGCCACTTCATCAACGACCGGGTCATCGCCCGAGGCATCGACGGCTTAGTCGACGTTTACAAGAGCGAAGACATCAGCTATATGGACGTCTCGCCGCAACAAATCGTCGCCGTAGGGACCAGTATGATTCCCTTCCTGGAAAACGACGACGCCAACCGCGCCCTCATGGGCTCGAACATGCAGCGTCAAGCGGTGCCCTTGTTAAAAACCGAGGCCCCCATCGTGGCTACGGGGATCGAATACAAGGCGGCCCGCGACTCCGGCGTCTGCGTCATTTCCACAGACGACGGCATCATTAAGAAAGTTGCCAGCGATAAAATCGTGCTTACACCGGATGGCGGCAAAGACGACATCGTCTTCCGTCTCCATAAATTCGAAAAGGCTAACCAAGGCACTACCATTAACCAACGTCCCATTGTGACGGAAGGTCAAAAGGTGAAGCGCGGCGAAGTCATCGCCGACGGCCCCTCCACGGACTTAGGGGAAATGGCCTTGGGCAAAAATATTCTCATCGCCTTCATGAACTGGGAAGGCTACAATTACGAAGACGCCATGCTCATTAACGAAGAGCTGGTCATCGACGACGTGTTGACCTCCCTCCACATCGAGGAATACGAAGCCGAAGCTCGCGACACGAAATTGGGCCCGGAAGAAATCACTCGGGATATTTCCAATGTCAGCGACGACATGCTTAAAGATTTAGACGAGAGAGGCATTATCCGCGTCGGTGCGGAAGTGAATCCCGGCGACATCCTCGTCGGAAAAGTCACGCCCAAGGGCGAGACGGAACTTTCCGCGGAAGAGCGGCTCTTGCGCGCCATTTTCGGCGAAAAGGCGAGAGAAGTCAGAGACACCTCCCTCCGCCTGCCCCACGGGGAAGCGGGGATCGTCGTGGACGTGAAGGTCTTCAGCCGCGCCGATGACGACGAGCTGCAGCCCGGCGTCAACGAAATGGTCCGCGTCTTTATTGCCACGAAGCGCAAGATTCAAGTCGGGGACAAGATGTGCGGCCGCCACGGGAACAAGGGGGTTATCTCCCGCGTCCTTCCCAAGGAAGACATGCCTTACATGCCCGACGGACGTCCCATACAAATCGTGCTGAACCCCTTGGGTGTACCTTCTCGTATGAACTTGGGCCAAGTACTGGAAGTGCACTTGGGCCTCGCCGCCAAGAAACTGGGCTGGCACGTAGCCACCCCCGTATTCGACGGCGCCAACGAACAGGATATTTTTGACACCTTGGAGGAAGCCGGCTACTCCGCCGACGGCAAGGTGCAGCTTCGAGACGGCCGCACCGGCGAAGATTTCGATCACCCGGTCACCGTGGGCTATATGTACATGCTCAAGCTGCACCACTTGGTCGATGAAAAAATCCACTCCCGTTCCACCGGTCCCTACTCCCTCGTTACCCAACAACCCTTAGGCGGCCGTGCCCAATTCGGCGGCCAACGGTTCGGGGAAATGGAAGTGTGGGCTCTGGAAGCGTACGGCGCAAGCCACACCTTGCAGGAAATGCTGACGGTGAAATCCGACGATATCGTAGGCCGTGTGAAGACCTACGAAGCCATCGTCAAAGGCGAGAATATTCCGCAACCGGGCATTCCCGAATCCTTTAAGGTTCTGATCAAAGAGCTGGAAGCGCTGGCTCTTGAAATACAAGTCCTGGACGAAGACGAAAACGAAGTGGATCTGAGCACCGACGACGACGATCTCAACCACTTGGATTCCATGGACGGAAAAATTGACGGAGAAGATGCTGGGGAGCTTATCGAAGGAAAATCTGCGGTGGATGCCTTGGCCGGCATTCGCAAAATTTCCGGCGATACGATTCCGACAGGCTTTACACAAGACGAAGAAGAGGAATAAGTCCTTTTCGGCAGTTGAAGGTATATAAAGAAAGGAGTCTTGCTCCTTGAGCAGAAACGAATTATTTCATTCCATTAAAATCGGCTTAGCATCCTCGGAAAAAATCAGATCTTGGTCCTATGGGGAAGTCAAGAAGCCGGAAACCATTAACTACAGAACATTAAAGCCCGAAAAAGAAGGTCTTTTCTGCGAAAAGATTTTCGGACCCACGAAAGACTGGGAATGTTCCTGCGGAAAGTATAAGCGCCTGCGCTACAAAGGCGTGGTCTGCGAAAAGTGCGGCGTGGAAGTCACCAAGTCCAAAGTACGCCGGGAACGCATGGGCCATATCGAATTGGCCGCACCGGTCTCTCATATTTGGTACTTTAAGGGCATTCCTTCCCGCATGGGCCTGGTCATGGACGTGAGCCCTCGGGCACTGGAAAAAGTCCTCTACTTTGCATCCTATATCGTCACCCGCGTAGACGAAGGGGTGCCGGATCTATACGAAAAGCAGCTTTTGACCGAAACGGAATACCGCGAATTTAAGCGGGAATACGGCGACAAATTCGAAGCGAATATGGGCGCCGAAGCCATTCGGGATCTGTTGCGCAAAATCGATTTAGACGAGATCTCCAAGGATCTCAGAGAACAATTAGACGACGCCACCGGACAAAAGCGGGTGCGCATTACCCGCCGTCTGGAAGTCATCGAAGCTTTCAGAACTTCCGGAAACAAATGCGAGTGGATGATCTTGGATTGCATCCCCGTCATTCCGCCGGAGCTGCGCCCCATGGTGCAATTAGACGGCGGTCGCTTCGCCACATCGGACTTAAACGACCTGTACCGCCGCGTCATTAACCGGAACAACCGTCTGAGAAAGCTTATGGACATCGGCGCACCGGAAATCATCGTGCGCAATGAAAAGCGAATGCTTCAAGAATCCGTCGACGCCTTAATCGACAACGGCCGCCGCGGCCGCCCGGTCACCGGCGCGGGGAACCGCCCCTTAAAGAGCCTTTCCGAAATGTTGAAGGGCAAGCAAGGGCGTTTCCGTCAAAACCTGCTGGGCAAGCGGGTGGACTACTCGGGCCGTTCCGTTATCGTCGTCGGACCGTCTTTGAAATTCTATCAATGCGGTCTGCCGAAAAACATGGCCCTGGAACTGTTCAAGCCCTTCGTTATGCGGGAGCTCGTGGAACGGGAACTGGCCCACAATATTAAAAGCGCCAAGCGCATGGTGGAGAGGGTGCGCCCCGAAGTATGGGACGTGCTGGAAGATGTTATTAAAGACCATCCCGTCCTCTTAAACCGTGCGCCTACCTTGCACCGTTTGGGGATTCAAGCCTTCGAACCGGTGCTCGTGGAAGGCAAAGCCATTAAACTCCACCCCTTAGCTTGTACGGCATACAATGCCGACTTCGACGGGGACCAAATGGCGGTTCACTTGCCCTTGTCGGCGGAAGCCCAAGCGGAAGCTCGCCTCTTAATGCTTTCTACAAATAATATTTTGGCATTGAAAGACGGCAAACCCATTACCACGCCGTCTCAAGACATGGTTCTGGGGATGTACTACCTGACCATGGACAGAAAGAGCCACGTCAAAGGCGACGGCATGACCTTTATGGACGAAAAGGAAATGTTGCATGCCTATGCCTGCGGCTGGGTTCACCTCCACTCCCACGTCAAGGTGCGTCGCTTTAAAGATGAAGAAGACAAGCGGGGCAAGATCGTGGAAAGCACCGTCGGTCGCTTTATGATCAACCGCGCCATTCCTCAAGACCTTGGTTTTGTGGACCGGGAAAAAGATCCCTACGGCTTGGAAATCGATCAGGTGATTAACAAAAAGCTCTTAGGCAAAATCATCGATCGCTGCTATAAACTACACGACAATTTGGAAACGGCGGCCTTCCTCGACGAAGTGAAGAGCTTAGGCTACCACTACTCCACCATCGGCGCCATGTCCATCTCCATGGGCGACGTGGAAATTCCCGACGAAAAACCGGAAATTCTCCACCAAGCGGATCTGGACGTTGAAAAATACGAAAAGGCGTTCCGCAAGGGTCTTATCAGCGACGAAGAGCGCTACGAACACGTTATCGACATTTGGAACGAAGCCACGGACCACTTAACGGACAAAGTTATGGAAGGCTTCGGCGAATTAAACAATATCTTTATTTTCGCCGACTCCGGCGCCCGTGGTTCCAAGAACCAAATTCGGCAATTGGCCGGCATGCGCGGGCTCATGGCCTCGCCTTCCGGACGTACCATCGAAGTTCCCATCACCTCAAACTTCCGCGAAGGGCTGGACGTACTGGAATTCTTTATGTCCACTCACGGTTCTCGGAAGGGCTTGGCGGATACGGCACTGCGTACCGCCGACTCCGGCTACCTGACCCGTCGTTTGGTCGACGTATCCCAACAAGTGACCGTCACCGAGGAAGATTGCGGTTCGGACAACTACATCGTGGCCAAGTCCTTTAAAGACGGCCGCGAAATGATCGAAGAAATGCACGACCGGATCGAAGGCAGAACCTCTTACGAAGACGTGCATCATCCGGAAACCGGCGCCCTCCTCGTCAAGGCGGGGGACATGATCGGTTCCAAAGAAGCCGAGGCCATTATTGCCGCCGGCATCGAAGAAGTAAAGATTCGCTCCGTTTTGGGCTGTAATTCCGAAGACGGCGTCTGCGCCAAGTGCTACGGCGAAAACATGGCTACGGGCCGCCCCGTGGGCATCGGCGAAGCTGTCGGCGTCATCGCCGCACAATCCATCGGCGAGCCCGGCACCCAGCTGACCATGCGTACCTTCCACACCGGCGGGGTCGCAGCGGCGGCGGACATTACCCAAGGTTTGCCTCGTGTCGAAGAACTTTTCGAAGTGCGTAAGCCCAAGGGTCTCGCCATTATCGCCGAGATCAGCGGCACGGTGGACATTCGCGAAACGTCGAAGAAGCGTGAAATCGTCATTACCGCCGACGACGGCACCTCGGAAGCTTACACCGTGGTTTACGGCGCCCGCATCAAGGTAAAACCCGGCGACAAGGTGGAAAAGGGCGACGAGCTCACCCAAGGCTCCGTCTATCCCCAAGACCTGCTGCGCGTCAAAGGCGTCATGGGCGTTCAGGAATACATCGTTAGAGAAGTTCAACGGGTTTACCGTCTGCAAGGGGTAGACATCGACGACAAGCACATCGAAGTCATCGTTAAACAAATGATGTCCAAGGTGCGCATCGACGATGCCGGAGAAACCAATCTCCTCCCCGGCAGCATGGTAAGCAAAAAAGAATTCGAACGGGCCAACAAAAGGGCGGCGGAAGCCGGTCTTCAAGAAGCCACGGCGATCCCCACCTTGCTCGGGATTACCAAGGCCTCCCTGGCCACGGATTCCTTCCTCTCTGCAGCGTCCTTCCAAGAAACCACACGCGTCTTAACCGATGCGGCCATCGAAGGAAAGCAAGACTATCTGAAGGGATTAAAAGAAAATATCATCATCGGTCAACTGATTCCCGCCGGTACCGGCGTTCGCAAGAACGGCACGGTCTACTGGGAAGAAGAGGACAAGCGAAAAATAGATTTGGACATTCTCGAAGGAATGAGCCTGTAAATAAGAAACTCCGCTTTGGCGGAGTTTTTCTATTGACAAGGAAGTCGTAAAGCAATATTATTTACAATAACATTGTAAAAGGAGAATTGCTAATGAAAACAAAACACCTGACGGCCATGGCCATGTACCTGGCCCTTATTATTCTCAGCGGCTTATTGATTATTCCTACGCCGGCGGGCGTGCCCATCGTGCTTCAAAACATGGTCTGCGCCATGGCGGGCGCCGTTCTCGGAAAGAAACGCGGCACACTCACCGTTCTCGTCTTCCTGCTCACGATCGCCCTGGGCCTCCCTGTGCTGCCCGGCGGCCGCGGCGGTGCCGCCGTCTTTTTAGGCGCCACCGGCTCTTACTTTATCGGCTACCTGCTTTCGCCTTACTTTGTAGGCCTCGCCCTGGAAAAAGTAGCGAGCCGCAGCTATGTGACTTATCTGATCGTCTTCGTCCTCTTCGGCGCCCTGCTCATTAACTTCTCGGGCATGTTGAGTCTGTACAACAACAGCGAAAGTTTTTCTGCCGCCTTTAAGACTATGATCGCCTTTATTCCCGTCGATCTCATCAAGGCCGTGCCCATCGCCTGGGTGGCGCAACGGATTTACGTATCGAAGCCCGGTTTTTTAAAAGAAATTCAGGGATAAAAGGGGATAAATCCCGTAAAATGCTTGAAAATCGAAGGAAAAGATGGTAAACTACCAGAGTGTAAATCGAACGCATTAGGAACTACCCGCTCTACGGGTAGTTTTTCATGATTGAAATCGATTTGTGCTGTTAGAAAATCCCAATTATTAAAGGAGGTGCACTTAGTGCCTACAATCAACCAACTTGTAAAGAAAGGTAGAAAGAAATCCGAAACAAAGTCGAAATCTCCGGCTTTAGGATTCAACTACGACTCTTTACTAAAAGAGCAAACCGTCGTCAATTCTCCTCAAAAAAGAGGCGTTTGCGTCGCGGTTCGTACTGTAACGCCGAAGAAACCGAACTCCGCGCTTCGTAAAGTTGCCCGTGTTCGTCTTTCCAACGGC
>QWCK01002326.1_pt1 | contig 24897 bp, 29 predicted proteins | sample 1972571 | NCBI WGS metagenome assembly QWCK01 (sample SAMN09866710, study PRJNA288562) | Human gut metagenome isolate term2_stool, whole genome shotgun sequencing... | isolation source: gut | host: Homo sapiens | place: USA: California | reverse complement strand
AATAAATATGGTATTAAGCAGAGGGGAATTGTTCCCAGAAATTTTAGTAAATGATTTAATGAATAAGGTTAAAGGTAATTCATCTTTGGCTGTTTTATCTAAACAAACACCAATTTCTTTTAATGGAAATAAGGAATTTGTTTTTTCAATGGATAAGGAAGTTGACATTGTTGCAGAAGGTGGACAAAAGTCTGAAGGTGGTATAAGCCTTGATACTGTTATTATGGTTCCATTAAAAATAGAATATGGTGCAAGGGTAACAGATGAATTTTTGTATGCATCTGAAGAATACAAATTAAATATTTTAAAAGCCTTTAATGATGGATATGCTAAAAAAGTTGCAAAAGGTTTAGACCTTATGGCTTTTCACGGAATAAATCCAAGAACTGGACAAGCATCTACTGTAATTGGAGATAATTATTTTGATAAGAAAGTTACTCAAACAGTTGTATTTAATGCTAAAAATCCTGATGAAAATATTGAAAGTGCTGTCGGTTTAATTAGAGGTTCTGAAGGAGATGTAACAGGAGCTGCTTTTGATTCTGCATTCGCAACTTCAATGGGCTACTGTTGGAAAAGGTACAAAAGATAAGGCTATTGTTGGAGATTTCTCTAATATGTTTAAGTGGGGATATGCTAAGCAAATTCCTTTTGAAGTAATTCAATATGGTGATCCTGACAATTCTGGAAAAGATTTGAAAGGATACAACCAAGTATATCTAAGATGTGAAACTTTCTTAGGTTGGGGAATATTAGATCCTAATCACTTTGCAATTATCAAAGAAGGGGAAGCATAATAATGTTTGAATATATAAATACAAAAACAGGGGCTAGAATATCTAGCCCTGATGTTTTATCAGGAGAAAACTGGGAGCTATACGAAGGTATAGAAGCTACTGACCGTGAGCCTCTAGATCCTACAGACAATAATACCAATGTTGATAATACAGAAGTAGAAGAATCCGTATTAGCTCCAAACGAAATAACTAAAAAAGAAATTATAGCAGAATTAGATGCTTTAGGAATTGAATATAATCCAAAAGCAAGAAAAGATGAATTATATAAGCTTATGATGGGAGAATAAAATGGAGTATTGCTCTGTTGATGATGTTATTTCTTTATGGAGGCCTTTAAAAAATGATGAAATTTTAAGGGTTAAAGAGCTTATTCCTGTTGTAGAGAATTCTTTAAGAGTTGAAGCTGATAAGATTGGAAAAGATTTAGACCAAATGGCAAAAGATAATGAAGCTTATAGTGATGTTTTAAAATCGGTTATTGTTGATGTTGTGGCAAGAACTTTGATGACTGCAACTGACCAAGAACCAATGACCCAATATTCTGAATCGGCTTTGGGATATTCTTTTTCTGGTTCTTTTCTTGTGCCTGGTGGCGGACTTTTTATTAAAAAAAGTGAACTTTCTAGGCTTGGACTTAAAAGACAAAGATATGGAGTGATTGATTTTTATGACACGAATAAAGGGAATCCCTGTGATTTTGATTTCGAGGACTAATCCTGTTGAGGATGAACTTGGAAGTCTTATTTATGAAGATAAGGAAATTGTAGTTGAAAATGTTTTGGTAGCTCCTACAAGCTCTGATGATATTTTATCTACTACTAATCTTTATGGCAAAAAGGCTGTTTATACTTTAGCTATTCCTAAAGGAGATAAAAACAAATGGGAAGGTCAAGAAGTTAGATTTTTCGGTCAAAGATGGAGAGTTTTTGGAAAAGAAATGCAAGGGATTGATGAGCTTATCCCTCTAGATTGGAACAAGAAAGTGTATGTAGAAAGTTATGAGTGATTTTAAATTTGAATTAAATTCTGATGGAGTAAGGGAACTTTTAAAAAGCCAAGGAATCCAAGAAGAATTAAAAAAACACGGACAAGAAGTTGCTAATAGGGCTGACGGAATTTGGGAAACCAAAAGTGGAGTCGGCAGGGTTAGGGCAAATGTTAAAGTTGTTACTAATGATAAGGACACTTTTTATAAAAATTTAAAAACTAATACTCTTATAAAGGCTTTGGGATGATAGAAAAAAAGATTAAAAATTATTTAGAAAAAGCTTTAAAAGTTCCAGTATGGGTTGAGCATAGGGAAGATGAACCAGACAGTTTTATTATTTTTGAAAAAACTGGTGGTTATGTTAAAAATACAATAAATCATTCTACCTATGCTTTTCAATCTTATGGAAAAACTTTAACAGAAGCTTTGAAATTAAATGATAAATTGCTAGATTATATGATGATATTTGAAGATGCTAATGTTAAGTTAAATTCTAATTATAATTTTACAGACACAAGCACAAAGAAATACAGGTATCAAGCAATTTTAGAACTAATATATTAGAAAGGATATTTTATGGCAAATACTAATAATACAAGTACAGGAAAACCTAAAATAGGTGGAGCAATTTTTGTAGGATATGATGGTGTAGCTGTTCCAAAAGATGCCAAAAGTGAATTAACAGGATTTAAAGAATTAGGCTATGTTTCAGATGATGGGCTAACCAATTCTAATACTTCTGATTCGGATAAAATAAAGGCATGGGGTGGAGATACTGTTTTAGTTATTTCTAAAGGAAAAGAAGATAATTTGCAATTCAAATTAATTGAGGTCATGAATCTTGATGTACTTAAATATGTTTATGGAGAAGAAAATGTTTCAGGAACTTTGGAAACTGGAATTACTTTAAAGGCAAATTCAAAACAAACAAAATCTCACATTTTGGTAATAGATATGGTTTATCAAGGTGGAGTTATGAAAAGAATAGTAGCTCCTAATGCAATTATACAAGAAATGGATGATATTGAGTATACAGACGAAGATGCTGTTGGTTATGCTGTTACGGTTTCCTGTCTTCCAGATACGGAAGGTAATAATCACTATGAATATATAGTTAAAAAGGGAGATAAAGAATGATTAAAGGAAAAACTAAAAGTGGTTTTAGATATAGCATAGATGAAAATGTAATAACAGATTTTGAATTTATAGAAAATTTAGAAAAAGTTATGGATAATGGAGCTGGTTTATCTAAAGCTTTAATAATTTTACTTGGAGAAAAGCAAAAAAAGGCTTTAATAAATTATGTTAGGGATAAAAAGACAAAAAGAGTTCCTGTAAAAAATGTAATAAAAGAAGTTGAAGATATGCTATCCAATCCTAAATTAAAAAACTTATAGTCCTTGCCAAGATGATAAAGCTTGACGAAGAAGCTCTCATTTGTGATTTGGCAGAAACATATAATATCTTTGATTACAAAAAGCTAGCTTTAAATAAGCTAGCTATTTTAGCTTGTGGTCTTAGAGATGATTCAAGGATCAAATTAAAAATGAGTAAAAATATTTTAAGTCCTAATCAGTTACTTTTGGCTGGTATTCAAGATAGACTTTCTCTTATTGTTTATTCAAAGACAAAAGATGCTGAAAAAGGGACAAATTATCCTAAATTAATTTTTGATAATTTGGAAAATAAAATTAATGGTTTTGCATCTGGCGAGGACTTTATGAAAGAAAGAGAAAGAATTATGAAGGAGGGAAAAAATGCCAACTGAAATAGGTAAGGCTTATGTGCAAATTATACCCTCTGCTAGAGGAATAAAGGGAAGTATATCCAAAATATTAAAACCAGAATCTTCAAGTGCTGGGGAAGATTCAGGAGCTAGTCTTGGTAGAAATCTATTAGGAACATTTACAAAACTTGCAATAGGTGCAAAAGTAGGACAAGCCTTAGCAAGTGGAATAAAATCCTCAGTATTGGAAGGTGGGAAACTACAGCAATCTATTGGTGGTATTGAAACATTATTTGACACGAAGTTTTCAAAAGGTGCTGATATTGTAAAAAAATACGCCCAAGAATCTTTTAAGACAACTGGTTTGTCTGCAAATTCATATATGGAAAATGTAACAAGTTTTTCAGCATCTTTAATATCTTCATTGGGTGGAGATACAAAAAAAGCAGCTGATATTGCTAATATGGCTATGGTAGATATGGCTGATAACTCCAATAAGATGGGTACTTCAATGCAGGATATACAAAATGCATATCAGGGATTTGCTAAGCAAAATTACACAATGCTTGATAATCTTAAACTTGGTTATGGTGGTACAAAAACCGAGATGGAACGTCTTTTGTCTGATGCAGAAAAAATAACAGGTGTAAAATATGATATTAATAATTTATCAGATGTATATCAAGCTATACACGCTATTCAAGGGAAACTTAATATAACTGGAACTACTGCTAAAGAAGCGGAACAGACTTTAAGTGGTTCTTTTGCATCTATGAAGGCATCTGCTCAAGATTTTTTAGGTAATCTTGCTTTAGGAGAAAATATTGGTCCTAGTTTAATGAATTTAGCTACTACGACTAATACTTTCCTTACGGGTAATTTGCTCCCAATGATTGGAAATATTTTTAAACAACTTCCTAATGTGGCAAGTGAAGGTTTTAATTTATTAGCAGAAAAATTTACTATATTTAAAAAACTAGGCGAATTATTAAGTCCAGCTATGGAAAAATTCAAAAGTGCCTTTGATGGACTTGTTGAAAAAATGCAACCTTTTATTGATGCTGTAGGCAATGTTTTAAAACCTATTCTTGAAGGTGTGGCCTTAGTTATTGGAAAAGTTTTATCAGAAGGGATAACAATTTTATCTAATGCATTTAATGGTTTAGGTTTAGTTATTCAAGTTTTAACTCCTTTATTTAATTTTTTGGGAGATGTATTTAATAAAATTTTAGGTTTTGTTGAACCTATAATATTTAAATTGACTGAATTTACTACGCATTTGCTTGATAATAAAACAATAATGGAAGCCTTAGGTCAAACTTTTAATGTTGTATGGACTGCTATCCAATCTTTAATGACTGTTGTATGGGAAGTTATCGGAGTAGTCATTGGAGATATTAAAAATTGGTTTAATTCAATGGGAGTTGATGGTAATACTCTTAAATCTATTATGGATATTGTTTGGCAAGGAATTATGCAGGCAATTTCTTTTGCAAAAGATATTATAGCTGGTGCTATAAAAGCAATTGGAAGTGTATTTACTTTTCTTGGTAATCATAGTGGAGTTTTAAAAACTATTTTATTGACAGCGTGGTCTGTTATTAAAACAGCAATAAAAATCGCCGCTGGTATTATTGTCGGAGTTGTAAAGGCAATTGTTGCAATATTTAATGGACTTAAAACAGCTGGTAATATTTTATTAGGTGCTTTAAGAGGTGCATGGAATGGAATTGTAAGTGCTATTTCTGGTGCTAAGGCAAGGATTTCAGGAATTATTAATAATATAAAAAGTATTTTTAATTCTTTAAGAAATATAAATCTATTTAGTGCAGGTAAGGCAATTATAGATGGTTTTCTAAGAGGGTTGAAACATGCTTTTGGTGCTGTTAAAAATTTTGTCGGTGGAATAGCCAGCTGGATTAAATCTCACAAAGGTCCTATATCTTATGATAGAAAACTTTTAATCCCTGCTGGTAATGCAATTATCGGTGGACTTAATAAGTCTATGATTGAAAGTTTTAAGGACGTTAAAAGCAATGTTTTATCTATGGCAGGAGAAATATATGATGGATTTGATATTAAAGTTAAACCTCTTAATTTAAGTCCAGATATTTCTAACCTTGATAAGAATATTTTAGATAATAAGCTTAGTACAAATTTAAATTTTAACGCTTACAGCGAGTATAAAGCTAACAGAGATTCTAAGCTTGAAAGTATGCTATTAAATATATTATCTTTATTGAAAATCCTAAGTGAAAAGGATGATGATGTTTATATTGATGGAGAAAAAGTTTCTGTTATGCTTGGAAGAAAAATTGATGAGTACAAAAAGAAAAAAGACCTTTACGAAAACAGGAGAATGGGGGTGGTTATATAGATGTATGAAGTTATTGTTGATGGAGAATCTTTAAAAGATTTGATATTTGTTACTGATGTTGAAAGAACTATGGGTCCATTTGTAAAAGGAAGAATAATAACTATACATGCTTATATCCTCCATGATATTCTTGCAACTGTTGATGTTTTAAATAAGTTATTAACTGGAGATATTCAGGAATTTATTTTTACTGATCAGCCTGATAGATATTGGAAGGGAAAGGTAAAAGAGGATATAAAAGTTCCAAGCTCTTATGAAATTTCAAAAATTGATATTGATATAGAAATACCAGATGGAGTTTCCTATGCTGTAAAGCCTAGGGAACTTTCTTTTAATGGAAGAACAAGCTTAATATTAGAAAACAACGGGTCGGATTATGCATATCCGACCTTTGATTTTAAATTAAAAGATGATACTTATATGGTTTCCGCAGTAAGTAAGGATAAAGTTTTTCAATTTGGAGAACCTATTGAGGCAAGTCCTTTAAAGGAAGTTACCATAACAAGAGAGAAAACTACAGATGGATATGAAACTACAAGGTCTTACACCTCTATCGATAATAAGATTAAAAATATTACATCATCTAGTTTTAATTTAAGTACCATAAATCCAAATTGGAGAACGTCTGGTTCTTTTGTGGAAAGAAATAAGTCAATGCCAGCTCCTAGTAATGGAAAAGTAAAGGTAGGGAAATGGGCTACTTATTGGCAAACTGGAGAAAGAATGTCTTCTTGGGTTAAGGGTAGAACTTTTCCAGTCGCTCAAACAAAATCAGTCAGACAATCAAAGTCTTCAAAGGCTTATTTATTGACTAACAGAGGAGTATATATAGGCTGGCTTTTGGAACAAGATATTGACGGGGCGAGTAGTAGTGGATTTGCCGCAAATAATAACAATGCTAGTGACCTAGTGGCAAATTTTTCTGCAAACCAAGGATATTATTGGCATGGGCCAGCAAAAAAAATTGATGTGGGTGTAGATTGCACAAATTTTCAATTAGAAACATATTTCTCATATTTTATAAAAGATAACAGCCAATATGGAGCTTATTATGTTGGAGTAATGAGTGGAGATAATGAAATAATGGGAATGTTTTTTTCTACACACAAAAATAATAGGGTAACCACTGTAAATTTTGAGGCTTACGGAAGGGGGCTTCAAGGTAGTGGTGCAAGTAGCAGAAATTTTGCATCAAATTTTTGGGGCAAGCTTACTATGACTAAAAGAGATGATAAGTTAGAATTTAGATTTAATAATGATATGGATAAAAGAACTTATAGCAGATCTTATAATATAGCTGATAAAAAATTACAAGCAACTCATATAGTTATTTGGGCTGGGAAATATGCAAATAATCCAGGACCTTTTGACATGGCGGCAATAAGATTAAAATTTACTGGACTTAATAGCAAGGTTTATATAAAGCCAAAGACTGAAACTTTTAAAGAAGTTTTTAATATTCCTGATCCAAGATATAAATTTAATGCTGGGGATACAATAAGGCTTGAAATGGAAACTAATAAGGCTTATGTAAATGGAATTGAAACATTAAGTCCTATTGCTTTTGGATCCGATAATGTAAAGTTAAAACCTGGTCAAAATGAAATAATGTTTGATATATCTTCAGATGTCGTTCCAGACATCGATGTTTTTTATAGGGAGAGATTTAAATGATATTTTTTACAAATAGGGGATATGAAACTCTTGCTGTAGCAAGTGCCGATACTCAAAAAGGTCTTAAGCTTTTAGATGACGAATTAAATCAAACTATAAAAACAGGAACTGCAATTTATAATGCAAAAATTGCAAAAAATGATAAAAGTGTAGAAAAAATTGAAGCAGGCTCTTTTGTTTTTGTTCCTAATTTTAAAAATAAAATGATTCCCCTTGAAGTTATGGAAGTAGAGGAGTCAAGATCCTATAAAAAAATAATTGCTGAAGATGAAGGACTTGAACTTTTAAATTCTGATGTTGGCGACCATAAAATGAAGGGTACTTTAAGAGAACATATCTTGGCAACAATTGGTAAAGATTCAGATTGGACAATTGGAATAGATGAAATTGGAGATTCAAAAAATTTAACTTTGGAATATACTGGAGTATCTAACCAAACAAAAAGGATTGTTCAAATTGCAGGGCGTTTTGGAGCTGAAATTTCCTATTCTTTTATTTTCGATGGAAACGAAATTAAAGAAAAAAGAATTAATTTTGTAAAAGAAAGAGGAGAGAATAAGGCTGTTAGGCTTGAAGTTGGAAAAGAACTTAAAGATGTTAAAAGAAATGTTTCAATCGCAAATTTAAGAACTGCTGTCCTTGGTATAGGCAAACCTCATAAAGAAAATATAAAAACAACTAAGACAGTAACAAAGACTGTAAATGTTAATGACAATACAAGTTCTACAAAACACACCAATGGAAAGCTTGATCCTTTTATAAATTGGTTTCAAGCAAGAAAAGGCAAAGTTAGGTATTCGATGAATGCAAGACTTGGTCCAAATTCTTACGACTGTTCATCTGCTGTTCATTTTGCGGCAAAACACGCAGGACTTTTGCCATCAAACCATTATATAGGCTCTACAGAAACTCTTTTTGGAATGAAGGGAAAATATTTAGATGAAATATCAAGAGCTGATATAAGATTTGGAGATATTTTCATTGCAGGAAGACAAGGAGCAAGTGGCGGAGCTGGTGGACATACTGGAGCAGTTATTGATAAAAATAATATAATACATTGTTCATACAGACGTGGTATAGCCATAACACCAATAAATGGTTACACGGGAGGACCACCTGTAAGATGGTTTAGGTGGAGAAATTCAGGATATGGAAGTCAGACTGTAAGTAATAGAAGATATTGGACTAATTCAAATGTTATTTATCACGATTTGGGATTTAATCTTGGCGGTCTTAGTGCTGGACAACTTAATAACTGGATAAGAGCGACAAGTCCAGGAAGTCCTTTTAATGGTCAAGGCAATGTTTTTATGGAAGCCCAAAAACAATCAGGCCTTGATGCAAGATATATATTAGCTCACGCTGCTTTAGAATCTGCTTGGGGCAAGTCAAGCATTGCAAAAAAATATAATAATTATTTTGGAATCGGAGCTTTTGATAATGATCCAAATAATGCCAAAAACTTTTCAAATTCTGGTCTTGCTTCAGGAATTATAAATGGTGCAAAATGGATAGCAAAAAATTATTATAATTCCTCATACAAGCAAACCACTCTTTATAAAATGAGAAATAATAATGGAGTCCATCAATATGCAACTGATCCAAATTGGCACAATAAAATAGCAAACATAATGAAAGGGTCTGAAAGATATACAAGTCCATCAGAACCAAACTCAACAAAAACCGTTACACAAACTGTAACTGAAAGTAAAGAAGTTGATAAGGATACTAATTTAAAAGGCTACAAATATGATGATGGAAGATATTTTGTAGATAAAGACGGTAGAGTTTGTGATAGAGAAGCAAATGCTATTTGGGCAAATCCAAATACAAAGGGAAAATATTTAACAAGAATTTATGAATCAGAAGCCACAAGTCAAAAAGCACTTTTTGATGAATGCTTAGGTCAATTAAAGAAAAATAATGAACCTGAAGTTTCTTATGATGTAAATCCAGACAAAATCCCCAAAGAAATTGACATCGGAGATAGGGTAAGAATAATTGACCATAATTATTCGCCAGCTTTATATTTGGAAGCAAGGCTTGTTGATGTAACAACTTCAAGCACAAATGATTATATTGACAGAGCCGTTTTTGCTAATTTTGTACCAAAAACAAGTGGAATAGCTGAAAGACTTTTTAATTTACAAGCAAGTGTACAAGATTTTAAATATTCCTTTGAAAATCAACCTTATGTAATGAGTCTTGAATCAACATCAGGAAATGTATTTAAAGATGATATAGTTGATACACATTTAATTGTAAAACTCACAAAAGCAGGAATAGACCAGTCGGCAAATGTAGACGGATATATTTGGGAGAGAATTTCTAAATATCCTGATAAAGTTTTGATAAAAGACGAAGACTGGAACGAAAGCCATAAGGATAATAACGAACATTTTATAGAACTTAATAGAAGTGATATTGAATTAGAAGCGACTTTTGTGTGTTCGGCAATGCTAGATGACTTGGCAGTCGCCACTGCATCATACACCATTAAAAATTTTTCCATTGGGGTTTATAAGCAAAAAGATGAGCCAGATAAAGCTGGTCTTCAATGGGGCGATATTTGGCAATGGGATGATGGAGATGTGCATTTTAAAAAGATTTGGAAAGGGGATAAGTGGGAAGATGTAATAATGAAAAAAGACCTTGAAGAAATGGAGCTTACCCCTGGTCCTCCTGGAGAAAAAGGAAAAGACGGACAAGACGGAAAACCAGGCAAAGACGGTAAGTCTGGTCGACTTGGTAAAAACCTATTATTAGATTCTTTTAAAGAGGCAGAAGGCATAAAAGAGTTTCTGATTAATTACGATTATGCGGAACAAATCAAAGATGGCGAAGAATTAACTCTAACGGTTAAAATAGATAAGGCATTAGAAGAAAGTGCAAGTTTAAGTGCATACAACGGCAAAGATACCTTGTTAGGAGAATTAATCCAATCTGAAAAAGACAAAACAAAATATGTATTAACTTTTAATTATTTAGATTCTGCTGATGATATTAAAAAGCTATATATCTATCTAAATAACCCAACGGAAAAATCTTATGCCATAAAATGGGCAGTTCTTGCACGTGGAGATGTAGAAGCATTAGATTGGTATGGGGCACAGGAAGATATGCAAAAGCAAATAGATAGCAAAGCAAGCGAAGAAAGCTTACAAGATTTGCAAGTCCACTTTGCCATGTATCCAACAGCAGAAGAACTTAACCAAAATAAAGTCGATTTGATTAAACAACAAGCTTATCTAGACCAATTAAAAACAGCCATAGACTCTAACGCTTTAAGTCTAGAAGAAAGATTAAGCGTAATAGAAGCAAATGTAGGAGCAGGAAAATTATCCCTAGAAGCAATAAACACCTACCTACATTTTGGCGAAGAAGGAGTTTTAATTGGTAAAGAAGGCGAACAAGTAAGGTTAAGACTTATTAATAATGCCTTGGAGATTACAGACGGTAGCAAGGTTGTTGCAAGATTTGCAAATAACCAAACAGAAACTCCCAATCTAAAAGTAACAGGAGCGTTTGAATTTGGTTACCACGTTGCAAATAAGGTTGATTTAGACGGCAACAAATATACAGTAATAAGCTCTAATATTTAGGAGGATAGATGGCAACATATAGTGCAAGTATAAGAAATGGTACAGGAACTATACATTTAGAAATAAGACAACAAAGCCAAAGCATAGCCAATAATACATCCACTGTTTACTACAAGTTGTATATACAAGGCAAAGGTGGTTATGGGTTTTGGAATAAGTATCATACAGGCAAAACAAGTGTTGTAATAAATGGCTCAACAGTCCATAGTCAAAGTGGAAGAGATTTTGATATAAGGAATGGCGGTACACAACAATTAGCCTCTGGAACTACAAGTGTAAAACATAACGAAGATGGTAGTAAGTCATTTTCCTTTTCAGCTAGCCTTTGGTCATCTTCTGCTACAGGAAGTATTTCAGGAAATTTTACTCTATCTAAAATCCCGAGAGCATCATCTTTTAACTTACAAAACACATCCGGAACAAATATATCCAGCATATATGCAGGGAATACAGTAAAGATTGCAATAAATAAAAAAGTTAGCTCCTTTACCCACACAATAAAATTATCGTATTCTGGAACTGGAGAAACAGTTGCAAATAAAACAACATCAAGCTCTGTGAATTGGTCTAATTCGGAAAAGGTAATGACTAATTACATGCAAAATTTAAAAAGCATGAATTTAACATTTACCCTAGAAACCTATGATGGAAGTACAAGAATTGGTACATCTTCTAAAAATTTAACTTTAAACGTACCAAATTCTGCAAGTCCAACTATAAATAGTGTAAATGTTACAGAAGCTAACCAGAATAAAATTAATATTATAGGATCTAGTCCTTTTTACCAGCTATTATCCGATCTAAATGTAGTAACAAACGCAAGCGGTAAATATGGTGCGAGTATTAAAAATATAAGCGTAAACCTTGGTAATCTAAGCAAAAGCGGAAGCAATGTAATATTAGATAATGTAAACCTAAAAGGCGACCAAAATATAAAAGTTACAGTGCAAGATTCTAGGGGATTTAGTGCAAGCACAACAAAAACTATTAATTTAAGCCCATATAATTTACCAAATATATCATTTTTTAACGCCTACAGGGAAGAAACAAATACAAAGTATGCAAGTGCAAGAATGGTAATAGAATCCACCGTTATTGATAACAAAAACCCACTAGAAGTCAAAGTAGATGTGGTAGAAAAAGATTCTACAAGCTGGAAAAATGTATATTCTGCAACTGTAGGAAATGGGAAATTTAATGGAACAATTTCTCTTGGTGGAGGATTTGATGATTTTAAGGCTTATGATGTAAGGCTTAGCATAGCCGATAAATTTAAAAGACACCAAGCTATATCCAGTATTTCAACAACAAGCCAATCTTTGGTTATTGGAGCAAATAAACCAGTTGTGGGAGTTGGAAGAGTTCCAACCCACATTGATAAAGGATTAGAAGTAGATGGGGATATATGCCTTAATGGAGAACTAAAACCATTTGGAGAAGCTGGAAAAGTTATTGATTTAACTCTTTCAGACGGTTTGTCTGGATTTATTAAAACTATAAAAGATCCTCTAGGTGGAGTAAGGATATGGGGAAAAGTAGATGTTACGAATTCTAACCCAATAAAAAAATATTATACATGGGCAACCTTGCCAAAAGGATATAGTTGTAATAGATTTATAGGATTTAGCATATATTCTTATATATTAAATGGACGTTTAAATATAATTCCGGGTATGGCAATTACAGATGATGGAAGAATAAGATATGTAGGAATCATTAACGAAAATGACAAAATAGAAGTAGGATCTACCAATGAGTTTACTTTTTATTTTAAAACGGAGGAAGCATGGTAGAAGAAAATAAAATAGAGTACGAAGAAGTCTTTATCATAGATGATAAGGGCTTTTTTATTGGAACAACATATTTAGATATAAAAGAAAAACAAGAATTTAATTTTACAACTCTTCCTCCAGACGAAACACTTGTGAAACCAAAATTTGATGGCAATAAATGGGTTGAGGGAGTAGACAAAGACGATATAATGCTTGGAATGTTATTTCCGAGCGATAATTTAGAAATAGATTCAAAAGATTATTTAACATTAAAGATATTAGAAATTTTAAAGAAAGGGGGAATGATTATGGACAATACATGGTTTTTTAAATATTGTATGTTTTGTTGGGCAGAAAGAAAAATTGATGAAGCCTATCTTGATATGGCAAAGAAAATGAATATGCTAACAGACCAACAAATAATGATGATAAAAATGACACCAAGAATAGAAGAAAAGTAGGTATAATATGGAATGGACTATGATAGCAAGTGCTTTAATTAAAAATGGTCCTCTGGTAGTAATAGCAGCTATCTTTTTAAAAGTATATATGGAAGATACTAGCATAAAAAGAAGCGAAAGAGCAGAGGACAGAAAGCTACAGAAAGAAAATAACGATAAAATTTTAAAACTTACAGAAAAAGTAACCCAATCTATAGAAACCAATAAGGGCGAAGTAAGATGTCTAGGGGAAAAATTAGAGGTACACAATTCTTCTTCCGGGGCTACCCTTGCTGAGATTAAGCAAGGGGTAAACCAAATACAAAAAGACGTTACGATATTAAATAGTAAAATTGATGATATAGCAGATGATATTGATAAAAGTGCTTAGGACTAGGTAAAATCTAGTCCTTTTTTAGTACACATAAATTAACACTTTAGATAACACGAAATAGTGAAAGTGTTGGAAAATAGCCAATACTATTTCACAAGCAAGTTCACAAGGGGGGACAAATGAACGATATTTTAATAAAAATTTTAGTAAGTGTAGGAATATTAGTTTTGACAAATGTATTTGTATATTTAAGTAATTTGAGCAAAGAGAAAGTAGCAAAAATAGAAAATATAAAAGTAAGAGACGCAATCGATAAGCTATTAGATATAATTACAAAATGCGTATCTGCAACTAATCAAGAATTTGTTGGAGATCTTAAAAAAGAAGGAAAATTTGATAAAGACCAACAAGAAGAAGCCTGGAACAAAACAAAAAATAAGATTAATAAAATATTAGATAAAGAATCTAGAGAAATTTTAGAAAAAGCTTATGGAGATCTTAACTCTTATATAAACCAAACAATTGAAGATGAAGTTACTAATCAAAAAGGAGAGAAAAGATGACAAAAATACAAGATGCAGTTAATAATGCGATAGCAATAGCAAACAATAATTATTTTGGCTACAGTCAATATGATAGATGGGGACACGACAGAGATTGCTCATCTTTAGTTATAGATTGTTGGCAAAGGGCAGGAGTACCAGTAAGAAGTAGCGGAGCGACCTATACTGGAAATATGTATTCGGTATTTGTCAAATGTGGTTTTAAAGATGTAACAAATCAAGTAAACCTAAATAATGGTTATGGTTTGCAATATGGAGATGTATTATTGAATTATACTTGCCATACTGCTATGTATATTGGAAATTATAGAGTGGTAGAAGCATCCATAGATGAAAATGGAGGAGTGGTAGGAAGACAAAAGGGAGACCAAACAGGCAGGGAAATATGGACTTGTAATTATTATAATTATCCTTGGTCTTGCGTTTTAAGATATGTAGGAAATAATAAATCAACAAGCAAGTACGAAGCACCAAAAAATAAAAGAACAAATGATGCAAAATTTATAAAAAATGAAAAATGGACAGGAATAACTCAAGCAGAATGCAACGTTAGAACAAGCCCATCAACAAAGGCACCAATAGTAGCGTGTTATGGAAAAAATCAACCAATACATTATGACCAAGTTTGGGAAGGGGATGGTTACAGGTGGATTTCCTACATTGGAGCAAGCTCTGGACAAAGAAGATATGTTGCTTGTAGAAGGTTAAGTGGGGACACAACACCTTGGATTAGATTTTAATAAAAGTATAATATAATTGACAGGTAAACTATATATGGTTGGTTACCGAATTTCTACACAGACCACTAGCTTTTTGCTGGTGGTCTTTTTTTTGTACTTATTTTTATATATATTTAACAAATTTATAGTTATTGGCTTTATAGCGTTTACGCTATAAAATTACTTGCATTATTATAGTGGTAACGCTATAATATAATTAACAATAAAAATAAGAAAAAGGAGATAGACATGGCACAAAATAAATATAGAAAATATGAATTTGATGGAACTTTTAAATGTGGACATGAAGGTACAGTTACACAAGGTGGATATACAAGAGAATATGCTAAAGATTCAGCCAAATATATTTTTGAACATGAGGAATGTCCTGAATGTACTAAAAAGAAAAAAGAATTAGAGCATAAAGAAATGGCAGAAAAGGCAAAAACAGATGCTAATAAATTAGGTTTTCCTGAACTTACAGGTACACCGAAACAAATACAATGGGCAGAAAGCATAAGGAAAAATTTTTATGAACAATTTAATAAATTTATGGATGAATTAGAGGTCTATGATGTTTTAGAAATATTAGAAAGAAGAGGAGAAAGAGCGTTTGTACTTATTCCTGAAAATCGTGATAAATTAGAAGAATATATTAAAGATAATGATATTTATGATTTGGAAGATGAAAAGAAACTTTTAGAGGAAATATATAATGAATTTAAAAAGAATATAGCAACAGTAACAATGAATTTTTTAGAAGATACAGAATATTCATTCATTTATATAGATAATAGAGATATAACTAAAAGCTTTTACTCATTCGCTAACTATTTAATTTTACACATGGATGAAAAATATTTAAGAACAAGAGATGAAAAAGTTGGAGGCCTGAATGATTGCTAAAAATAACTTAAAAAATATTCTTAAAACAAAAAATATTAATTTATCCGAATTATCTCGTCAAACTGGAATGGCTTATAGTTCAATTTATCGCATTTTTAACAATGAATATTTAGACGATATTAGGCTTAGTAGTCTTATTAAAGTAGGAAAATCAATAGGTGTTTCGGTAAACGATATGTACACATTATATGAGGAATAAATTATATATAACTTAATATATAGAGGGCTATTATTTAGCCCTCTTTTTTTGCGATATTTGGTCACAATTACGTCACAAAGACCTAAGTAATTAATGGATTTTATAAAGATTAAATTTATAAAATTAATCGTAAAGCTGCAGTTATAGAGCTTATAGATATAAAGAAATAGTACGTGCTAATAACATTTGATGTATTGAAATTTTAACTGCCCTTTTATAAGACCAAGACTAGAATTAGTTGATTGATAATATTTGATGTATTGAAATGTACAAGACCACCTTTTAGCAAGTTCTTTAATAGGGTTGATTGATAACATTTGATGTATTGAAATAAATGAAGTCGAACAAACAACTGTTAAAAGAGTTAGTTGATTGATAACATTAGATGTATTGAAGTGTGAACTTTTCACTATATAGTTAAATTAAATATATGATATTGTATATTACTTGAAATTTTATTAAAGGAGGTATTATGAATTTTATTGAACTTGTGAAGAATCGTTATTCTTGTAAAAATTTTAGTGATAAAAAAGTTGAAAAGGAGAAGCTTGATATTATTCTTGAAGCGGGCAGGCTTGCACCTACTGCTAAGAACAATCAGATTCAAAGAATTTACGTTGCAAAATCAAATGATGCTCTTATAAAAATTGATGAGCTTACTCCTTGTAGGTATAATGCTCCTCTTGTTTTGCTTGTAGCTTTTGATGAGAGTGAGGCTTTTGTTTATCCGGGAGGAAAATATAATACTGGTGTTGAAGATGCTACGATTGTTGCAAGTCACATGGTTTTGGCAGCTTCAAGCCTTGATGTTGATTCTTGTTGGGTAAATCTTTTTGATCCTGATAAGGCTAGCGAAGAATTTTCTTTGCCTAAAAATGAAAAAATTGTTGCAATGATTGATTTGGGCTATGCGAATGATGGAGTTAAGCCTTTAGAAAATCATTATAAACGCAAAAATATTGATGAAACTGTAAAATTTATTTAGGAAAAATTAAAATATATTTTGATTTTAAAATCTATTTTTGCTAATTATAAAAGCTTTTGCTGAATTTTATAGTTAGATAATAAACAATAAAATTCTTAAAAATCATTAATAGAAATTAATAAGTTTCTATTAATAAATGTCATAGCTCTAAAATTAGAGAAATTTTTGTAAATAGAAGATGTTATTTTTGATATTGCAATAAAAGTAATTATATAATTGGGAAGGTAACATAAAAATAAAATTTATACATTCTAAATAATACAATAAAATGATTTTGGAGCATTCTTCTTACTATTAATAATTTCTTTTAAATTATCTAAATGTAATTTAAAAAAGATTAGAAACTACCTTTTTTCAAAAAGTGACATCAATAATATATATCCATTAAATTTATAAATTAATGTCAAAAAATTCTTACCAGAAACAAGTTTATCAGCAGACTTAATGCAATTTAAGATGTCAATTAGAATATCAGTCATAGTATTTATTACAGTAGATAATTTAAAACATGTTTTAATATATTATAGCTGAATCTAAAGTATATACATGAATGATTAGGATATTTTAATGCGGATTTTAGAATATAAATAGTTACATTATCAATAAAATTTATTATATTTTTAAAAATAAAAGTGTAACACTTACAAAAATCAAGCTATTATTTTTGAGCTCAATTTTATAAGTATTACACTTATTAGCAAATTCAAGATATTTTACCATTCTAAAAATCTTTTAGGATTTTCTATTAAGATTTTATCAAATGATTTTTCATCAATTTCTTTTATAAAATTTTCTCTAAAGTCCGTTAGAATATAGTCTAACCCAGGTTTTCCATTGTAAGAATTTAAATATTTTTTTCTACCCATGTCTCCCGATATATTAATTTTATCAATATATCCAGCTTGTATTAACTTTGAAAGTATTTTTATTTTATTAAAATCTTCATAAAGTGGATCTCTTCCTACATGATCAAAGCTGATTGAGGCTCCCGTTTTAACTATTTCCAAAATATAAGAATAATCCATTGTTAAATCAACATGGCTTAAACATACTTTTTTCAAATCAACTCCAAATTTTTCTAATAATTTGATTTGTTGAATACCCATAGTTCCTTTATCACAGTGTGTAATAAAAGGAATTTTGGTATCTCTGTGGACTTTTGATTCGATTTCTATAATTCTTTTTTCTTTGGCAGTTATATTATTATTACTTGTTCCAAATTTCATTGCAACTGGCAAGAGATTTTTTTCTGTAACACCTTCTAAAATTTCTCTTTTTAAAAAAATATATATATCGTCATCTGTCATTTTATCAAGCCATTTTGGCATAAATTCTTCCTTATGAAATCCGGTTACAAACATAAGATTAACAGATGTTTTTTTAGCTATATTAAAAAGCGCAATAGGATTTCTTCCATAGTTTATTGGAGTTAAATCAACAATACTTCTGCCATTGGCTTTTTTGAAAAAATCTAATTCTTCAATCATTTTATCAGGGTTATCTAAGGTATAATCGTAATAATTAAATAATTCGTTTGGTTTTACATATATGTGTTCATGAATTAGGGTATTACCTAAATTTTTCCCGTCAATGTTTCCTCTTACTGTTCTAATCATTTTACCATTCCGCTATAGTTCCGTCATAGTGTTTCCATGAAGGATTGGTCCAAACTAAACCTTCTTTTGCAATCTCATCTAAATATTCTTCGTCAATTTCAATTCCTAGACCACTTTTTTTAGGAATATCAACAAAACCGTCTTTAAATTCAAATATTTCTTTATTTTTAACAAAATCAAGAAGGTCAAAACCTTTATTATAGTGGATGCCTAAACTTTGCTCTTGTATAAATACGTTAGGTGTACATGAATCCACTTGCAAAGTTGCAGCAAGTGCTATAGGACCATATGGAGCGTGTGGAGCAACTGCCATATCGTAAGCTTCAGCCATGGCAGCAATCTTTCTAAGCTCTAATATACCACCGCATAAGGCGACATCAGGTTGGATAATATCAATGGCCTTTTGTTCGAATATTTTTTTGAATGCCCACCTTGTATATTCCCTTTCACCGGTAGCAAGAGGAGTGGAAACAAGATTTGAGATGGTCTTGTAGTATTCATAATTTTCTGGAAGAACTACCTCTTCTAAAAACATTGGATGGAATTGTTCAAGCTCTTTTGCAAGAACCTTTGCCATAGGTTTATGAACTCTTCCATGAAAATCTATACCAATATTGATTTTATCTCCAAAATTTTCCCTTAATATGCTTACTCTTTCGATAACACTATCGACTTTTTCTATAGTATCTATATAGTGTAACTCTTCTGTAGCATTCATTTTTATAGAATCAAAGCCTCTGTTAATTCTATCTTGAGCTTGTTCTAATACTCCAGATGGTCTATCTCCGCCAATCCATGAGTAAACTTTAATTTTATCTCTAGCAACTCCTCCGAGCAATTCATAAACAGGGACGTTTAAAGCCTTACCTTTAATATCCCATAAAGCCATTTCGAATCCTGAAACTATAGTTGCATTTATAGGGCCACCTCTGAAAAAAGATCTGTGCATTTGTTGAAAAAGTCTTTCAATCTCAAAAGGATTTCTACCTATTAGAACTCTTTTGCCAATTTCATAAGCACAAGCTACAACTGTTTCAGTTTTTGTTCCGGAGATTAATTCTCCCCAACCTGAAATACCTTCATCAGTAATTATTTTTACAAATATCCATCTAGGTTTTACTTTGTATACTTTTATGTCTGTTATTTTCATATTTTTATCCTATAATACCACCTAATAATCCAAAAATTTTAGAAATAATAAATCCTAAAATATGAGTTCCAGCATCTTCTGTTGTTACTAAATCCATTCCATTAGGAAGAACGAATCCACCTTGAACAGATAATTGTGTATGAATTGGTGCAAGTGAAGTTGCTATTAACAATACACAAATTGTAATAACTGTTGTTGATAAAACACCTCTAAAAATATTTCCTTTTGAAAATGCTACAGGCCATGCAGCTAACCACATTGCTTGGTAAGCTATATCAGCAACAGGAAGTAATTTATTGCCTGGCAATACTGCAGCTAAAACTAAAGTAATAGGAACCATTATTATACCTACAGCTATAGCACTAGAGTTTGCAACTGTCAAAGCAGCATCAATTCCCATTGTAAATTGATTTCCAGGAAACTTTTTATTAAGTAATTCTTTTATAGATTCAGCAAAAGGTAGCAAACCTTCCATTAAAACTCTCATCATTACAGGAGTAAGAACCATAGTTGCTGCTGTAGCCATACCAAGTATTAAAATTGTAGATATAGTTTCTTTTGCCAAGATTCCGATTAGCATTCCAAATATTAGTCCCATAAACATAGGCTCACCGACAAAACCAAATTTTTCTTGAACTTTGCCAGGGTTGGCATTAATTTTATTTAATCCAGGAATAAGATCCCATAGTTTATTTAATCCGTAAGCTATAGGTGCCCAACCAACTGAATTAGCTGTTGGGAAATTTACACCTTCCATACCGAAATAATCCTCAACTAATGGTGTGGTCCAATCAGCAAGTTTAAAAGTTATTATTGCATCAATTGCTCCAGCTAAAAGAGCCAAAAATACATTTTGATTTGTAACAAAATATGTTATTGCTGCTGTAAAGATGAAGTGATTATAAGACCAAAAGTCTACCATTACAGTTTTTGTTTTTTTAGTAATAAGCATTAATATATTAATTCCGATTACAATAAATACAACAACTGCAGCTAGAGGGAAAGCCCATGTTGCAGCTGCTCTTGCAGGCCAGCCTACATCTAAAATACTTGCTTGAATGCCCCAATTTTCTACCATTTTTTGAACTGCAGGACTTACTTGTTGGATAAACCAGTTAATAACTATATTAACTCCTGCAAAACCTATTCCTGTCATTAGAGCAGACTTAATCAGAATTTTTATTTTGACTCTAAATATTAGACCTATTATAAAAATGATTATAGGCATCATTACCATTGGACCGAGAGATGCTATCCAATTTAATCCATCTACTATAATTTGCATAAAATCCTCCTATTATTTACTTAGTATTTCAACTATTTCATTGATAGTTTTATCTTCGTTAATTCCTGTTATAAAAGGCATTCCAGATACAACTGGTATATTACCACTAATATCCTTGCCTAACTTTCCAGTAGGAACAATCAAATCAACATCATTTGTTTTTAATGCACCTGATATTTCTGAAAATTTCATTTGTAAAATTTTTGGTTGAGCCAATTTGTGTTTTTCTACAAGATTTTTGATTTTATTTACAGCTATAGTTGATGTGATCATTGAAGATGCACATGCAACGATTATTGTTTTACTACTCATTTGTTACTTTCTCCTTAAATAAATTTTTTATGATATTTTTAATTTCATTTTCATTTTTACATTTTAATATTTCTTTTAGCTTTTCTTGATTTTGCACCAAAGCCATAAGTTTTTGTAAAACTTCAACTTTTTTATCTCCAGTATTGAAAAATAAGTGAATTATTATATCAACACTAACATCTTTATCAGGATCATCCATCCTCTTAAAAATTAGAGGGCTTTTAAGAGTTGATAAAACTATTCCCTCAACATTTGAATACTTATGGTCAGTATGAGGAATGGCTATGTTAATATTTCCTATTTTAAGACCAGTTGGAAATATTTTTTCCCTATCTATAATTGAATCCAGATATTTTTCACAAACTGAATTTGTTTTATACATTTTTTCAAAAGTTTCTTTAAAATACTCAAAAGTATTTGAGTATTCAACATTTATATTTGCGTATATAAGTTCCATTTATAAGCTACTTTCTTCATAAGAATTGATTATATCAAGCATTTTATCTACTGATTTTAACAATTCTTCCGTACTTCTATTTTTTACATCTTCCTTATTAAACATGGAAGAACCAACACCTACATAACTTGCACCACAAGTCAAAAACTCTTTTAAATTTTCTTTTTTAACACCTCCTACAGCCATTATATTTAGTTTATCAAGTGGGCCCATAACTTGATTAACGTAATTTGATTTTAATGAAGAAAAAGGAAATACTTTAATGATATCAGCACCATAAAGAACCATTTTGTAGATTTCACTTGGAGTCATAGCACCTGGTACTGTATATACTCCTTTTTCTTTTGCATAATCTATAACTTCTTTGCTTAGAGTTACTGGACTTAATATAAATTTTGCACCGTTTGTTATAGCATCTTTTGCTTGGTCCAAATTTAATATTGTGCCAGCACCTATCATAATCTTTTCCCCAAATTCTTTATAAGCATCTTTTATAATTTTTAGGTAATTATCTGTATTACTTGTAACTTCTATGCCTACATTTTTTTTAGAATCAGCAAGAATCTTTATAAGATACAAAGCATCTTCATAAGAGTATCCTCTAAGGATAATTGTTAATCTGGGATAGTTTTTAATTTCTTTCATTATTATTACCTTCCTTAAAATATTCCAAAATTTCTTTAACTGACTTATTTCTTAGCTTTTTTATTTCCTCGAAAGAAAAAATGATATTATATATTTCGTTTATACAATTTTTAAAATCATCATTATCTTTTTCTATAAAATTAAATAATATTATGACCTTAACGCATCCTTCATTCCGTTTAATATCTTTATTTAGTGTAAATATAGAGATATTAGATTTTTTTATCGTTTTTGAATTAGCATGGGGAAGAGCAATTCCTGTTTCAAAAAATGTTCTTCCATGTTTTTCTCTATCTAGGATAGAATTTTTAAAATCATCATAAACCAAATCTTTTTTTCTAAGAATTTCAAAAGCCTTAATAATAAAATCTTCTTTCGAATCAACTTTGAAGTTTGTATAAATTAAGTCCTCTCTTAAATATTTATCAATAGATGCAAATGAATTTTTTCTCGAATCAAGTAAATCAAATTTATTGTAAGTAGTTATTATATTTATATAATCTTCAGTTGTTATGGTAGGAGAAACCTTAACTACAGGAATATCAGGATCATGATAATCAATAGAGCTTATTATCATATCTGCAATAACTTTGTTATTTTTAATATCTTCCAAATTTTTAACTATGATTTCACAGTCTTTAGGAAGAAATTTTTTAACCTTTTCCAATATTATTTGAGAAAACACCATTCCATATTGGCATAAAATTATAATTTTTTTAAAGTTGTTTTGTTTTTCGATAGCTATTAAAAAATGTAAAAGAACTAAAGAAACTTCATTGCCGTTTAAAGTAACTTTGTAGGTATTTTCAATCAATTCAAGAGCATTCCAAACGATTTTATATAAAGAAAAATATTCATTTTTAATATCTTCTAAAAGTTTAAAGTAAATATAAATATCATTTTGTAAACGAGATACCATTAAAGGAAGATGATATTTTAAAGATGAAATAAGCACTTGGTTGTTAGTTAAATCACTATTTATATCCTTAGAAACCTTGCTTATTATTTCTTTTGTCAATGAAACATCTATCAAATTATCTTTATATGAATACTTATATAAGCCATGCGTATAAATTAAATTTATTAAATATTTTATTTCACAAGATTTTACACAAGAAAAATTACTTACTAATAAAGATTTAATTTTATATTCAATATTTTTGTCTAAGTCTATAATTTCATCAAGATATTGGACTTTATGGCCACAACTTCTGCGATCATAAAATATTGCTGTAGAAATATAAAATGAATCGTAGTAATAATTTGGTATATTTATATTTTCTATAGAATTTATAAAATCTATGATATCTTTTAAAAATAAGTTTGCCCTATTTGATAACAATTCCCTTTGAACTTCATCTATTGAAACTTTGTATTTATAAATCACGTTATATATAAGATATTTAAGAGCTGATTGTATAAGTGTTTCAGAACCTTTAATTTCCAAAAAATCATTTTGTACAAAAATTTCAACATCAAATTTTCTTATATAATAATTGAAATTCTTAATGTCATTATAAATTGAACTTTTGCTAATATAGAATTTATCTGAAATATCAGTTATAGTGGTTTTGTAGGAATTTCCAATAAGCATTTTGATTAAATAAATTCTTCTGCTTTCAATATCTAAATAATCATTGTGTGAAAAAAATTTATTTATTGACAAATCAATATTAGAATTATCATTTAAAACAATCCCTAAAGAAGGTTTTTTATCTATAAACAGATGAGATTTATCATTTAAAGAGTTGATTTCATCGATGTATTTGTAGATTGTCTTAGTGGATAAATTTAAAGATTTTGCATAGTAAGAAGCGGGCTTGTAATTACTATTTTCTTTTAATAAATCAATAAATTTAAGAATATTATTTTTCACCTTATCCTCCTTAATAAAAGGTTATCATTTTTAAATAATTGAGTAAAATCAAACAACTTCCACATTAAAACAGCAAATTTAAAATTTTTATTTATTAATTCTAAATGAAAAAGCGCTTTTGCAATATATGAAATAAATTTCATTTTACAAAAGCACTTTTTTATATTTTATTTGATATTAACTTTTAAATTTTATTTCAAAACAAATTCCATCACAACTGGATTGTGGTCGGAGTATTGGAAATTTTCTTTTTCTTGGGTTTTTATTTTTTTTATTTTTATATTATCTGTTGCCATAAATCCGTCTATGGTTGAAAGATAGGCGTCTTTTCCTGTGTAAGGTTTGTCGTTTACTACTGATGTTTCTCCATTTTTGTCGTAGTAGAGTTTTATATTTTCTGTTAGCAATTCTTTTGGCAAAATTTTTGGATTCCAAATTCCTTCTGGCAATTCTTTGTAATTTCCTGTTAGCTCT
>QWCK01002268.1_pt1 | contig 24899 bp, 17 predicted proteins | sample 1972571 | NCBI WGS metagenome assembly QWCK01 (sample SAMN09866710, study PRJNA288562) | Human gut metagenome isolate term2_stool, whole genome shotgun sequencing... | isolation source: gut | host: Homo sapiens | place: USA: California | reverse complement strand
ACACATGGCATACACCATTACCCTGTATGCATATACCGCCAAAATTATCATTACATGGGAGTTGCCCAATGGTTGGGTGTCTTGGTTAGTGTCAGTGTTAATGCTTCTCACTGTCACCATCGTCTTTTTGCTTTATCCTATACATCATGAAAAAGAGGTCAAGAGGTTCGATCAATTCATTGTTCGCTATCTGCCTGTCATTGTTTTGCCCCTCCTCGTATTAATGTCTGTGGGTATTTACAGGCGTTTTAGCGATTACGGTGTCACTATTTATCGGCTATATCTTTTGATATTCAATGTTTGGTGCTATGCCGTGTGCTTGGGACTAATGGTCTGTCGCAGTAGAAGAGTGATTTGGATCATCAACTCCTTTTTAATTGTGTGGGCTTTGATTTCTATCTTTCCCTATAATGTCGCCAGTTATACCCGAAACAAATTGACAAGTGATGTAAAGCATCTGGCAGCCCAACAACCAGACATCAAATTGCCCATGAATAGTGTCACCTATGACAAACTATTGCAAGGGCTAAGCTATATAGATGCGAAAAAGACGGACGGGAAGCTATCTTATCTCCGTACAACTTATGGAATGAAGTGTACGGAAGAGCTATTACAACCAAAGGTTGAAACCTTTGGCTACGAGTTTGACAAGAAAGTGAAAAACAACAAAGGGAAACCTGCTTCAGTGCAAAGCATGGTGAGCTATGAATGTAATTTTGAAAAGAGCGATGTGCTTGTATCCATTCCCGCAGGATATCATCATGTTGCAAGTATTGCAGCCTATGACGAGGATAACGTCCAAGGATATTTACAAGGTGATTCGATGCGCATTGTACTTAAAGATAATATTGACGGTCAGATGATTAACGACGAGTATCTTGTCAGTTTGTCAGACCTCGAAGCCATGGCGAATACGGAGAAAATACACGACATCAAGCTTAAAGGCAAGAAGACACAGCTAACCATCAGTTACTTTTTATTGAGATACAAAGAAGAGGTGGAAAGGCTGGACATCGTAGGGTATGTGTTTGTTCCATAAACGGTTGTTGAATGAATGGACAACAGCATGAAAAAGTCCGAAAAGCAACCGTGCTTTTCGGACCTTTTTTTATTCAATTGTTTTATCTTTGCAACGCTTGAAATTATTTACTATCTTGAGCTGTCGCACCAGTTTTACGTTGACGAATCTCCAAACCAATGCCCAACAAAATACAGATGACTAACAAGGCAAAGGCAATGTATGCCACCGTCTCTGTTCGATCGACCGATTTGGGGAAGAAACTCAACACCACTTGATGTTTACCGGGTTTCACTTGTATGGCGCGAAGAATATAATTGACACGCCCCACAGGCACCTCTTTCCCATCGACCGTTGCTGTCCATTCAGGATAATAGTTCTCCGAGAACACCAATACCCCACCCTTTGCCGACTCAACCTCGTAGGTGAGTTGGTTTGGCTCATAGGTCTTCATGGTTACTTGTGCATGATGGTCTTGCTCACAGCTACTGCCCAAGACATCTCTAAACTTCTTGTCAGCAACCGCTTCCGCACGAAGATTGAGCTTGCCCACCATTTCTAATTCCTCATTGGCATTATTAACATAAGTCACCTTGTCGACAAACCATGCGTTACCAAAGGCATATGGATTTTTTAACGGAACGGTCTGACCGCCCTGTAAAGGCATGATGAAAAATTTTGTATTCAGCATATTCAAGACCGGCGAGATGCTATCCCCGTTCAATTTGGTCATATCGCCTTGCGCTTCGAAAATACTTTTCATTAGTTTCTCCATCTCTGGGGCGATATACGTCTCTATCATTTCTTGGTAGCGGCGCAACTTTGCTGGATGATACCCTCCAATACTCTTGTGGAAATAACTGGTCTCGTTTTCGTTAAAGGTACTCGTTGCGAGGTTTAACACACGGTAATCAAGTTCTTTCGTCTGCAAAATTTGCTGGTCAGTAGGTGTCATTTCAATAGGATTGTCGCGCACACTCTTCTCTACAAACATGCCATCGTTGAGGTAACGCTTGTTTACTTGCCACATATCGATGAGACACAACACGGTGATGCAGGCTACTACAAACTTGGCATTCATTTTCTTGGCCTTGAAGAGTAACAGGAACAGGGTGCCGATGAGCACAATGCTGAACGAGCGGAGGGCATCTGATGTGAAGATGGATTTGCGTATCTCGATGAGGTTGCTCTTGAGTGGTACAAGGTATTGCTGTGGTATCTGGGCCAGGGCTTGGTTTTCTGCACTGGAAATATAATCAGAGAAAAACAGCGACGGAGCCAAATAAAAGAGCAGAGCCACGCCTCCTGTGAGTGCAAAGCTGGTATATACCCACTTCATGTTCTTGGTGAGTGTTTCCGGCTCGTCGATTATTTTTTTCAGTGCCATCATGGCCAGCAATGGTATGGTAAATTCGGCGATGACCAATATTGATGCAACGGTACGGAACTTGGCATACATGGGCATGTAGTCGATAAAAATATTGGTGAGGCCCATGAAGTTCCTGCCCCAGGAAAGAAGCACGGACAAAATGGTGGCGGCAAGCAATGCCCATTTCATTGGCCCTTTCACGATGAACAGGCCGAGAACGAAGAGCATGAGCACAAAGGCTCCCACATAGACCGGGCCGCTGGTGCCTGGCTGCTCGCCCCAATATTGCCCCATTTGTTGGTAGATTTGGGCGAAATTCGGGTCGGCTTTCTCCATGGCTTTAGCATTGTCGGCCAACGGAACACTTGCGCCGCCCTTGGTGTTGGGCACGAGCAGCGTCCATGTTTCGCCAATGCCGTAGCTCCACTGGGTGATATAATCGCGGTCCAGCCCACTGCTGGTCTGATTGTCGGTATTCTTCTTGACAAGTTCGCTCTTGCCACGCATGCTCTCATGGGAATATTGCCAGGTGTGGTATAGGTTGGAGAGGTTGATGCAAATCCCTATTGCAGCGGCAGCGAGCGACACGAGAGAGGCTTTCCAGAAATGAGCCATCCGCCCTTCGCGGATCGCTTTGACAAGCCAGGCCACAACCATGGGGACAATGATGAACAGATAATAGTAGGTCATTTGCACATGATTGGCATGCACTTCGAAGGCTGCGAATATAGCCGTCACGAGGAATCCCCATAAGTATTTGCCGCGATAGCACAGCACCAAGCCACCAATCATCGGCGGCAGATAGGCCAGAGCCATCACTTTCCATATATGTCCGGCGGCTATGATGATGAAGAAATAACTTGAAAAAGCCCAGACAATGGATCCAAGCACAGCCAGATACTGACGGAAATTGAAGGCACGCAGCAGGATGTAGAATCCCAGCAGATAGGCAAACACATACCATACGTTTTCGGGCAGACCTAAATGATAGAGGGTCGTGGCCTTGCTCAGCAGGTCGGTGCTGGTGTATGAGGGAGAGGTCTGATAGGTTGGCATTCCACTGAATGTCGAGTTGGTCCACCGGGTACGCTCTCCGGTTTTCTCCAAATATTCCTTGGCTTCCTGTCCGGCTCCCCGCCCAGCAGACGAGTCGTGTTGGTAAAGAATGCGTCCCTCAAGTGTGGCAGGCATGAAATAGGCAAATGAAATGGCTGCAAAAAGCAAGACTGCCAGAATGTCGGGCAGGCATTTCTTCAAAGTTTCCATAAAAGAGCTATAAACGTTTATAATATGTTGGACAAAGGTATATATTTTTTGCTGAAAAGTTAAAAGTTTAAAGTTAAAAGGTGCAATCTGTCTTGGTTTTTGTAACTTTGTGGCATGAAGCGAATAGGAATACTCGTTGCGATGGATAAGGAGTTTGTCCAGTTGAAGACATTACTCCAAGAGGTTCAGACTGAGCGCCGCAACTTGAAGGACTTTGTGACGGGACACATGGACGACGTTGAAATCATCATGCAGCAATGTGGGGTTGGTAAGGTCAATTCAGCCATAGGTGCTGTAGAGATGATCGACTGCTATCATCCGGACTTGATGATCTCTACGGGGGTGGCCGGGGGAGCCGATACAGAACTTAACCCATTGGATGTGGTGGTCGCATCGGAGTGTACCTACCACGACGTTTATTGTGGCGCGGAGCTGGAGTATGGTCAGGTGATGGACATGCCGCCTCGTTTCGTGGCTCCTGCAGACCTGGTTGATAAAGCCTTGAGGTTGAACGGGCTGGACATGGGGGCTCAAGTGAAAAGTGGGCTGACCGTCAGTGGAGACTGGTTTGTGGACAGCCGCGAGAAGATGCAGGAAATACTGTCTCATTTCCCGCAAGCGATGGCCGTTGATATGGAAAGTTGTTCAATAGCGCAGACCTGCCATGTCTATAATGTTCCGTTCATATCCTTCCGCATCATCAGCGACGTACCACTGAAAGACAGCCGGGCGGCGCAGTATTTTGACTTCTGGGACCGCATGGCAGAAGGCAGCTTCGAGATCACAAAAGCTTTCTTGAAACAAATAATATAAATGGACGCACCGGGTCTCTTTTGCCCGGTATGCTTGATTTGCCAAATCGAATAGACAATGAAAAAAATCCCTTCATTTACCATCAATCACGACAAATTGCTTCGTGGAATCTATGTCTCCCGCAAAGATCAGGTGGGAGACGAGGTCGTGACCACATTTGATATCCGCATGAAAGAACCCAATCGGGAACCTGTTTTGCACAATGGAGCCATCCATGCCATGGAACATTTGGTGGCAACCTATCTTAGGAATGATGAGGAATGGAAAGACCGCATCATCTACTGGGGACCCATGGGATGCCTCACGGGCAACTACCTTCTGATGAGGGGCGATCTGGAATCGAAAGATATTGTGGATCTGATGATTAGGGCATTCCGCTTCGTGATAGACTTTGAGGGTGAGATCCCGGGATCCACGCCGCGCGATTGCGGCAATTATCTGCTCCACGATCTGCCCATGGCCAAGTGGGAGTCGCGCAAGTTTATTGAGGAAGTGCTCGAGAATATCAAGCCTGAAAATCTGGTTTATCCCCAATAAACTTAGGTTCATGTTCGAGATATTGCTGTAAGTAAAAATAATATTTCTTGATTCCACAGACCTGATATTCCCGAATATTGTGTAAGTTTGCAGGCGTTTTTAAGTTTAGATCATGACATATACTATTGAAAAAGTTGCCACCCTCATAGGTGCGCGTCGTTATGGCAAACACAAAGCCGACATAGGCTTTTTGCTTACCGACAGCCGTTCGCTTTGTTTCCCGGAGGAAACCTTGTTCTTTGCCCTGAAAACCAAGCGAAACGACGGACACAATTATATTGCAGATCTTTATCGCCGGGGCGTCAGGAATTTTGTAGTGACGGATGTCCCAAACGATTATGACAGTGCTTATTCCGGTGCCAACTTTCTCAAGGTCATAGACACGCTCGAGGCTCTTCAACGACTTGCCGAACGTCACAGGGACGCATTTGACATTCCCATCGTCGGCATCACGGGGTCGAATGGTAAGACCATGGTCAAGGAATGGCTCTATCAACTCATGTCGCCCGATATGTATGTCACGCGCAGCCCGCGCAGCTACAACTCGCAGGTTGGCGTGCCCTTGTCGGTATGGTTGATGGACAAGCAGACCCGGTTGGGCATCTTTGAGGCCGGAATCAGTGAGAAAGGCGAGATGTCGGCCCTGCGCGATATCATTCAACCCACCATAGCCGTGCTGACTAACCTGGGTTCAGCTCATCAGGAAAACTTTGAGTCGGCCGAGGAAAAGTGCCGCGAAAAGGCCATACTCTTCCATGATGCCAAGACAATTGTGTATCATGCCGATGATAAGATCGTGGCCGGCGTGGTGGCATCCCTCGACTATCGGGGCGAGCGGTTGTATTGGTCAACCAGCGACCGACAGGCACCGATGTATATCAAGGCCGTTGAGAAGAAGGAAACGGCAGCAACCATCACCTATATATATAAAGGTGGGATCGAGAATTGGTACAGCATACCCTTTATCGATGATGCCTCAGTCACCAATTCAATTGTCTGTGCCACGATTGCCTTGCACCTGGGACTCGATGCCGACAAACTCGACGAGCGCATGCTTCAGCTTGAGCCTGTCGCCATGCGCTTAGAGGTGAAGGAGGGGCGGCATGGGTGCACGCTGATTAACGATTCGTATAATTCAGACTTCAACTCACTCGACATTGCCCTCGACTTCATGAACCGCCGGCCCGACCATCAGGGTCGCCGCCGCACACTGATTCTGAGCGATATATTTCAAAGTGGGGTAGAGCCGGCTCGACTGTATAGAGATGTGGGCGAGTTGGCAGCAAAGCGAGGTGTGGAAAAGCTGATTGGCATCGGCCCATCGATTTCGAGTTACGCCGACGAAATACATACCCAAGAGAAATATTGCTTTTCAACGGTAGCTGATTTTATTCATAGTCCAGTATTCAAAGGGCTTCGCAACGAGGTGATTCTTTTGAAGGGTGCCCGTCGGTTTGGTTTTGATCGGATTACCGAGCTGCTTGTGCAGAAAGTGCATGAGACGGTGTTGGAAGTCAATCTCAATGCCGTTGTGGACAATCTGAACTATTATCGCTCGTTCCTGAAACCCGAAACCAAGTTGGTTTGCATGATTAAGGCCGATGCATATGGCGCCGGCAGTGTGGAGATAGCCAAGTCGTTACAAGACCATCAGGTGGATTATCTTGCCGTGGCTGTGGCCGATGAGGGAGCCATGCTGCGGGGCAATGGCATCACGAGCAGCATCATGATCATGAATCCAGAACTTTCTGCATTCAAGACGATGTTCGATAACGATCTTGAGCCGGAGGTCTATTCATTCAGGTTGCTTGATGCCTTGGTGAAAGCAGCAGAGAAAGAGGGTGTCACAAACTTCCCGGTCCATATCAAGCTTGATACGGGCATGCACCGTTTGGGCTTCGATCCGGAGAAGGATTTGGACAAACTCATAGAGAAGCTTCAACATCAGAATGCCGTGATACCCCGGTCGGTGTTCTCCCATTTCGTCGGAGCAGACAGCGATGACTTCGACAGTTTCTCGGCATTGCAGTTCGAACGTTTCGACAAGGCCAGCAAGCGGTTGCAGCAAGCCTTTGAGCACAAAATATTGAGACACATGGACAATTCGGCCGGTATAGAGCATTTCCCCGGGTGGCAGATGGACATGTGTCGGTTGGGACTGGGACTTTATGGCGTGAACAGCCGTAATAACGAGATTATCAATAATGTATCCACGCTTAAGTCCACGATCTTGCAGTTGCGTCGTGTTCCTGCGGATGAGACCGTTGGCTACAGCAGGAAGGGTAAACTCATGCGCGACAGCGTGATAGCAGCCATTCCGATCGGATATGCCGATGGCTTGAACCGTCACTTGGGCAATCGCCGTGGCTATTGCTTGGTGAACGGGTGCAAGGCCGAATATGTTGGAAACATCTGCATGGATGTGGCCTTGGTCGATGTAACGGGTATTGACTGCAAGGAGGGAGACACGGTTGAGATCTTCGGCGACCATCTTCCGGTAACAGTGCTGAGCAATATCCTTGACACCATTCCCTACGAAGTGCTTACCAGTGTCAGCAACCGTGTGAAGCGTGTTTATTTTCAGGATTAGGCATAGGAGATTAAAAGTTGGCCATCATCCCAATCAACGTCTGTAGATTAAAATTTAATCTCGCGGAACAGATGCCCTACATCTTCTCCATGCACGCTTTCAGTGAATCGACCCAATAGGGCACGCTGATGCCAAAAACTTCCTTGATTTTTGTTTTGTCGAGCACCGAGTAGGCCGGCCGGGTGACCGGTGATGGGAACTCACTGCTGTGACAGGGCTGAATGTCGCAGTCGGTGTGGCCGGCGAGGTCTGCTGTCATCTTGGCAAAGTCGTACCAGCTGCACACGCCCTCGTTGCTGTAATGGTAGATGCCGCTGTGTCCCACGTATTTGCGATTCTCCACGATGTCGAAAATGGTTAGGGCGAGGTCGTAGGCGTAGGTGGGGGTTCCGGCCTGGTCGAAAACAACCTTGAGGCTGGGCTTCGTGGCGGTGAGGTTGAGCATCGTCTTCACGAAGTTCTTACCAAATTCAGAGTAGAGCCAGGCTGTGCGGATAATGATGTGGTCTGCGCCTGTGGCTTGAATCTTCTGTTCACCGTGCAACTTGGTCAGTCCATACACCCCCGTCGGGGTTCCCGTCTGGTCTTCCTTGCAGGGCACATTGTAGGGGTCGCCGCCAAACACATAGTCGGTGCTGATGTGTACCAGCAGTCCGTCCACCTCTTTCATTGCCTTGGCCAGATTTTCCGGGGCGACGGCGTTGAGCGTCTCAACAATGTCACCTGCGGTTTCGGCGGCATCCACATTGGTCCATGCCGCGCAGTTGATGATGCACCCGATGTTGTTTTCCCGCACCATCTTGCGAATGGCTTCGATGTCGGTGATATCTAATTTTTGATATCCGTCGCACACATCGGTGAACAAATAGTTGTCCTTGCTGTTTTTGGCAACGATTTGCATTTCGTTGCCCAGTTGCCCGTTGGCACCGGTCACTAATATATTCATTCTTCTATTTTTTTGTCAATACAGTTCCACAGAATAGTCAAAGAGGTCGGTGGCTTCTTCCAACAGCGGATGGCAGGCATCTTTCTCCGAGAGAATCACCTTGTCGGCAGGTATGCGCCAGTCTATGCCGAGCGCGGGATCGTCCCATGCAATGGCTCCCTCACTCTCCTTGCAATAGAGATTGTCACACTTGTATTGAAAGATGGCAGTCTCGCTCAGCACACTGAAGCCATGTGCAAAACCACGGGGGATGAAGAACTGCCGATGATTGTCACCCGTCAATTCCACAGCCACATGTTGTCCGAACGTGGGCGAGCCCTTGCGGATATCTACGGCCACGTCGAGCACGCTGCCGCTCACCACCCTCACAAGCTTGCTCTGCGAGTGTGTTCCCCGCTGGAAGTGCAGACCGCGAAGTACTCCGTACGATGATTTCGACTGGTTGTCTTGTACGAATCGTATCGGTCGCACCTTCTCGTCGAATTCCTTTTGGTTCCATGATTCGTAGAAGTAGCCGCGGTCGTCCTTGAAAATCTTGGGCTCAATGATCACGACACCCTCAATGCTTGTTGTGATAATTTCCATTTTTATATCTATATTATATAAGCAAAGGTACACATTAATTGTGAAAGAACGAGCAATACTCGCCGTTTTTCTTATCACGAAAACTGCGTCAGAACCGTAGGCGACACCGTCTCGACATCGTCTCCCAGCGCGTCTACACCAGTAGCCCCACGGTAACGGCAAGTCCGTAAACGAACATATTGCGCGCCGTCTCGCCCAGAATTTTGTTCAGCGCCTTGCCGTGGTCTATCCTGATCATGCGGCGGAAGGTCATGACGTGTAACGGGGCATAGGTCAGTGCGGGAAGCAGGAAGGCATACATCTGGCCGTTCAGCACAAACACCAGCCCCAAGGCTATGGCCGTCAGTCCGGCGGCAAGATACAGTCGCTTGCCGGTTTTGGCCCCTACCCGCACCACGAGGGTTCGCTTGCCGTCGCGCCGGTCGTTGTCAATGTCGCGGTTATTGTTGATGAGGAGTAGGGTGTCGATGACGAATCCACAGGCCAACGAGGCGATAAAAACTTCTGGCGTGATGACCCGTACAGGTTCCGGAAGGCTGAGGTAACAGGTAAGGCACACGGGAATGATGCCGAAAAATACCAACACCAACAGGTCGCCCAGTCCGAGATAGGACAGCTTGGTGGTGTAAAGGAAACAGAACAACACGCAGAGCGCTCCCATCGCAATCATTTCCCATCCGCCAATCCATGCGAGTGGCAATCCGACGATACAGCCCAGCCCCGTTGTCACGGCCAATGCGCGTCTCATGGCCACGGGCGTAATCCATCCCATCGTGCACGCCCGGAGCGGACCCAGACGCGTGGCCAGGTCGTCGTTGCCCCGCTGATAATCAAAATAATCGTTCACGAAGTTTGCATCTACCTGCATGATAAATGCAAACAAAAAACACAACACGCAAGGCACCCACCTGACCTGTCCGTCCGAGATAGCCCAAGCCAATGCTGCACCAATCATCACCGGCACGGCGGCTCCCATCAGCGTTTTGGGGCGCGCGGCCAGCACCCATGCCTGTATCGAATTGGTTTTCACATGAGATTCGTCCATAATTACTTGCAAAAGTAGACATTATTTGGTATATTTGCAAGTGCAGTTCATTTTTTAATACCCGCTCCATGGAAGTCAGTCTCGACTTGATGTCGTTCGTTGAAACGACCATTCTTCCCAAATACAACTCGTTCGACAGTTCTCACGGCTTGGTGCATGTACAGCGCGTCATAGCCAACTCTCTCGTGCTGTCGCGCCAGCTGGGTGCTGATGCCAACATGGCATACGTCATCGCAGCCTACCACGACCTCGGTATGAGTGGCCCGCGTGCCATTCACCACATCACGGGTGGCAAGATTCTTGCGAGCGATCGTCGACTGACCAAATGGTTCTCGCCCGAACAAATCAATATCATGAAAGAGGCTGTGGAGGACCATCGCGCCTCGGCATCCCACGCACCCCGCAGCATTTATGGTAAGATTGTGGCCGAAGCCGACCGCGACCTGCAGCCCGACGTGGTGTTCGAGCGCGCCATAGCGTATGGTTTGGAACGATACCCCGAACTGGATCAGCAGCAGCAATGGGAGCGTTTCAGCAAGCATATGGACGAGAAATACAGTGTTAATGGCTATATCAAGTTGTGGATACCCAACTCACCCAACGAGAAATATCTGAAAGAGGTGCGCGAAATCATCGCAGACCAGGCACGTCTTCGTGCTGTTTTCGAGCAAATCTACCCACGGCTTCGGTCTGTATAACGGCTTATTGTCTGCACGTGAGATTTTTTAGCAGCTGATGATAAGCAATACTGGATGTACGAAAAAAATACCATTTTTCGACTTTTATTTTTCGAGCATCCAGCGGAAAATGCGCCATGTTTTTGGCAGTATTTTCAGTTGTGTCCATGTAAAACAATCAAAGGGATTGCGACGACGGTCTTATCGCCGGGCGGTTAAGGCTTAGAGGCAGCGCGGATTAAGCCTACACGTGCTGTGATTAGGCCTTGATCGCCATGCCATTCGATATCTCGTGGCGGACGATAAAACGGTCTTTATCAATGTCTTTTTATTAAAAAGCTGATTGTCAGCAGTTTACAATCTCTCCCTATTTTCCCGTATTTCCGGCCAACGGATTCTTATTTTAAAATAAACGAAATACAGCGGGGTGTTTGTCAAAAAAAAGTGGAAACAATGTTGGTTGTTTCCACTTGATGAATAAGGTTCTATCCGATTTGTCTGCTTATTCCTTGCGCGTGAATGCGATACGGATAGGGGCATCGAGCATGGCTGGATCGCTACCACTGTAGGCCATTGACTCGTACACCTCTTTCCACGACATGCCCGACTCGCCGATTGTGGTGTCGGTGGGTTTATATTCGTAGATGGTCATGATAAGCATTTCCTGATTGGTTTTCTCGCTGCTCCGCATGAAGAATCCTACGCGGTAGCTGCCGATGGTCTTGTCGACTGGAGAAATGTTGAGGTTGATATTGTCTATTTTCAGCACGGTGAGGTCCGTTTTCTTAGGCGGGAATCCACCTTCCTCCTGCAGCCATTCGATGCGCGTGCCGATATTGGTGGCGGTGCCGGCAGCGGTGAAATAGTTTTTCAGCTTACCGGTGAAGTTTGGTGTGAACTGGTAGTTCTTGCCGTCGCCTTTGAGCGTAAACTCGTCGCCCTCAGGAGTACCATCTACGAGAATGGTGGCTGCAATGCCCCAAGATTGTTCCCACCAAGTGTTGTTGATAACACTTGAGAACACCCACGTGCCAGAAAGGTCTGCATCTCCCATGATACTGATGGTCAGGGTGGGATTGTTTCCGGGAATCATCGACTCACTTTTGTTCAGTCCCAGAACAATTTTGTCGTGTCCTTCGCGCTTTTTCAGGAATTTGATCGTCACCTGTCCTTTGTTTTTCCCGGCTGGGAAAATGGCTTTTTTGCCGTTCACAAACTCAAAGTCGGTGCCCTCCACGGCGGTGGAAGCAGCGTCTACGTCCACATCGAGCGCTGTGGTATCGGGGAAGGAAAACTTGGAGCCGGTAGCGGTTTCCAGTGTGATATCGAAACTTTTGACGATGGCCAGTTTGTCGTGGCTGTCGGCAAAGCTGTACACATTGGGGCCGATGAGCACTACTTGGGTGTAGTCCATGAGTCCCAACCGAACACCGTCGGTGTTGGCCAAGGTCATGGTGGCGCTTCTCGACTTGCTCACTGCCTTGCGTGTGACGGTGATTTCGGCTGCGGACTCGCCTGCCTTGAACTCAAATTGCTGGGCTGAAACGGTGAGTTCGCCGGCGCCCTCACCGGTGAGGGTGAAGGGCACGGTGAGGTTGGTTTCGGCCGGTGAGGAGGAGACGAGGCGCACGGTGGTGACGGCTCCCACGGAATTATCGACCGTGTAGGCGTTCTGCGCGAATCCCACAATGAACTTGGGCATGTCGTCTTCTTTGTCGGAACATGATGTGATTCCCGCGAGGGTCAGCACCATGGCGAAAAATATAAAGAGTTTTTTCATGATTCGTAATTTTTATGAACGAATGAACTATCGTGGTACATTGTTGTAATACTCGTCTCGGATGTCGCTCACCTGCTTCTGTTCTTGGTCATTGAGCAAGGTGGGGTCGGGCAGACGGTAGGAGGCGGAGGCTGTGCTGAAGCCCTCGAGGGGCACCACCTCGTCCGAATTGTCGCATGAGGTGAACATCGCTGTGGCCAAGCAAGCGCTGAAGGCCAAGTATATCATCTTTTTCATAGTGCGTAGGTATGAATGGTTGTTGTGTATGAGAAATTAATAGTTGAGCTCGGTGTAACCCGGGTTCTGAACCATGCCCTCGGTGATGCGGATGTCGATCTCGGGAATGGGCAGGGTGTACATGTAGTGCAGGTTGGTGTATTTGCGGCCGTTGTAGGGCACCCAATACTCCGGTCCGCCGTTGCGCTTGAGCTCAAAGAAGCGGTCGCCCTCGAGGAAAAACTCCTTGTGGCGCTCGTTGAGGATGGTGGCCAGCAGTGCTGTCATGGGTTTTCCGTCGCAGTCGGTGGTGAGCAGGGTTGCCTGGGGCGCTGCGGGCAGGGTTTCGCGGGTGTAGGGTTTTACGCCGTCGATGCGATGAGCGCGCAACTCATTGAGCGACTGCAATGCCTCGTCTTGTTTGCCGAGATGATAAAAGCTTTCGGCCTCCATGAACTTGAACTCGGCGGCGCGCATTCCGCAGTAGATGGGCTTGATAGCCTGGCGCTTGCGGTTGATGCTGACGGCATAGCGCACATCGGTGGTATCCTCTCCATTTTGGAAACAGTCGATAAACCGTTTGCTGACGGGACGGAATTTTATACTGCTGTTGGTGGCGTTGTAATCATCCTCTGCGCTGTGAGACGCGAGGCGATAGACCATGATGAGATGATTGTTCATCGGCGTGTAGGGCTTGGCAATCATCTCCTTATAGGCGTCGCCCGAGAGTAGCGGGTGGCTCTTGAGCAGTTCCTGAGCCACGGGCAGGCACTTGTCCCACTGCTCGGTCCAGAAGTAGAGACGTGCCAGATAGCCTTTGGTCACGTTTTCAGTGAACCGATAAAGTTCGTCGGAGCATTTGTAGCTGAGCGACTTCTGCAAGTCGGTTTCGATGAAGTTGATGGTGGCCTGCATGCTGCTGCGGATGGGTCGGGCCTCCATGTCGAAGCGGTCGACCAGTGGCATGCCCGGTTGACTGTCGTAGCTGCCCTTGACCGGAGCTTCACAATAGAGGCGAAGGAGCTGGTAATAGCACACGGCGCGCAGGGCGTAGGCGGCGGCCAGCACGTTGTTGGTCGTCTTGGTGCCTTCGTCGGTCATGTTGTTGATGACGATATTGCAGTCGCGAATTACCTCGTACAGGGCGCCATAGCCCCCCGATAGGTTCCCCATATAATAGGGTAGCGCCCGGCCCGGTTGCTCGGTGAGGCAGGCTTCAAAGTCGTTGCAGCCGGCCATGTCGAAGTTGATAACTCGCTGGGCATCGTAAATGATATAAGCTTGTCCGCCAACATCGATATCGTTGAGGTGGGTATGGATGAGTGCTGAAAACTCTTCCGGGGTCTTGGGTATGACCTTGCCATAGGGCTTCACGTCGAGGTAATCGTCACACGAAGTGAGCAACAGGGTGATGGCACAGGCCAAAAATATGATTTTTTTCATAATCGTTTTCTTGTTTGTTGTCTTCGCCGGTCTCCCTCGGGGAGTGGGGCGGTGTGAAATTAAAGTCCTACAGACACCCCAAAGGTGAACTGTCGTGCCAACGGATAAACGGCTCCCGGGGTTTCGGGGTCGATGCCGCTATAGTTGGTGATGGTGAAGATATTGTTCATCGTGAACGATACGGAGAGTGACCCCAAGCCCCAGCGCTTGATGAGGCTTTCATCGAAGCTATAGCTCAGTGCGAGAGAACTCAGTTTGAAGTAGGACACGTTTTCGAGCATAGAGGCATTGGTGATGGTCTCCGTTGATGTGATGTAGTTTTTCAGTCCGATAAACTCGCCGTAGGCATCAATGATACGTGGATTGGCGTCTGTGCGCGGATTGGCAGGTGTCCATCGGTCGGTGGCGTCGGTGCGTACGTTGAGATGGTTCACATACAGGTCATTGATCTGTGCCGGTGGCGTTTCCACCGTTGTTGCGTTGCTGATGTCGGTGTAACCCACAGGCGACTTGATGTTGTTCAGCATCTTTCCGTTGATGGAGTAGCTACCGCCGAGTCCAAGAGTAAGCTGCTTATAGCCCACACTCAGGCTGTATCCACCATTCCAGGGCGCATTGCTCGTGCCGAGATAGAACAGGTAGTTGGAGTAGTAGTTGCGGTCGGCAGCGGTCTCAAACACAGCGTCGGGTCGGCGTTCGAAGGTGTAAACTCCCAGTTGTGGGTCGATGTCCTGCAGCTTTCCGCTGAAGATACTACCGAGGGGATAACCCTTGTGAACGCCTACAGACAATCCGCTCACCGGCGAATTGTAGTCCACCAACTTGTTGTAGTTGTAGGCAATGTTGGCACTGGCCGACCCTCTCCAGTCCTTGGTCTTGAGGAAGATGCCCGTTAGCGAGAGCTCCATACCTGTGTTCTCCAGCGTTGTCGTGTTGTAGGCCTGACTTAAAAAACCGGTTGTGTAGGGCACTTTGACACTCGACACGGCATCGGTGGTACGTCGGTTGTACACCTCGCCCGTGAAATGCAGACGCTCATTGAAGAAGCCGGCATCCAACGAGAGTTTCCAGTCGCGTGTCTTCTCCCAGCGCAGTTTGGGGTTGGGGGCATTCTTCAGCCATCCCATGCGGAAATAATCGTTATCGGTGCGTCGGTAGTCGTTGTGATAATTCATGATAAGTTCCGGCGAAACGCTCTTGTTGATGTTACCTGTGTAGCCGAAAGAGCCTCGCAGCGACAGGCTGCTCATCCACGTCTTGAGCGGTTGGAAGAACTCCTCCTGATCGACGTTCCATGCCAGTCCGAGCGAACCCGTGGGGTTGAACTGCTCATCGCTACCAAAATTGTTACTGCCATCGGTGCGCGCCGTGAGGCTCAGGATGTAACGTTTGAGCAACACATAGTCGAGAGAGAAATAGAATGAGGCAAAGCGGTCTTCAATGATGCTCTGTCCCGAGAGCCCGTCGACAATGCGGGCATATTCCTGCAGTTTATCAAAATCGACCTTTGTACCTTCGCGGTATACGGGAATGGCCGAGTTGCCCGATACGGGATCGTATCCGTAGCGCTTGGTGAAGAGGCTCTTGGCATACTGCCCGCGAACCTCCGAACCGAGGAGTGCACTGAGGTAGTGAATGTCGTTGAAGGTGTTGAAATAGTGCAACTGTCCGCGCAGGTTGTAGCTACGGTTGTAGGTTGAGCTCTGCGTGATGTTGCTGTAGGTGCGCTTTGAGGTGAAGGTTTCATCGAAGGGTCGATCCTGCCAGGCGGCAAGGGTTCCCCTGTCGTTAAAGTTGTCGGAGTTGTCGGTCACATAACTGTAGGATGCCAGTCCCTCAAAGCTGAAGTTTTCGAGAATATTGACACTCAGGTTTCCGATAAGCGTAAGACTGAAATTATTGTCCTTCACCGATGTGTTGTTGATTTCGCGCATGACATTGAAGCCATTTTCAGGCAGCGGAAGGTCCACTGCACCGTTGGCCGAGCGTATGGAGTAGTAGGTTTGGTCGGGCGAATAACTGCCGTCGTTGTTGTAAGGACGCTCGTAGGGATTGGCAAAGTAAGCATACTTGAAGGGGTCTACACTGCCTGAGCTACCACGCGACTGTTGCCATCCCATGTCGGCGGAGAGTCCCATTTTGACTCTTTTATTGGGCTTGACGTCTATTTTCGACGATATGCTGTATCGGTCGTATTGGGTTTTCTTCACCAATCCGTTGTTGTTGCTGTAGCCGAGGCTGATATAATAGGTGCTCTTCTCCGATCCGCCCGACATCGAGAGGTTGTGGCTCTGCGATAGCGAGTTGCGGAACAGCTCGTCAAACCAGTTGGTGGAGTGCTGTCCGAGCTTTTCGATCTCGGCATCTTGCTCGGCTTTTGACATTCCGGCATACTTGCCGTAGCCCGATCGAATCATACCCACAACGCCGATAACGGGGTATCGACCTTTGGTCTCGAAGCCCGGTTTGGAAAATTCGTCCCATAATTCCTGTTCCCAAGCCAGTTTCTGTTTGGAATCCATGAGGTTGGCATCGCGGGGTGGCGAAGTGGTGAGCGAGAGGTTGGTGGAGTAGTTGATGCTCATTTTGCCCTGCTTACCGCGCTTGGTGGTCACCACGATGACACCGCCGGCAGCGCGTGAACCATAAATGGCCGCAGCCGAAGCATCTTTCAACACCGTGACACTTTCAATGTCGTTGGGGTTGATACCCGATATGCCGTTGGCAAAGATGTTGCTGAAATCACCAGCCCTCACCTGGTTGCTCGATATGGTGGGCAGGTCTTTCTGCAAGGGCACACCGTCCACTACCCACAGCGGGTCGGCGTTACCGGTAATGGTATTGGTGCCTCGAATTCGAATCTTGGCCGTCTCGCCGGGGCGCCCTGAGAGTGCTTTCACATCCATGCCGGCTACTTTGCCCTGCAACAGCATGTCGATGTTGGCCAGCGGCATGTTTTTCAAATCTTTCTCGGTGATGGTGGCTACCGATCCGGTGATGCGACGTTTCGTGTTGCGCTGATAGCCGTTCACCACCACCTGGTCGAGCGTTGTCTCGTCGTTTTCCAGCACAAAGTTGCCTTCTAAGGGTTTGTTTACTTTCACTGTGCGCGGTTGAAAACCGAGATAAGTCACCTTGATGTTTCTGCCGCGGGGCACCCACAATGATACTTTTCCGTCCACATCAGCCACTACGCCTATTGGCTTGCCATCCACGTTGACCGTGGCTCCGGCGAGCGGCTCACCTGAGATGTCGGTCACGGTGATGTTCACGAGCACGTCGCTGTCGCTATGCTTAGCTGTTGACTGTGCTCGAAGCTGTAGCGAGAAGACGCTCAGCAGCATCACAAAAATAACTTTTAGTGTTCGCATAAATATTGATTTGATTGGATTTTAATTAATTTCCGAAGAATGATGCATGCTCTTATCTGGCATGCTTGATGATATCCATGTCTCTTTCCGATGGCTGCAGCAGGTTTTCCTTGAAGTAATAGCGGATGAGATTCACGTAGTAGGGACTCCAAACACCGTGGTCCTTACCCGGCAACACCATCATATCGAAGCGCTTGTGGTGCTTGATGAGGGCGTCGGCCAGGCGCAGTGTACTGGCCCAAGGCACATTGTCGTCCACATCACCGGAGATAAGCATGAGCTTGCCCTTGAGGTTTCCGGCCAGCTGCATGGTGGTGGGAATGCTGTCTTGGGGCACCAAACCGTGAAAAGTTTCGCCCCACCACTGTATATAGTTGTTGTTGTCGTAGTTGCCTGAGGCTGCCACGCCCACCTTATAAAAGTCGGGGTAGGTCATCATGGCTGTGGCAGTCATGAATCCTCCGCCCGAATGGCCGTAGATACCAACGCGGTCGAGGTCGATGAATGGGTAACGACGGGCCAGCGACTCAATGGTATGTTTGTCGTCGGCCAGTGGATAGTCACGCAGGTTACCGTATCCGTAACAGTAAAAATCGCGTCCGCGCAGTGGTCCGCTACCGCGTGGAGCCACGTTGATGACTACAAAACCCATCTCGGCCAGGGCTTGGTTGCCGTTGTCGTCGATGGTGAATCGGCGGGGCAACTGGTCGTCTTGCGGACCGGGATAGACGTTCGAGATGATGGGGTATTTCTTGGTTTTGTCGAGGTTGGTAGGCAGATACATCACGCCGTAGAGGTCGGTGACGTTGTCGGCCGCCTTCACCTTCAGCAGCACGGGTGGCTGCCAACCTTTCTCGCGCAGAGCCTTGTCGGACGTGCGCGCAAACTCACGTGCCCTGCCCGGATGCTCCACACCGACAATCTGGTAGACAGGAGGCATGTCCATGCGCGAGTATGAGTCGATGGCATAACGCCCATTTGGCGAGAACTGCAACTCGTGAGTGCCGTCGCCTGGTGTCAGTAGTTGCTGTCGTCGGCCTTTCAGGTCTGCCTTATAATAATAGGTGTAGCCCGGGTCGCTACTGTTTTCCAGTCCGTAGCCTGTGAAAATCATATATCCAGCTTTCTCATTGATATGTTCGATGCGTCCTGCCACGAGTTTGTCACCGCGCGTCACACGGTTCTTCAACTTCCCATCGACATCGTAGAGATAGTAGTTTCCACGCCCCGTTCGTTCGCTCCACCATAAGATTTCCCTTCCTCCGCGGATGAACCGGTAGCCCGAGAATGTCACGTTGAGGTGGGGTTTGCTCACCTCGGTAATCACTTCCGTGATGGTTCCCGTGGGTAGGTCAATGCGACAGAGCTGGAGCGTGTCCACGCTGCGGCTGCGTCGCGTGAACCACAGTGTGTCGTTGCTTTCGCCGTAGGCCATGGACACGGTGGGATCAGTCATGCTGCCCTGTACTGGCAGCAGCCGTCCTTGGCGCGTGTCGGCGTTATACCAGAACAGCTTGAACCGCCGCACGCCCTTCTCATTGGGCAGCGGCATCTTCTTGGTGCGCAACTTCGGGCGGTGCCCGCTGATGGCATCGAGAATATAAAGGTCGCCCACCTCCGAGTCGTCGTATACGAAGTCGATAAATACATGGCCGTACCAGCGGCCTGAAACGTTGTTCCCACTCAGTTTCGGTTTAGCGCTATTGTAACAGTATGAAGCATTCTCCTTGCCGTCAAAGGTGATTTGTGTGGTGTCGCCCCGCCGGTTGTCCTTGATATAAAGGTTGTATTGGTCGCCCAGCATGGTGTAGAGCGAGTCGTTGGTATGGGCTGATCGCCCAAAGCCTGAGCGACGTCTGCCCTGTCGTTTCTCCTTGTAGTCGCGGTCTATGGCCAGTCTGCCAGTTGTGCGGTCGTATACCAAATGCTTGCCGCGACGTGTCCAATAAAGGCGAGTGGGGTTGTTGCGGCGCAGCGACACGCCGTAGAGCTTGATGTCGTCGGCCTTCATCGTCGTGTCGCCTGTGAGTTCTGCGTATTGACTCACCAGGCTGTCGTTGTTCTTAAACAATGGTTGCTTCCTGCCATCGGTTCCCATGATATGGTACAGGGTGCGTCCGTTCTCTTTCCCGCTGTAAATCAAGTATGACGACTGGTTTATCCATGAAGCATCCACCCGGCTCCGGCTGTAGGTGTCGTAGAGTGCACTTTCCGATACACGCTCCACGCGGTTCCAGTCCACCTGCTGTGCCAGGACCGATACCGAGCAGGCTGCCATCCATAGCAAAGTATATATTTTCCTCATCGGTTTCATCTCTCAGCTATTTGCCTTTGGCCATCTTCATGGCTGCGCAAGCGTCCACAATTCCACCACTAACACTCTGCAGTCCCGGCATTTTGTGTACCGTAGCCATCAGTATTTGCTTGATCTCGCAGGCCTTGAGTTTGGGGAAACAGGCACGCAACATCGCGGCCACACCGCTCACCACAGGCGCTGCCACGCTTGTGCCGTTGGCCATGTCGGGTTTGTCACCGGGATAAAAGCCCGCAATGTATTCGCCCGGGGCATAGAGATCTATCGTTTCGGAACCGAAGTTGGAGATGCTGCTCAGGCTTCCGTCCATAGCCGAGCCTCCCACGCGGATGACATGAGCCATGGGACGTCCATGAGCATCGATGGCTGTGGGATAATAGAATGTGGAGTCGATGTTGAGATGGTTGTTGCCCCCGGCTGTAATCACAAGCACATCTTTCGAGGCAGCATATTCCAAGGCAGCGTTGACCATGTCGGCACGGGGTGAGGCGTATTTGCCCAGACTGATGTTCAGCACCTTGGCTCCGTTGTCCACGGCATAACGTATGGCTGACGACACGTCCTTATCGTATTCATCGCCGTTGGGCGCACACCTCACCGTGAGCAGACGAGCGGCAGGCCAAATGCCCTCCCTGCGGCTGTCGGCACTCCTGCCGGCCACTACTGAGGCCACAAAATGACCGTGCTCGTGCCCTTCGATGTTCAACGTGTTGTTGCCGTAGAAGCGGTCGTCGGCATCGTCCATGTTGTCGCCCATGAGCAGACGCTTGTCGGCATCGTGCTCAATGCCGTTGATGCGGCGAGCCATCAGCGCTAAGTCATCGTGCTGTTTTTTCACGAAGTCGGTCCACAGTGTCTTGCGGTCAGTTCGCAGTAGGTCGGCGAGAATGGTCTCAGCGTAGGCACTCCAAAGTGTGTCTGCCACCTCCTGATGCATCATTCCGCTCAGTGTCAGCGTGTCGACGGCAAGCTGAGGCTGGACGTGGAGAATGGAGTCCATCTTGTCGATGCACGCATTCTTCTGCCGGGCGTATCCATAAAAACGGATGTAGCTTGCAATACCGGCTTTCTTCTTCATACGCAGGTAGTATTCGTATTCCTCCTCATCATCCACCTGCGGATCTTTTTCATTCACGTTTTTATATTTGGGATACAGTCTCTTGAACTCTCGAAACTCCTCCGTGCCGGCACTGGTCATGTTGAACGTGCCGTCCTTGGTGCCCAGAAAGTTCCAACCGTGTACATCGTCCACGTAGCCGTTGCCGTCATCATCCTTACCGTTGAGCTTCTCTTTCTTATTTGTCCACAGACTTCCGGCCACCGACTGGTCGCCCGGTTCTATGCCCGAGTCAATGATTCCAACGATAATTGTTTTGCGGGGCTTTATCCTCTTCTCCTTCATATATTGCTGTGCAGCAGTCACGTTGGCGCCTTTTAGCGAGTCGTTCCATTGCTTATGCCAACCGACATAAACATCCATTTTCTGTGCATAGCCCGTGAGCGGTGCACCAGCCAAAAGCAGGCCGATGACAATCTTTAAATATATCATATTGCTTGAGTAGTTTTCAAAAATCTATTCTCTCGTTCTTTTAAACAGTGTGTAAAATTACATAAAAAAGTTTTAAAAAACAAATATCCATGGTTCTTTCCGGCAATAAGCCGGGTAAAAAACCATGGTTCGTCTTTCTGAAAACAGCAGATCGGCCATTCAGGCGCAATGCCTTCAATCTATTTTGCCATACCCCACTAATCTGTCGGTGCGCTCGCCGATGCCACGGAAATACACCAGCACCTGGTAGGCGTTCTGCGTTTGGTAGAAGTTGCCTTCCGAAGGCACCGGAACCATGCGTCCATCGCCCTGCTTCAGAAGATATTGGTAGTTGTAATATCCCTGTTTGAGCCACACACTTGCCTCATAGCGTTGTGTGGTCTCGTTCCATTCCATTTTGTATTGCGGAAGAAAGCGGTCGTGGGTCCATGCTCCATTGAGATATACCTCGCCCGGCAGTCGCGGGGAGGCAAGGCGGAAGTGCACCATGGCATATTCCGAAAGCACGTTGTTGTCCCAGTTGTCAGCGTTGCGTATGTAAAACCCGCCATCGGCATCTTCGTCATAGACGTAGCTCGGTCGTGGCTCATCCGTCCATATCGTGGCATGATACATTTTGCCGTCCCATGTCATGCTCTCCAGCCCCATGGTGGTATGCCTCATGTCGAGCATTTCGAATTTTCGATATTCGTTTCCCCCATTGAAAATCAAATCGCGGTTATGATTCCATATCAATCCGTTATTGTTGACATACTGCGGTTTAACATTCACCACGGCATTGTCCCACCTTCCGTTTTGCATCATCATCGTCTTGACCTGTACCGACGGGTCGGTCACCCTCACGCTGCCGTACCCCACTTTCACCGACAGTTGCTGATGGCGGCCGTTGATGTCGGCATCGGTGTTGGTGGTCAGTTCCATGCCCACGCTCATCCGGGGTTCCAGCACCATAAAGCAAGCTGTAAACGCCACGTTGTTTTCGTTATCCTGATCATACACGGTAACCTTATAATTGCCCCCAATCCTGATCCTGCATCTTTCGTTGGGTAGGCTTAGGCGGTAGTGCGTGTACAATTGGTTGGTGTTCAGGGATTGCTTATAGTCATCTATCGTGTTATCGCGGGCAAATCCCTCGCAATAATCGCTCTCGAAGATTTCTTCCGACACCGTCCAATCGGCCTCGCAATGCTCCAGCTTGTAGACGTATCGGTGGTAGTCGTGCGTCAGGTCGTCGAAGGAGATGACCACGGGAGTCTGCTGCCCCAGCGTTATCACGGGCAATTCCGTCCAGTTGTCGCCCGCCACCACCTGCAGCGATGCAATACGATTGCTCACCACCTCATGACGTTGCCCACACACCGGGAAAGCCATGCATACCAATAATATGATCAGCGAAAATCTAATTCTCATTTTCCTATTATGCCACAAGCAGGGTCTGACCTCTACTTGCGGGTGTCTTCTTGGTTGGGGCGCCACAGTTTGTTCATGTCTTCGAGCGTCTTGCCCTTGGTCTCGGGCACCATCTTCCAAACAAAGATTGCTGCAATGACGCATATCGTACCATATAGTCCGTAGGTAAACCAGTGGCCGAAGTGGTCGCCTTCGCGCAGGTGCATGTTGAACATGGGGACAAACGAGCTACTCACAATCCAGTTGAAAATCCATTGGAATGCCACGGCAATGGCCACAGCCTTTCCACGGATGGTGTTGGGGAATATTTCAGCGATGAGCACCCAGCAGATGGGTCCCCAGGAGAACATGAAGCTGGCCGAATACACCATGATGGAGAGCATGGTAACCAGGCTGAGTGCTTCGTTGCCGAAGGTAATGGCCACGCCCAGGGCACCGATGGCCATTCCGATGGACCCCCAGATAAGCAGAGGCTTGCGCCCGAGTTTTTCCACCGTGAACACGGCCACCAGCGTAAACGAGATGTTGACCACACCCATGATGACGGTTTGCATCATGGGGTCTGCCATGCCCATATCCTGGAAAATGCGCGGTGCGTAGTACAGTACGGCGTTAATACCCACGGCCTGCTGAAACACACTGAGCATGATGCCGACAAAGATACAAACCCATCCGTAGGCCATCAGGCGTTCGGTCTTCTGGGTCATGGTGTTTTTGATGTCGCGTATAATATCATCGGCAACAAGGCTGCCGTTGATACGTGTCAGGATATTCCGCGCACGTTCGGTTTGGCCGCTCATAACCAGATAGCGGGGAGTTTCCGGCACAAAACAGATCAGCAGCGTGAAGAGTCCGGCTGGCACGGCCTCACTGCCAAACATGTACCGCCATCCCGTGGCTATGGTCCAGGTCGAGGCTTCGGGATTCATCACCTGATTCACACCGTTCACCATTTCGATAATGGGATTGATATTGTCGCCAAGGATGATGAAGTTAATAAAGTAGACGACCAACTGTCCGAAGATAATGGCAAACTGGTTGAAACTGACAAGCATGCCCCTTATGCCACTGGGAGCCACCTCTCCTATATACATGGGGCAGATGGCAGACGCCAGTCCCACACCGATGCCTCCGATGATGCGGTAGATGTTGAATGCGACAAGGAGGTTCATGGTGGGCACGCCGTGTTCGAAGAAAAGAAATTCGGGCGTCATGCTTCCCAATGCCGAGACAAAGAACAGCATACCCGCAATGATTAAGCTTTTCTTACGCCCAAGGTTCGATGCGAGCAACCCCGACAGGGCAGACCCGATGATACAACCGATCAGTGCACTCGCACAGGTGAACCCGTGCATTCCGTTGGTATAGGTGAAGTTTTCCGAGCCCATGAAGAAAGCTTGGAGCCCTTTTTCCGCACCGGAGATAACAGCCGTGTCGTATCCGAAGAGCAGACCTCCAAGGACGGCTACCATGACGATGGAGGCAAGATAGGCTTTGCTGCCTTTATTGTTTGTTGACATGATGTGTAAATTTAAGATCTTTCATACTGTGCTCGCCCAATTTATAAAAGGTCCTGCACTTCACAATCTGAAAAAGTTGTCGTGTGTGCCGGCATTTTTCAGTGTGATTCGACTTCAGGGTGGCGTTGTATTTATTGATGCGGGCTACAGTCCGCGAGCCTTGAGCAGGGCAGAAGCATCAGGCGACTGCAGTCCGGTGAACTCAGTAAAGCTCTTCATCAGGTCGCGGGTGTTGCCCCGGCTCAGAATGATGTCGCGGAAGGCTTGTCCCACCTCGGGCTTCAGTGCACCCCGCTTGGCAAAACATTGAGCGATGTTGTCGGCCAGCACTTCCGTCCACAGGTAGCTGTAGTAGCCGGCGGCATAGCCCCCTCCCCATACGTGATTGAAATAGGATGTGGAATAGCGGGGCGGAATCTGGCGGTTGAGCAGTCCGATTTCCTTCAGTGT
>QWCK01002389.1_pt1 | contig 24920 bp, 28 predicted proteins | sample 1972571 | NCBI WGS metagenome assembly QWCK01 (sample SAMN09866710, study PRJNA288562) | Human gut metagenome isolate term2_stool, whole genome shotgun sequencing... | isolation source: gut | host: Homo sapiens | place: USA: California | reverse complement strand
ATGCTGATTGGCATGAAGTTTGGCATTCGCCGCATCCGCCGTGACATAATGTGTCTTTTATGTTTTTCTTTGTCAATGTTTTAATAAGTTTCATTTTTTACCTCCAAATTAAATAGTGTCAACTTTTGCGTCTTTAACGTCTTTTTTCTTTGAAATTGTTGCAACTGATGATTTTAGAATCTCAATTTGATTTTTGAGAGTTCCGACTTCAATAACAACAATGTCATCCTTAACTTGTAAAATCTTACCCATTGTTCCTGCAATGGTGATAACGCTGTCTCCCGGTTTAAGGGCCGCTCTCATTGCTTGGACCTCTTTATCCCTTTTTTGTTGTGGTCTAATCACGAATAAATAGAAAAAACCTAGAACAACGACCATAGGTAAAAGAGAAATCAGTGGGTTTGCTGTTGGGTTTGCTGTTGTAGCTCCGTACATTTCTTCACCTCACTTATGGTAATTATATAATAAAAAAACAAAAAAATCAATAGTTAATCCAAATAACCATAATTTTTATAAAATTCCTCTTTATATTCTAAGAAATTTCCATCAATTATACTCTTTCTTATATTTTCCATCAACTTTAAAAGGAATCTGACATTGTGGAGACTCAGAAGTCTTCCGCCAAGGATTTCACCGTTCATAACGAGATGTCTTATATAAGCTTTTGTGTGATTTCTGCATGCGTAACAGTCGCAATCTTCTTCAATAGGTGTGAAATCTTCAGTGAATTTTGCATTCTTTAAATTTATTCTGCCGTATTTTGTAAATGCTGCACCGTTTCTTGCAATTCTTGTCGGAAGAACGCAATCCGCCATATCGATTCCCCTTTCGACAGACTCGAAAAGATAGTCAGGTGATCCGACACCCATGTGATATCTCGGCTTATCCTCAGGCATATAATCTGTGCATGTATCAAGCATTTCCTTTAAAACTTCAATCGGTTCTCCAACGCTGAGTCCACCGACCGCATAACCTTTCAAATCAAATTTGCAAGTTTCAATTGCAGAAAGTTTTCTTAAATCTTTATACATTCCGCCTTGAACTATACCGAAAAGAGCCTGATCATCTCTAGTTTTTGCATTCACGCATCTTTCAAGCCATCTCAAAGTTCTATCCATGGAATGTTTAATATAGTCGTAATCGGCCGGATATGGGGCACATTCGTCAAATGCCATCATAATATCGGAGCCTAAATTCTCTTGAACGGAAATTGATTTCTCCGGAGAGAGAAAGACCTTAGAGCCGTCGATATGCGATCTAAAGTGTACACCTTCTTCGGTGATTTGTCTGTTTTCGGTTAAACTAAACACTTGAAATCCACCGGAATCTGTTAAAATTGGAAGTTTCCAATTCATAAATTTGTGAAGACCGCCGGCTTTTTTTATAAGTTCGTCCCCGGGACGTAAAAATAAATGGTATGTGTTCGAAAGAATAATCTTTGTATTTAAATCCAAAAGCTCATTATTCGAAAGAGTTTTAACCGTCGCTCTCGTTCCTACCGGCATAAAAATAGGTGTTGGTATATCTCCGTGAGGAGTTTTTAAAACACCTACCCTCGCCTTTGTCCTATCATCTTTTTTTAATACTTCAAACTCAAAACTCATAAATTCTCCATTATTCTATAAACATTGCATCGCCGAAACTGAAAAATCTGTATTTTCTATCGACTGCAATTTTGTATGCATGAAGGGCATTTTCTCGTCCCATAATTGCAGAAATAAGCATAAGAAGTGTGCTCTTCGGCAAGTGGAAATTGGTGATCAGCTTGTCCACAACTTTAAACTTGTAACCCGGATAAATAAAAATATTTGTCCATCTGCTGCCCGCTCTCACTTCGCCGTTTTCATCTGCAGCACTTTCAAGCGTTCTTATTGTAGTTGTTCCTACTGCAACAACTTTTTTGCCGGCTTTCTTTGCTGCATTAATCTTCGCTGCAACTTCTTCACTAACAGTATATAATTCTTCATGCATCTTATGATCTTCAATAAACTCAGATGTAACCGGTCTAAATGTGCCGAGACCTACATTTAATGTTATAAAAAGTTCCTCGATGCCTTTGTTTTTTAATTTTTCCAAAAGCTCATCCGTAAAGTGGAGTCCTGCTGTCGGTGCAGCCGCACTACCCGGATCCTTTGCATAGACCGTTTGATACATCTCTTGGTCTTCAAGTTTTTCATGAATATATGGAGGAAGCGGCATAGTGCCAAGCCTATCCAAAATTTCATATAAAATTCCGTCATATTTAAGCGTTACATAACGAAGACCTTCTTCATCAACTTCATCGACCACAAGGGATAGCTCATCTCCAAAGAAAAATTCTGTTCCTACTTTAGCTTTTTTGCCCGGCTTTGAAAGACATTGCCATCTATCATCGCCAAGTTCCTTTAAAAGTAAAAACTCAACTTTTTCTTCCTTGTCTTTTCTATGCCCAAAAAGTCTTGCAGGGATAACTCTTGAGTCATTAAAAACAAGAATATCCCCTTCATCTAACAGATCGACCAAATCTGAAAAAACATAATCTTTTGGTTCACTGCCTTTTTTATCAACTACCATCAGTCTTGATTTATCACGTTCTTTTAAAGGCGTTTGAGCGATTAATTCTTCAGGTAAATCAAAATCGTAATCATCAACTCTAATCATTTAATACTTTTACCTCGATTCCCGGATAATAAAAATTTAATATCTCCAAATATTTGAACCCCTGCTTTGCCATTTCATTTGCTCCATACTGTGAAAGTCCAACGCTGTGTCCGAATCCTTTTCCATAGAATACATACTTATCTGTTAAATCAATTGAAGTTTCAATAATATTTTGACCTCCCGCCTCTGCTGAAGATCCAATATTTTGTACTTTTGAAACTTTATCAAGTTTATCGTCCGTTAGTTTTACTATGTCAAAAACAACTCCTTCATTAGGTCCCGGAGTGCTGGCAACTATAATAGTTTTTTCTTTCTTAGGCATCGGTTTTACATTTGTATTTTCAACTTTTTTATTCACATCAAAAAGTGTGCTTTTAAATTTCGAAGAGCCGAAAATTAATCTAAACTTATTTGCCGAAAGTTTAACGTCTCCGTCATTATAGGATACGACAACATCTTTGACTCGTCCTAAAGCATTTTTTTGAAGCCTTAAACCTGTGAAATTGCGTTTGTTTGTCTTTTGTGCAAGAAGTTCGTCAAGATTATCTCTTGAAACTTCCACTTTCCAATCTACGTTCGGCGTATTTGTGCTGTATGGGTCATACTTCATAACAAGATATGGATATTTGTTTCCCCAAACCTCTTCGCTTGACGCAATAACACCACCGTTCGATGATGAGTATGTTGCGTTTATTATTTCACCATTAAAAGATGCAATAAGTCCCTTTGTTTCATCAACTGCTTTTCTAATTTTATCATTCACATTGTTCACACCAAGATAAACTTGACTGTAAATGTCATTTGTAAGATTGTATCCGTGTTTTATATATTTCTTCAAATTAGAAATTGCATAACTTCTTGCGGCAATCGCTTGTGCTTTAAGAGCATCCATTTCAAAGCTGGAACCCATTTCACCTGAAACAACAGAATAAATATATTCTTCAAGATTTACATTATTTATAAGTGCATTGTTTATTGAATCTACATAAAAACAACCATTATATTTCCTTTTATCAACAGATGTTATATTGTTCTTTGAAGCAACCATGCTGTTTTCATAAGGACCGTAAAAACCTGAATCCGTCTTTATCATAAGTCCGTTCTCATATGATAAATGAATCGATTTTGCAGGGATTGGAAGAACAGCTTTTCCTTGTGTTATGAGTTCAAACCCTTGTTCAGAAGTCAAATCATATCCGTCACTCGACGATTTAATTTTTATATTTATTGTTAAATCATCACTTTTCGCACTTGTAGAAATAGTTAAAAGTGATATTATAATCGTTAAAAATAATAAGAATCTTTTCATTTAACCCTCCATAAATGGCACTCCAACGTGAATTGCCGCTTTTTCAGTCGCGATTCTTCCCCTAGGCGTTCTTACAATAAATCCTATTTGCATGAGATACGGCTCGTACACGTCTTCTATAGTTCCCTTTTCTTCGCCGCTTGCAGCACTTAATGTGTCAATGCCGACTGGTCTTCCTTTAAACGTAACAAGAAGTGTTCTTATAATCTTTCTGTCCGTTTTGTCAAGTCCCAAATCGTCAACTTCAAGGATATCTAGACCTTTTTTTGCCATTTTGTTGTCTATTTCGCCACTTCCCATAACCACTGCATAGTCGCGAACACGTTTAAGAAGTCGGTTTGCAATTCTCGGTGTGCCGCGTGATCGCCTTGCGATTTCTAGTGCCCCTTCATCGTCTATAAACACATCTAAAATCTTTGCACTTCTTTTTATAATTTCCGTAAGACTCTTTTCATCATACAGCTCGAGATTTAAATTGACCCCGAATCTGTCACGAAATGGCGAACTCAAAAGTCCTGCTCGTGTGGTTGCACCAATAAGAGTGAACTTTTCAAGATCGAGTCTAACACTTCTTGCCGTTGGACCTTTTCCAATCATTACATCAAGGCAGTAGTCTTCCATCGCCGGATACAATATTTCTTCAACATTTCTGGAAATTCTGTGTATTTCGTCGATAAAAAGCACATCGCCTCTTTCAAGATTAGTCATAATGCTTGCCAAATCCCCCGGCCTTTCAATTGCCGGACCCGACGTGACCTTTATATTTACTCCGAGTTCATTTGCAATTATATTTGCTAGCGTGGTCTTTCCAAGTCCCGGAGGTCCATAAAGAAGTACGTGGTCGAGCGTGTCCTTTCGTATTTTGGCAGAATCGATAAAAATCTTTAGTTTATCTTTCGCCTTGTATTGTCCAATATATTCATTGAGCCATCTCGGACGTAAAGAATTGTCAAATAAATCCTCCCCATCTCTCAGATTGCTCGAGATTATTCTCTCGTTTTCCATTGAATCTCCCTTTAGTTCATATTCTTAAGTGCAAATTTTAAGGCTTCGTCAATCGTCATATCCGTAAAATCGATATGTGCAATCTTTTTCTCAATTTCAAATCTGTTATACCCAAATTGCGTTAGTGCTTCTATAAGCTCACTGTGAATTGAACTCTTCGGTTCTTCATCAATGTCTTCAATTGCAAATTCAAAGTCCTTTACCTTGTCCTTCATATCCACAATGAGTCTTTCGGCACTCTTTGCACCTATGCCCGGAAGTTTTGTTAAACTCGTCTTGTCTTCTGAAACAATTGAAGCAACAAGCTTTGACAAAGTCACACTTCCCAAAATACCGATTGCGGTTTTTGGCCCTACTTTCGGTACTGTTCTTAAAATATTAAACATCTCTCTATCTTCTTTAGTTGCAAAACCGTAGACCGAAATTTTGTTCTCACTCACGACCTGCTCCGCATAAATCACTTTTTCTTCACCGATTCTTACTTGCGATAAAATGTTTCTCGGTGCTTCCAAACGATATCCTATGCCTGCAATATCAATCACAAGATAGCTATCATAAAAATCTACAATTTTGCCTTCAAAATATTCATACATAATTACTTTAACCTAAATTCATCTTTAAATCTGCCGGTGAATGAATGGCATATTGCAAGTGCCAACGCATCTGCGGCATCATCAGGCTTTGGAATCTCCTTCATATTCAAAAAAGATTTCACACATTCCTGAATGTCTCTTTTAGTAGCACGTCCGTAGCCTGTTATTCCTTGTTTTACTTGGAGAGGAGTGTATTCATAGATTGGAATTTCATTGTTCAAACAACAAAGCACTTGAACTCCACGTGCCTGTGCAACTTTAATTGCAGTGGTAACATTTCTGTAGAAAAATAGTTCTTCAATAGAAACTTCGTCCGGCTGATATCTCTTTATAAGAAAATCCAAATCATCATATAAGAGCTTCAACCTTTCGGGAAATGTGAGGTCCGGCTCAGTGTTTATTATACCATAGTCAACAAGTTTAAACTTGTTCCCGTTTGTATCTATTAAACCGAAACCTAAAATCGCAAGTCCCGGATCCAATCCTAAAATTCGCAAAAAATCTCCTCCATATTTATTATACCAAAGAATGCGAGAAATCGCAAGGAAAAGGACACAAAAAAACTCCCTGCAATCTGTGCAGAGAGTTTGAAATTTCTATAATTCTCCTGTTTTAAATCCTTCTTTTTCAACTTTTGATACAAGTTCATCAAATTCTTCATTTGAAGCAACCTCGACCCTACATTGAACTTTAAGAATTCCCATAACCTTTGCATCCATAACGACCATTGAAGGAACATTAATGCTTTCTTTTCTAAAGACATTTAAGAGTCTTGAAAGTTGTCCCGGAATATTGAAGATGTAGACAATAAGTTGTCTTCCCTTTCCGAGATTGAAAAGATCTGAGAATGCTTTAAAGATTGAAGCGTGTGTCATGATTCCGAGGAAATTTCCATCAGCATCAACTACAGGCAAGAACGGAATATTTAATTTTTCAATAGCGATACTTGCTTCGTCAATACCGTCATTTGGATCAAGAGCCTTAATCCCGGTTTCAACAAATTTTTCAATTGATTGTTTTTCAAATTCCTCTCTGTTTGATGTGTTTTCATGGAAAAATCTTTCATAAATTGTAGCCTTCATTACGTATCCGACAAATTTTTCTCCTTCAACAACCGGTAAACTTAAAAATCCACCTTCTTCCATTTTTGCAAGTGCTGTCTTTACAGTATCTTCAACTGAAAGAAGTGTAAGGAAATTTTTTGATAGAATATGGTTTTTTACTAACATTCTAATACCCCCTAAATTATATTTTGCTAAGGACAACAGTTAGTTAATCCATTAACAATTTCTTAAATATCTCTACAGTTTTATTATACCCAATATTTGAACAATTTTCCAGTACAATCGTAATACATTTAGGATTTTCTTCATTTTCATAGAAACCTGTAAAAAAATAATTGTATTTTCCGTTTCCAAGTTCCGCAGTTCCGGTTTTTCCTCCGGCATTTTTTAGACCAAAACCACTTGCAGTTCCTGTCGCCACAACTTCTTTCATATAGTCTTTTACTTGATTTGCAATTTGTTCGCTAAAAGGCATTATAATCTTTTTAGAAAAAAGTTTTTTATTTATTTTCACATCTTCCGTCTCAAAAGAGTTCACATATCGTGGTGTATAAAAATATCCGCCGTTATAGACACTTTCAGTGATAATATTTAAAATCATAGGAGAGAGTGTAACTTTCCCCTGTCCAATTCCTAAAAGTGCGTTTGAAAACTCGTCGTCAGAAAGACTTAACTCAATTGGTGCCATAGGAACAATCGAACTTTCCGAAATTGTTTTATTGACTGATTCAACTAAACTTTTAAAACTTTCAAGATATTTCAAATTTGCCCACACGAAATAAGTATTTAAAGAATGTGCAAACGCTTTTTTCATGTCGACAGTGCCATATCTCATATTGTTGTAATTTGCAATTTTAGCATCCCCGATTTCAATTGAGCCTGTATCTTCGTAATTTTCATTGAAATTATTTTGCAAGAGATTTATACTTGTCAAAATTTTCATTACAGATCCCGGAGAATATTTCCCAAATTGAACGCGATTTAACATCGAGCTCTCGTTTTCATTGTTTATAAACTCAGATAGCTTTCTTTCATCGTATGTTGGGTTTGAATAACTGGCAAGTATCTCGCCAGTCTTCGGGTTAGAAACCACTATTGCACCGTTAAAGTTTTTAAGAAGTGCCTGTGATTTTTGCTGAAGTTTTAAATCGAGAGCCAAAATGAGATTTTCGCCTGTTTTCTCGTTGAGAATTATATTTTTCGTTTTTGTTATAAACGATGCGTTGCCTCGACCCATAAGTTCCGGATTATATAGAGATTCAAGACCGGTAGTTCCGTATTTCTTATCGACATATCCAATCACATGTGAAAAAAGACCCGGATATTTTGAAATTCTGACATAACCATCCTCATTTTTTTCGCTGTATGTTAAAACTTCGTGGTTCCTGTCGAGAACACTTCCACGTTTAACAGTTGCTACAAGACGGTTCGACCTTGAGTCATATTTCGAGTCTACAAGATAGTTCGCACCGACAGAAGCAATCAAAAGAATTGCAATTGTTGAAATAAATGCCATAAAAACAACCGCATACATTAAATTATTCACTTTTTTATTCGGATTGTTTTCCATTTGAAACCTCAATTCTTTATCTAAACATTTTTTCTAAGAGCCGCTTGTAAAACGCCGAGCATCATAAACGACGAAATCATAGAGCTGCCGCCATAAGAAATAAACGGTGCGGTTACACCTGTTAAAGGTATCATATTCAAAGTGCCCATTAAAATTACAAAAAATTGTGAAACAATTGACACCGGAATTAAAACAGCAAGCTTTTTATAATATTTATTGCTTACATATTTAGCAAGTTTCAGGCTGTACGAGAAAAAGATGACGTAAATGATTAATATATTTAAAATCATTATTGTACCCATTTCTTCGCCTATTGCCGCCAAAATCATATCTGAAATATTAACCGGAATTATATTTGGTATCCCAAGACCTATGCCTGTTCCAAAAAGTCCGCCATTAGCAATTGCGGTGAGTGCTGTAACGATTTGATATCCCTTTTTTGCAAAATATTTAAATGGATTTGTCCAAACCATAAATCTTATTCGTACGTGCGGAAGTACCAAAAAGCCGATGACAGCAAATGCTGCAAACAGTATAAGAGTGACGGCAAAATATTTTCTCTCGCTCTCAAATACATAGAGATAACTTATATAAATGATAAATAGTAAGAGTGCACTTCCAAGGTCTCTTTGAAGAAAGAGAAGCCCGAAATACGAAAATGCAATCGCTTCATTTATGAGTTTATAGTATTTTATTTTTGTGATGGAGGAATTTTCAAGCGTCGCAAGCTGAAAAATAAATAACAGTTTTATGAGTTCAACCGGTTGGAAAAGGTGTCCATAAATACTGACCCAGTTTCTTGCGCCATTTCTGTTGATTCCGAAAAGCAGCGTGTATAAAAATAAAATATAAATCGCTCCAACGAACATATAAAAGAAATACTCGTGAAAGTCAGTGTTTTTTATAATCATATAGGACACATACATAAATGCGACACCGATTAAAAACCAAATCATTTGCTTCACGCCATATTCGGAATTTAGTCTGAAAATTTCAAGTGTTCCTATGCTAAATAACATGGAAACCAAGACATAAAACAAATCGTATCCAATGAGTCTTTTGTTCAGCCAAACATTTACAAATCCCACTATGAGAACTGATGAAATTGCAATCAAAGACTTTGTAGTAACCTCGTCTTCAGCTTTAAATAAAAACATCAACACTCCACCTAATAGTTGGAAAAGAAGTATATAAAAATAGGATTTTTTCTTATTTGACATTTCGAATTCTCTCCTCAAACACGATTATTTCATCTCCTATTTTGATAACATCTTTATTTTTCAAAATAACGCTCTTGACTCGTTCGCCATTTACAAATGTGCCGTTAGCACTCTTTAAATCAATCAAATTATAACCTTTGTTGGTCTTTTTTATATGAAATTGTCTCTTTGAAATAGCATCGTCTTTAATAGTTACATCGTTTTCAGCCGCACGTCCGACAGATATATTGTCTCTTATAACGGCAATTTTGTCACTTTCTTCTCCACCGAATCTTAAAATAGCAACCTTCTCTTTGCTTTCTTTTTTAATATAGTATAAAATATCCTTAAGGATGTTTGTGGTAAACAAAAAAACTATAACTACCAAAATATATTTTAAAATTGTGCTTATTGTTGCAAAATAATCCATAAAAACTCCTTTACGAGGTGATAAAATGAAATATACATGTACCGAATGCTGCCTGATGTTTCTTAAAAACACTAGAACAGAGGCGGAAACAATTAAATATTTGAAGGATAATGATTATAGCGAATCTGAAATAGATGAAGCTATAAAATATGCTAAAGAAGTCGGCTATATCAATGATATAGACTATATAAATGCATATGTATCAGACCATCTCCTTATAAACAAGTGGGGTCCACAAAAGATAATTTTTAAACTTAAAGAAAAAGGTATATCCGGCGAGGCTGTAAATTTTGCACTCATGGACAATGAAGAAATCATAAAAAGAAATCTCTACGCTCAAGTCGAAAAGAAAGCCCAAGGCCTTAATCTCGAAGATTTTAAAACCAAACAAAAAGTGATCAACCATCTTGTTTCAAGAGGTTATGATTATAGTAGTGCAAAAAATGCACTTGAGGACTATATCGATGACAATAGATAACAACGATTCCAAAGACTTTAAAGTCTATATTTTAAAATGTGCCGACGACACCCTCTACTGCGGCATGACAAACGATTTAGAAAAACGTATCAAAACCCACAATGAGAAAAATGGTGCCAAATATACGCGTGGAAGAACGCCCGTCAAACTAGTTTATTTTGAAACAGGCTATACAATGAGTGAAGCTTTGAAACGCGAGGCTGCGATAAAAAAATTAACAAAGACAAAAAAGTTGAAACTTATAAATGATTTTGATATTGAAAAAGAGCGATAACAACTATCGCTCAGCTCTATCAAAAATTTGCAAAAAAGATTCTGCCAAGTTCTAATTTTCAGGTGTTTCCATGTTGGAAATTTCTTTTTTTAGGGCTTCACGCCTCACCCTTGCTTCTCTTCTTTTTCTTTTTTCCATCCTTATACGCTTTTTTTCTTCTGTGAGAGGTCGCCTTCTTCGATCTTTATTTTTGTACATAATTGCAAGAATGCGTGCGAAAAATATGCTAACAAGCCCGCATGCCCCTGTCAAAACTACGACTCTCAAATCCTCAGGTGAACTCTTTAAAAAGCCTCCGTTTTTATTTAAAAATAACCTTATGAGTGCATAAAATACTAGTACAACTCCAGGTAAATATTTTACAAATCTTAATCTTGAGAACAACACGTGAAGTATTATAACCGCAATGGCGATTAAGACAAAATACAACAGCGAATATTGTTCAAGTCTAAGATATGGTCCCAATTCATCAAGAACCTTATCTATCAATTCCATTTAAATCAACTCCAAATTAATTATACATAAAATTGTTGTTAAAATCAATACTTCTTAGTAAAAGCGTTTCCAAATCTTTGATTTTTTAACGTTTGACAAATGTGTTTCCGCCTCTGAGCCATATGACCACATATTCATAAACATCGCCGCATTTTCTGTGTCAATGTTTAAAACTTCCGAAACATCAAGCTGAACATTTTTGAAATTTACAATTTTAAATGAATTTGTTGTTCTTACAATAGCAAGATTTCTTATTGAACTTGTGGTAAAATCACGAACATTCGAAAAAAGTTTATTGATATCTCTTATCGAAATAGACTGTTGATTTTCATTTAACAGTATTCTAGCGTTCACATCTCTAATTGAAATATCGACATTTTTAACTCTGCCATCGCTTTTATCAAACAGCCTTACAATCAAAACCCAATATCCGTTTCGTCTGATGATACCCATATTCCTTTTATCAAAATAAAGTTCGTTGTAGAGTACATTGTTAATATCCTCTTTTATAACTTCAAGCGAATTCTTTTGATAAACTTGGTCAAGTGTTATCGGACTTTTAAAATTCGATGACTCGATAGGAAGTATTGAAATACTGTTCTTAAAAAGCTCCCTTCCATAGTTTAAAGTCTCGAATGTATATGACAAAAATTGCGGATTTACATAATTTATTTTAATTTTTTTCTTGCCATAAAACTTACTTTTATCATTATGTTTTATATTTAAGTTCTTGGATTCAAATTCATAAAAATGCTTTTTAAATGTTGCCGTTATAGGATTTGTAAGAATACCACCTATCGGTTCCGTCCTAACATCAATATTCAAATATCCATTATTTTTCGGAAGATAAATACCATTCGTCTTATAAACTTGAAGCCCTTCAGTATCTCTGTATACAAATAATGTCTTGTATTCCGGATTATCGCCGTCATCTTCACGCAGTCCTAGAAAGAGTGCTGTCGATTTAAAAGTTTCATTTGGCTTTGCATTTCTTTCAATTTTACGTTTATTCACAATAAAATTGTAATCATTTTCATCTATTTTGCCTTCGTATTGTGCTTCATAAAGATTGTAGTTCTCATTCACGAGAATCTTTGTATCTTCTAGAACTGCAATATCGCAAACATAATCTTCCGAGGAATATACACTTAAAACGATAATATCCTCAGCTTTGTCGTAATCACGTAAATTATTTAAATTGTAATTGTTAACTAAATAATCCTTAATGCTCACTTTTTTTGTCATATAGCGAACACTCTTATAATCTTTTCCGCAAATAAAAGCACGATCTTTATAGAAAACCATATTCTTGTTTTGAAAGCTTATTTTTTCTCCATTTTGATTGAACTTATTTATAACCGTATATTTGCCTTTAATTGGGTAAGTTATATTTATTATATCACTGGATCCACTCTGTTTTATTTTGCAACCGATTGAGAAAATAGAGATGAGAATAATAAAAAATATAAATTTATTCTTCATCACATTTCTCCTCATCAAAAACTTTCGGAAGAGTGATTATAAAACTTGTGCCCTTGCCAACTTCACTTACGAGCTTGATGTCGCCGCCTGAAAGTTTGACAATTTGATGTACAATCGAAAGCCCGATTCCGGTGTGACTTTTCTTGGTGTCTCCCCTATAAAACTTTTCAAAAACATGCTCTCTGTCTTTTTCAGGAATTCCGTCACCGTCATCAATTACTGAAACAACAAAATTTTCACCCATATCCTTTAAATCAATCTTTATCGTACCATCTTCGGATGTGAATTTAAATGCATTGTCTAAAAGATTTATAAACACTTGTCTAAGCTTGTCCGGATCGTTTAAATATTTTAAACTCTTTACATTTGATTTTATATAGAAGTTTTTATTTTCAGCTATTGCACGTGGCTTAAATTGCATTTCAAGTGCTTGCAAAAACTGAACCATATCAATAGTTTTCTTTTCGAGTTTAACTTTTTTATTTAAAAGTCTACTGAAGTCCAAAAGGTCATTTACCATTTGAGCAAGTCTATCACTTTCCTGCTCGATTATGTTAAGGCCGTCTTTTAATAGTTCCTCATCTGAAGAATCTTCTTTTAATGTGTAAGCCCATCCCTTTATAGATGTCAATGGCGTCTTTAACTCGTGGCTAACGTTTGCGATAAATTCATTTTTAACCGCATCACGCTTTAAAACTTCATCCCTCATATAGTTCATACTTTCACCGAGTTTAACAGTTTCAAGCGGTCCTTGCGGATTGTATTTGTAGTTATAATTGCCCTTTGCAAGCTCGTCAGAGTATCTTTTGAGCCTATAAATCGGCTTAACTATCATATCACTTGCTATAACAGCCATAATTATAGCAATAATAGCGACCACAACTCCTATTGTGATAACAAGTTTCAAAACATTAAAAATAGACTCGTCCGCCTCTTTCAGACTTGATTGAAACACACTTATGCCAATCATTCTGTTCTGATAAGTTATTGGGAGAGCCACGCTAACTATTTTTGAATCACTGAATGAAAATTTATCAATAGACGTGTAATAACCGCTTTCTTTTATCCCGGTTAAAATTTCCGTTTTATTTAAGTAAGTATGCGTAAGGCCAATTGTGCTTAAAAGAAGATTTGCTTCTTCATCCATCAGCTCCAAATGGCCTGTATTATATTGAAAAAATGTAAAGGCATCGTCTAAAACAACATTCTTAATGCCTTTTGAAAAGTCGATATATCTGTATAAATAGCCCAAATTCAGTTCAGCTTGAGATTTTAATTTTGAAGTTGCATCCTTGTAAAAATAATTTTTTACACTAAAAATAACAGCAATCTCTAAAATAAAAATTGCAAAAATTATAATGATAGTTAAATTTAAAATAAGATAAAATCTAAAGCTTTTCTTCATTGCTTATACCTGTAACTATCTGTATCTGTAGCCTAGCCCCCATACAGTATTTATATATTCCGGCTCAGAAGCATCGTCCTCGATTTTTGAACGAATACGTCTTATATTTACGTCAATAATCTTTGAGTCGCCGACAAAATCTCTGCCCCAAATCAAATCAAGTAGTTCATCTCTTGAAAAAGCTTTGTGCGGATTTCTCATAAAGAGATCCATAATGGCAAATTCAGTCGGGGTAAGTTCAACATAAACTCCATTCTTGAAGAATTGTCTGGTGTTTTGATCGAGCTTAAATACATCGTCTTCCAATGTATCAGGGACATCCTTTGTTTCTACCCTTCTTGCAAGACTCTTTATTCTTAAAATGAGTTCGGTCGGATTGAACGGCTTTGTCATATAATCATCTGCACCGCTTTCGAGACCCAAAATCTTGTCCACATCTTGACTCTTTGCTGTGAGCATTATGATGCCGACATTATTGTCAAGTTCTCTAATTCTTTTTGCCACATCGAGCCCTGAAATTCCCGGAAGCATAACATCAAGAAGTGCAATGTCAGGATGAAAATCAAGAAATGCATCGAGCCCCTCTTCTCCACTTTCCACATCAACAACATCAAAACCTTGTCTTTCAAGATTTATTTTTATAAATCTTCTAATCGCTGTTTCGTCTTCTACCACTAAAATTTTTAACATAATTACACCTCAAAAATCTTTCTTAATACTAGTATACCCCAAAACTTGGATAAAAATCAATTTTAGTCATTAAATTTAGTCACAATATAAATTATTTAATCTCTGAAATAAGTCCTATCTCAAGCTTTAGTTTTATAATTCTTTTATATGAGTCATCTATCCGACTGTCATCAACCTTCAATAGTTCGGATATAACTCCTGCCATCTCTTCGTTTTTGTGGCAAACGAGTGGAATATCCCCGCCTGCTTCAACAAATTTTCTTGCCCTTGTTTTCAAGTCACCGTATGAACCAAGTGCGCCCATCGTAAGGTCATCTGAAAAAACAATGCCGTAAAATTTATATTCATCTCGAATTTTCCCCATCCATACCTTTGAAAGACTTGCAGGCAAATTGTCCACCTTAGGCACCAAAATATGTGCAACCATTACCCCACGAAGAATGTCGAAGTTCTTTTTAAACGGAATTAAATCCGTCTTTAAAAGTTCATCGTATGATTTATTTATAATCGGAAGTGCCTTGTGTGAATCAACATAAGTTGCACCGTGCCCCGGAAAATGTTTCCCCACACTCACGATATTGTTTTTATTCATATAATCAATCACATCTCTCGCGTATTTTGCAACCGACTCATAGTTATCCGAAAACGCCCTGTCGCCGATAATGCCATTTCCCGGTTTTTGAGTGTCGAGCACCGGTGAAAAGCCGCCGTTAAAATCAAAATGTTTTAAAGCATCTGTTATTCTCTTTCCGTAATCTGTCGCCATTTTGTTTTTAAAATACCAGCTTGGTGAATTTGTTTTGCCGTAAACCGACTTCAAACGATCAACCCTTCCGCCCTCTTCGTCAACAAATATAAACGGCTCATGTACATTCATATTTTTATAAAGTTCTCTTATGTCAAGCACGAGTGCTTTTAGTTGCTTTTCAGATGAAATATTTCTTTTAAAAAGAATTATTGACCCCGGCTTTGTCGCCTTTAAGAAATCCTCCATTTTTTTGTCGTACTTTGTTCCATAAATTCCGGAGCAAATCATCTCTTCGACTTTGGACTTCTTGTCCACAGTTTTTATATATCTATCAAGTTTTTCGTTCAAAGTTTTTTCCATTTCCTTTGTTTTTGTTTCCTCTTTTTTTGTAGAGTCCGATTTATTAGAGGCGGAATTCTTTGTGCTCACTTTTCTTTCGGAGTCCAGCACAATTTTTTTAACTTCGGCACCGCTATTTTTCTTGCATCCGAATGCAAATATTATAATCATACTCAAAACAAACAATTTAAAAATTTTATTCATCCGTTAAACTCCTATAATCATCGATGAGCTCTTCTAAATACTTAGACTTGAAACTCTTGTCGGAAAGCGACTCCAAATCGCCCTCAAGTTTTGGAAACACAAGCTCGCCCGCAACGAGTCTTTGGTGATTCTTGTCCTTTATATTTAATGAATTGTTAAATCCAATGTCTCCATACTTGTTGTCACCAATAATCGGATGTTTCAAAAGCTTAAGCTGCAATCTTATTTGGTGGGTGCGGCCGGTTATAAGTTCGATTTTAACAAGTGAAAAATCGCTCGCACTCTTTATAGTCGTGATGACCGACTCCATACTCTTCTCACCATCTTTTGTGACCTTAACCATATTCTTCTTTTCATTTTTTTCGAATGAATTCTTCAAGATTCCGTTAAAATCCATTTTTCCACGCACAATAGCATGATAAAGTTTTTGTATTTCACGATTTTTTATAAGTTCATTAATCGTTCTCAATGTGTTTGCATTTTTTGCGGCAATCACAAGTCCCGCAGTATTTCTGTCCAGTCTGTTTGAAATGGCCGGAACAAAAGAATGCTCGTCGCGTGGATTATACTCGCCTTTTTCACGAAGATAATTTATAACGCCGTCAACCACATTCGGTTCTTTCAAATTGTTTGAAACATGGCAAAGAAGACCTGCCGGTTTATCTATTATAATGACATTTTCATCTTCATAAACTATCTCGATCTTTGTTTTATTAAATACCTCACGTCTTCCCTTCGAAAACTTCTCGAAAGTTTCATCGCTGAAATAAATTGTAACATCATCACCCTCTAAAAGAAGATATGAAGGCTCGCATTTCTTTTTATTAACTTTTATCTTTTTCTCTCTGAGCATTCGCATAAGAAAATTTTTGCCCGCATTTGGCATAAGCTTTTGCAAAAATCTGTCCACTCTTTGATTAGCGTCATTTACTTTTATTTTAATATTTATCATATATCTCTTCCATTCTTTAGTGATTCGTGTTATAATAATATTATATTAGATTTATGGAATTTAATCAATGAGGTGAAGAAATGACTAGAAAAGACAAAACTAAAGACCTGTTTTACAATGCCATTGATTATCTTGTAATGCTTGTCATTATAATCGGCGTAGTAATAATATTAGGTTGGAAATTTGAAATGCTCTTCAACAAGAGCACTACAGACGACACAACAGTTGTCGAAAATAATACTGAGGAAGATGTTAAACCGACTGAAAGTGATACCGGTAAAAAAGATATCTCGGAAGTCGATAAAATAGATAAAAAACAATCAGAAAATAATGAAAATACGGATTCAAATCCGAATGAAACAGATGTTTCAACATCAGATAAAAACAACGACACAAATTCTGATACAAACGCTGATACAAATACAACTGATGAAAACAATACATCAGATACAAATAATACATCAGATACAAATAATACATCAGATACAAATAATGAAACCGATACAAATAAACCGGATGAAACCAAACAACCCGAAACAAAACCTGCTGAAAATGCAGGCGGTGAAGTTACAGTAAATATTCCGGCAGGCACACTTCCGGGAGCAACCGGACAAATCCTTGCAGATAACGGTATCGTTGAATCAAGTGAAGCATTTGTAAAAAAAGCTGTTGAACTCGGACTTGACAGAAAACTAAAGAGCGGCGAATTTAAACTGACAAAAGGCATGAGCCTCGACGCAGTAGTAAAAGCAATCGCAAAACAATAAATATAACGCACACCTTTCGGGGTGTGTTTTTTTGTGCCAATATATATTTCTTTGTTTTTATAGGTCTCGTATAATTTCCGTTTTTATAATTTTGCAAAGTTTTTCACTTCTATAATTTCTATGAATCATATTTATGTACTCTCCTTATTCAAAAAAACGCAACAAAAAAGCGTCCCAATCGGAACGCCATTTCTCTCTTACTATCCTCTGATTCCTAGATCAGCGATTAATTCTCTGTATTCATCGAGGTTTGTTCTTTCAAGATATTTCATCAAACCTTTTCTCTTACCAACCATCATGAGAAGACCTCTACGACTGTGGTGGTCTTTAGGGTTTTTCTTCAAGTGTTCGTTGATTTCAGTGATTCTTTCTGACAAAATTGCAATTTGTACAGCTGTTGAACCTGTGTCGTTTGAGTGTTTTTGATACTTTTCGATGATTTCTGATTTCTTTTCTTTCTTAATCATTTTATTACCTCCAAATTTTAATCCGCCCAAAACAAAGCAATCGGTGAGGTTTTCCAAATCCCTTGCTTCGGGTACGTCATTTATTATAACACATTTATTTTAAAATGTAAAGTCTTCTTCAATAATTTTCATACATTTCTTTTTATCTTGCATAAGTTGCTTTTTAAGACTTTCAATCGAGTCCATTGCCTTGTTTTCTCTAAGAAAATCTACAATTTCAATTTTCATCTTTCTTCCATAAATTTCCTTGTCAAAATCAAATATGTTAGTTTCACATGAAAATCTAGTTCCAAATGTTTCGGCAACGCCAATCATAGTCATGCCAAAGCCAGAGAAGTCATCCACTTCAACTTTTGATAGATACACTCCATATTTCGGTCTTATAAGATTTTTCGGCAGTTCGAGGTTTGCGGTTTTGTAACCGAAAGTTCTTCCACGTCCAAATCCACGCACCACTTCCCCTTCCATTTGAAAGTTTTCATAAAGAAGTGAATTCGCTTTTTTAAGCTCGCCATTTTTTATAAGATTTCTTATAAGTGTGCTCGAAATTTTCTCGCCCTCAATCATGACATCTTCCATCACAACGACTTTGAAGTTATCATCTTGATTCATCATGAGATACTTCACATAGCCTTCACGATTTCTTCCAAATCTAAAGTCTTCACCGACAACCAAAACACGACATTCGCTCTTGATTCTTGCAAGAAAATCTTCCTTCGACTGATTTTTTACGCTGTTAAATATAAGAGTGGTTATATTTTTAACTCCAAGCTCTTTTATTGCTCGAACTTTCTCCCCTCTTGTCATTATGAGTTCGTTCGTTTTTCCATTATTTCCGAATGAATTGAAAGTATAGACGGCAGGAGTAAGATTCTCCTTTTCCGCCAATTCAACCACTTTATTTATAAGTCGTTGGTGTCCCAAATGAACACCGTCAAAATAACCTATTGTTGCTACATTCATATTCTAACCTCAAATAAAAAATCTTGTGTATATCTGTCCGTCTTTAACTCCGCCGAATGCAAAGACAGTATTCTCTGCTTCTAAAAGAATCACATCTGTTTCGTCATGCTCCGTCTTAATTCTGATTCCGTTCGAAAGTTTTTCACGCTCATCCACCGAAAGAACTATATGTTCATACGGCAAATTTATATCCTTAATCGTCATTAGATTTTTCTCGATATTTTCGGGGGTTATCTCCTCGTTAACTCGAGCATCTTCAAGTGAGAATTCTCCCATCTTTTCTCTTTTTAAACTCGTGAGATAAGATGCGACACCCAAACTCGTCGTGTAATCGTAAATGAGTTTTCTTACATAAGTTCCCTTTGAAACACGTGTAACAAACGAGAAGCTGTCGCTCGACTCCTTCGAGATAGAAAGCTCATATACAAATATTTTTCTCGGCGGTTTCGTTATGTTTTCGCCTTTTCTCGCATATTCATAGAGCTTCTTTCCGTTGTGTTTCAAGGCACTGTAAAATGGCGGCACTTGCATTTGTTCCCCGATAAATTTCGAGATATTTGAAAGAATAATTTCGGGAGAAAGTGTCTTTGTGCGTTCTATAATCTCTCCGTCAAGATCCAATGTATCCGTGCCGACACCTTGAACGAATGTGCCGCTGTAAGTTTTTTCGAGATCCATCAGATAATCGCTCATTCTCGTATATTTGCCAAGGAGAATAACAAGAAGCCCCTCCGCAAACGGATCCAATGTGCCGGAATGACCGATTTTCGTCTTTATGTCCATTTCCTTAAATGCAAGTTTAATCTTCCGAATCACATCATAGCTCGTCATGCCTTTTTTCTTGTTTACAAGAAGAATGCCGTCAAGTTTAGAGCTCATTTTTAATTGCCTCTGTAAGTGATTTTATAAGTTCTTCAAGTTTGCCGTTATATGTGAGGCCTGAGGCATTTTTGTGTCCACCTCCGCCAAATCCCGTTGCGACTTTTGAAACATCGAGGTTCCCTTTCGAGCGAAGCGAAACCTTATAAACATCATCTTCCACTTCTTTAACGATAAACGAAACTAAAACACCTTCGGTATCCCTTATAAAATTTATAATCTCGTCGAGGTCATAGATAAAAGCACCTGCTCTCTCCATGTCTTCTCTTGTGATGACAGTGTACGTGAGTGCACCGTCAAGAGCTTCAGTCATTTTCTCTAGCCCGATTTCAAGGATTCTAAGCTTTCTTATCGGCTTCGATTGATAAATATTTAAATTTATCATATTCATATCTGCACCGAGCGAGAGAAGTCTCTCTGCAACATTGAAAGTCTGTGCTTTAACATTTGTATAAAGAAAACGCCCCGTATCCGTTGAAAGACCTGTAAAGAGAGATGTTGCAACGTCATTTGAAATCGTTTTATTTGTTCTAAATAATATTTCAGAAAGAAGTTCGCAAGTCGAGCTTATTTCCGGCTCTATAAAATTTATATTTCCGTAACCCTCATTTGTCATGTGGTGATCTATAACAACTCGCGTTTTTGCATTTAAAAACGTGTCTCTGTTGTCACCGAGCCTGTCCAAATCGGCACAGTCCATTGAAAAATAAAGGTCACATGCTCCCGAAAAATCTTCCGGAGAAACAATCTCCGAAAGGCCGGGTAAAAAATTATATTGATTAGGGATGATGTCACTTTTTAAAAGCGTGACATCTTTTCCCATATCCTTTAAAAAATTGTATAATGCAGTAATGCTACCAAGATTGTCGCCGTCAACTGAAACATGACTTGATATACATATCTTTTGTGCAGCTTCAACTGCTTCCAAAAACTTTTCAGCGTAACTTTCGTATCTTTTATTCGCGTCCAAAATCATCGTCATTTTGATATTTTTCTCCATTCGAATAATCTTCAATTTCATCGAGCGGATTGTCATCATTGTGTTTGATATTGAGAGTTTTTAAAATGCTGTTTATATGATCCGCATACTCAATCGAGTCGTCAAGCATAATTCGAAGTTCCGGAACTTGTCTTATTGAAATCGACTTTGCAATTTTAGTTTTAAAATAACCTTCTGCATTTTTGAGCGTTTCAATAATTTTATTCTTTTCTTTATTATTTCCAAGAATACTGAATTTTACATCACAAAAAGATAAATCGTTTGTTATTGAAACTTCCGTCACGCTTGTAAGCGATGAAACATTTGGATCTTTCATATCCCTTAAAGCACCGGCTATTACCTTTTTGATTTCAGCGTTAATTCTTTCTTGTCTTCTTCTATCCATTTTGAACCTCAACCATTTGATATGCTTCAAAAACGTCTCCGACTTTAACGTCGTTGAACCTTTCGATGCTCATACCGGCTTCGTATCCTGCTTGAACTTCACGAACGTCATCTTTGAAACGTTTTAGAGATGCAATATTTCCGTCGAATATCACAACGTCATCTCTCAAGACACGTACTTGTGCATTTCTTACAATCTTTCCTGATTGTACATAAACCCCTGCTACCATTGTATTGTTTGGAAGCTTAAATGTTTCACGAATTTCCGCTCTTCCGAGAAGTTCTTCTTTGATTTCCGGCTTAAGCATACCCTTTACAGCATTTTCAACGTCTTCAATAACTTCATAAATAACTTTATATGTTCTTATATCAACTTCAAGTTCCTTTGCAAGATCAATTGCTGCAAGGTTAGGTCTTACGTTAAATCCGATTATAACAGCGTCTGAAGCATTGGCAAGCATAACGTCAGATTCATTAATTCCGCCGACACCTGTGTGAATTGTCTTTATGACAACTTCGTCGTTTGAAATCTTTTCAAGTGAGGATTGCAATGCTTCAACAGAACCTCTAACGTCTCCCTTGATAATGATATTAAGATCCTTGATTTCTCCCGCCTTGATTTGATCATATAAATAATCAAGACTTACTTTGTGGCGGTCGCGAAGTTCTTCTTCTCTTATCATTTCTTTTCTCTTTTCCGCTATTGTTCTCGCCATATTCGGATCGTCAACAGCATAAAGAAGTTCACCTGCTTCAGGAACATCTGAAAGTCCCAAAACAACAACCGGCATTGAAGGACCTGCCTTTTTAATTGGTTTATTCTTATCGTCAAACATCGCCCTTACTCTTCCTGAAGCGACACCACTTACGATTTCGTCACCTGCTTTAAGGGTTCCCTTTTGAACGAGAACAGTTGCAACAGGCCCTCTACCCTTGTCAAGAAGAGCCTCTACAACAACACCGACAGCCTTTCTGTCAGGATTTGCCTTGAGTTCTTCAACTTCTGAGACAAGTAAAATCATTTCGAGAAGCTCATCTATTCCTTGACCCGTCATAGCGGACACAGGAACAGTAATTGTGCTTCCACCCCAATCTTCAGGCGTCAAACCTTCTTCAAGAAGTTCCTGTTTGATTCTGTCGACATTTGCAGTCGGCTTATCAATTTTATTGATTGCAACAATAATTGGCACATTTGCGGCCTTTGAGTGGTTTATAGCTTCGATTGTTTGCGGCATTATTCCATCGTCCGCTGCAACAACTATGACTGAAATATCTGTGATATTTGCTCCTCTTGCTCTCATCGATGTAAATGCAGCGTGGCCCGGAGTGTCCAAAAATACAATTTTCTTTCCGTTTATATTGACGGTGTAAGCACCGATGTGTTGCGTAATTCCGCCTGCTTCGCCTGTTCTTACATGAGCATTTCTGATTGAGTCCAAAAGACTTGTCTTACCATGGTCAACGTGTCCCATAACTGTGACTACCGGTGGACGTGGTTTTAAATCTTCTTCTTTGTCTTCATAGTCGAGCTCAAATTGATCGTTTATCAATTCTTCTTTCGACATTTCCGGTTGAATCTTTATATCAAACTCAGTTGCAATAAGTTCAGCTGTTTCGTAGTCAATCGGTTGATTTTGTGAAACCATCATTCCAAGTTCAATAAGCTTTCCGATAATCAAGTTGACCGGAGTTCCAATTTTTTCAGAGAAATCACTCACAATAATTGATTCCGGAATTTCAACAACTTCGTTTACATTCACAACTTCTTTATTCGTATCTTTTTCTTTCTTCTTTGTCTTTTTCTTTTTGTTCAACCTTGTCTTTTCAAAAAAATCCACATCTGCATCTTCGTACTTTTTGTCTTTGTATTTATCCCTTGATTTCTTTTTATTGTTTGGTTGAATAACTTTCTTTTCTACCGGAGGTCCGAAAATTTCAAGTTCCGGTTTCTTATCGCGTTTCTTGTGATCACGGCGATTGTTTCTGTTGTCGTCATCATCAAGATTTCTCTTATAAAATTCTTCGTTTGAAGAATTTTTATTTCTAAAATCTTTCTTGTTGTCACGACGTCTGTCGCCACCACGATTATCTCCGCGATTATCACCGCGGTTGTCATTTCTGTTGTTAGAATACTTTTTACCGTTGCTTTACTTCAATGTTGAGTGCAGCAAGCATGTTTAACATATCCTTGCTAGATATGTCCAGTTCCTTTGCCAACTCATAAATTCTCACCTTAGACATATTATTCACTCTCCTTTTTTATATTATCTAAAAGAACTTCAAAGTCCTCATTTTTTATATTTATTTTAAGTGCTGCTTGTAATTTGTCACGAAGTTTCGGACTCAAAAGACATTTTTCGTCCTTCATGACATAAGCCCCTCTTCCGTTCATCTTTCCGCTTTTGTCAAAGACGACTCCGTCATCTGTTTTCACAATCCTTAAAAGTTCGTTTTTCGGTGCACCTTCCATACAAACTACACACCTTCTAATTCTCTCGTTTTTTCTTGAAGATTCAGCGTTTTTATTTTTCATATATATATTTATTCATCGCCTTTCTCTTCATCGGAGTCGTGAAAATCATCAGAATAGTCTTCGTCAAAATATTCGTTATCAATCTCAAGTTCTTCATCATATTTGCTGTAATCATCATAGAGTTCATCGGAATATTCGTCATTGTAACCGTTGTCATAATGTGATTTGTATTCATCTTCATAATCATGATCCGAATATTCTTCGTAATCATCATCGGCATAATCGTTTGAATCTTCATGAATTTCATCAAGTTCATCATGATTATCGTCGTTATAAAAATCTTCACTAAGACCTTCGAGCTCATCCGCATGTTCTCTCAAGAAATCTTTGTATGTGTCATCGCTCTTGATATCGATTTTCCAATTTGTAAGGCGTGCCGCAAGTCTTGCGTTTTGTCCTTCCTTACCGATTGCAAGTGAAAGTTGATCGCCCGGTACAAATACAACGCTTGAACGTTCATCTTCATTTATGATTACGTGTGTTACATCCGACGGTGCGAGACTGTTTTTAATATATTCAGCCATGTCGCTTGACCAGAGAATGATGTCAATTTTTTCACCGTTTAACTCATCAACAACAGTCTTTACACGATTTCCTTGAAGACCTACACAAGCTCCCAACGGATCTACGTCCTTGTCTCTAGAGAAGATCGCAATCTTACTTCTCGAGCCTGCTTCACGTGAAACTTGTGCAATTTCAACAACACCGTCCATAATTTCCGGAACTTCGATTTCAAAAAGTTTTTTCACAAGGTTCGGGTGACTTCTCGAAAGCACCACTTGTGGTCCCTTTCCCGTCTTTTTGACTTCAAGAATAAGCATCTTCTTTTGGTCCCCGACGTTCAAAATCTCATTCGGAATTTGTTCATTCAAAGGCAAAATCCCCTCAAGTCTACCCATGTCGACAAATGCATTGCCCTTTCTTATTCTGTTGATTTCGCCTGTGATGATGTCGTTTTCACGGTTCACAAAATCCCCGTAAATCGCTTCTCTTTCGGCGTCTCTAATCTTTTGAATAACAATTTGCTTTGCGGTTTGCGCAGCGATTCTT
>QWCK01002256.1_pt1 | contig 24965 bp, 17 predicted proteins | sample 1972571 | NCBI WGS metagenome assembly QWCK01 (sample SAMN09866710, study PRJNA288562) | Human gut metagenome isolate term2_stool, whole genome shotgun sequencing... | isolation source: gut | host: Homo sapiens | place: USA: California | reverse complement strand
GAGTGCGTAGTCCCCGATGATATTTTCGCTGGCTAGCTGGCGATTGTTCTTGGCCGTTAGCTCGGCAGTTGCCACCTGCGACTCAGCCACAGCCACAGCTGCCCTGGCAGCATTGACCGCCTCTTGGAACTGTACCTGATCCAGCACAAAGAGGAGCTGCCCCTTACGCACCTTGGCTCCCTCATCTACAGCCACCTGAGTGATGGGTCCAGCCACCTGTGGGCGTATCTCTACATCCAGTTTGCCCCGAAGTGTAGTGGGGTAGATAGATGGTAAAGTGATCTGCTGCTCCTTCAGCTCTCGTACGGTGTAGGTGGTGCCATCGGCTTGCTGCCCTTGGCCGCCCTTTTTCTTGTCACAACCACTCAGGGGTAGTAGTGCCGCAACTGCTATAGCCACTAACCCTATTAGTCTCATCGAAGACTTTTTCATATTCATTCTTTTCTTTTGTCGGTTTGGGTCTCTTTTTTAGAGTACTTGCAAACTTACCCAAAGAGTGCGTAAAATCTTAGTAATTAAGGAGTTTTTAGTGGGTGATAGGTTAGCTCAATTAGATGAAAAGGGGAAGGTGTGGTCAACAGCTCCCCACCATACGACCCCTTGCGGGATAGGAAGGGGCGGATAACCACATATGAGATAAATAGATTTATCCCCTTAGTGAAAGGTAGATTTGCTCTTGGATGCGGGTGCGGATATGGAGCTGTGAGAGCTGGTTATTCCACCGCTTTGGGGCACCTCTATTAGAGAGAAAGATGTAGACAATCTCATTTTGGGGATCTATCCAGCAGCAGGTGCCGGTGAAGCCGGTATGCCCATAAGTGGAGAGGGGTGCAATATCGGCCACGTTGCTCACCTTGCCTTTGCCACGGTGCCGATCGAAGCCGAGTGCATAGGGGGAGCTAGGGCGGCGGGCTGTGGTAAACTTCTGTACCGTATTGGGTTTAATATACCTGTGACCGTCGTAAGTGCCGCCATTGAGGAGCATCTGTAGGAGTGGAAATAGCTCCTCTGCTGAGCCAAAGAGTCCGGCATTGCCCGATACTCCTCCCAGCATCGCTGCTGCCTCGTCATCCACATCGCCACGGAGGGTTTGGTGGCGAAGGAATTGATCCTTTTGCCCTTCGGCTATCTCGGAGGGGGCAAATCGCGCCAAAGGGCAGTAGGTAAGTCGCTTTAGTCCGAGTGGTGTGGCTAGCTTTTCCATAAAAAGTTGATCGAGTGGCATCTGGTAGCACTGCTCGAGCACCTCTTGCAATAGTAGAAAGTCGATATCACTGTAGCGGTACCCCCGCCGACGGAGCTGTGCATCGCGGATCTCCTCACGCATCATCTCCCTTACCGAACGGTGGAGGTAGTACCCTTCGGCGAAGCGGATAGGGTAGTCTTCACTCTGCTCTCTACTAACCAATGATGGAAGGTAGGAGAAGTCGCGCCTTGCCCACGCCTTTCGGGCGATCTGAATGGGAAAGCCGGCTTGGCGCCGATAGGTAATCAGTGGCGAAGGGTATCTCTCTTGGTCGATGAGTGAGAGATAAAAATTGATCACCGCGGGCATCCCCCCTGTATGAAAAAGAAGGTCGGCAAGTGTTACCGACTCTTTATTGCTTCCTTTGAGGAAATCGAGGTGCTTACCTAGTGGATCCTTTGTAGACAACCGCCCCTCGTCCTCTGCCATCATCAGCAGTGGCACAGTGGCGACTGCCTTGGTGACACTGGCGAGGTCGTATAGGGTGGCGGTGTTATTGGGCTCCTTTTTTCCGCTATCTTTGTAGCCAAAGGCCTTGCTATAAACCACCTTTCCCTCCTTTGCCACTAGTACCTGGCAACCAGGGTAGGCGCCTTTCTTCACCCCCTCGAGGGCAATGTCATCTATCTTAGAGAGTAGGCGTCTATTGAGCCCCACTGTCTCTGGCTTGGCGAAGGTGAGCCCTTTTCGCTCCAGAGGAATGCCTGCTCCCGCCTTGAAAAGTGGAGGTAGGTCAACTGGTAGCACCCCACTCATGGGTAGCTGACCGAGTAAAGCACGCCCTACGGCTCTCTGAGCATCGACACTACTATCGTAGCCCATCACCACCGCCTTTGCCTCGGTGATCACCTCCTTGAAGTGCAGTGCGGTGTAGGGATTGGTGAGGAAAAGCAAGACTACCGACCTATCGCGTGCCAATTGGAGGAGCCCAGCATCGGGCCGTGCCCTTTCGGAGGTGATGGCAACCAGTATCACGGAGCTCTTTCGTAGCTTTTGGTAGGTGGCCTGTCGCTCGCCATTACCTGCCTTCACGCCAATGCCGTGGCTGCTAACTGTGCCACCATTGCGGAGCACTTGTAGGAGCTGAGGGGTCCTAGAGTCTCCATAACGCAAGAGAGCCATCTCACTTTTTCCTACGAATGGAAGGAGTGACTCATTATTCTTCAGTAGGGTGACACTCTCCTCGTAGATTCTAGTGTGAAGTGCCTTGCTCTGCTCATTATTAAGGTCGGCAGAGAGGGCGGTGGTTGGCAGTAGCGCCCGATTAGTTGCCCCAAGGAGATGTTTCCACGCAAGTACTTTTCGGCAACGACGTAGCACCTCACTGCGGTCTATCTCTCCCGCTTTTAGTGCGGTGAGCAGCTCTGCTAATGCCTTTTGGGGTGAGGGCGGTGCTAGTAGAATATCATTGCCAGCCTTGAAGGTGGCAACAGCAACAGAGCCTTTGCCTACATTGTCTATCACCCCTTGCATCGCCAGCCCATCGGTGAAGATGAGCCCCTCGAAGCCGAGTTGCTCCTGCAGTAGTTCGGTGGTGATGGCGTGGCTCACACTGGCCGCTTTTCGGCTGCTATCTAGTGCGGGGACGGTGAGGTGCCCCGTCATGATACCCCCTAAGCCCTTTTGGATAAATTGGGTGAAGGGGTAGAGCTCTACCTCCTCTAGCCGTGCTCGGTCGTGCGATATCACGGGTAAAGCTTTGTGGGAATCGACCTTGGTATCACCGTGCCCGGGGAAGTGCTTCGCTACCGCCAGCACCCCTAGGCTCTCTAGCCCTTGACCATAAGCCAGTACCAGCTTCGCTACCTGCTGAGGGTCGGAGCCAAAGCTACGGGTACCGATGACTGGATTGAGGGGGTTGTTATTGACGTCGGCGACAGGGGCAAAATTGACCTGAATACCCATCCGCTTCGCCTCCTCTGCTGTGGCTCTACCATACTCAAAGGCGGTGGAGAGGTTGTTGGTGGCCCCCAGCACAATGTTTCGAGGCCATCGGATAGTGCCAGAAAGACGCATCGAGAGTCCCCACTCGCCATCCATCGCCACCAGCATCGGGATCGTGGCTCTCTGTCGCATGCGATTGGTGAGGAAGAGCTGTCGCTCGGGCGTCCCTTTTTGCCAAAGGACGCCCCCGAAGCCACGTGCCACTAGGTGGTCCCACTCCTCTAGGGCTTTTTGTCCCTCTTTGGGGTAGACCATTGGCATAATCAGCTGAGCCAGAAGCTGCTCATCCGTCATCCCCTGCATCACGCTATCGGCATAAGCATAGGCCGCAACAGAACGAGCAGGATCCTTGATCATCGTTGGTGGGGTGCCCGCTTTTACAACGGGGCAACAAAGAAGTACCGCAAGGATACTCCCAAACATCTTATATATATTGTTTCTCTTCATAATCTTTGATAATCAATTGCCATTATGGTGAAAAGTGGCAATGTAAAAGCTAAATGGATTATTTCCATAATGGTTCATTCTCCCATCCCTTTGGAAAGCCAAGTGCAGCCTTGTCTATCTCTGGAAATGTAGCAAAGAGATGATTCATTTTGTGGAGCATGTCGTTATTTGGCGATATGACATCAAGGAAATACTTGATAATGCACAGGTCAAAGTATACCTTTAATGGATCAGTTGGCAATGTAATCCAAGGACGTTCTATCCTGATTGGCATAGTAGCACGAATGGAGAACACGCGATTCCAAATACGAGCATGATGACAGCAAGAGTTTCGTGTTACTGCAACAATAGTAAGCCAAGATTCGAATGGAGAAATTTGCAGTCCAAATGACTGAGCAATGGATTTCTTAATTCTTTTATTCTTGATGTTGGAATAAATGTTGGTGACTACTCCAAATGGTAGTATCTCAGCCAGCATCCAAGATGGTGGGTACTGATTGATATAGCTTTTCTTGAAATGATGGATGAAATCCTCTTTAGTATGGTTTAACTCATCTTCAATTAGGTGTTTAGTGCGTCTGAATCTACTAGGATCTGAGAAATAACGTCCGTTCGTTATCCAGAATGGATCGTCTAACATTTTTGTTCCAAAATTTACGATTGCACAACGCACTGCAATCTCTATTTTTTCAATTTCATTGAAGAGGAGTAGTCGTAACTTCTTGTCAAACTTATACAGCATCATTACCTTGTCAAAGGTAACACCTTGCTTAAATAGTTTTTGTTCCTTAGGGGTGGAAAGTAAAGGGTGCATATATGCAGATAGGCGGTAGTAACCGATGTGAGCAAGGTAGTGTTCAGCCTTTCCTTCATCAGTTATTTTCATGCCTCTTGCTTTGAGCAACTGTACTAACGCCTTAGGGGTAGCGTATGTTTTTACAAACGGAATTCTTTTTGTCATAGTATAAAAAAGACCCGCACATTTGAGCATCGTTGAGAGGCTTGGCGGGTTCTCGTGCTACAAAGGTACGAATATTCTATTGACATTCCAAACTCCGATACAAGAAAGTTACAAGATCCAAATCACTAGAAGTTTAATTACACATTAGCTCGTATTGGCAGGTTTATTTCCGCTTTAGTTGGTAGTTTACGGTAGAATCTGTATGTTTGTAATGAATATTAACATTAGACCACGAGGATTATGATTAAGGAGAACTTTGTAAAGCTATATGAGGGGGTACTGAAGGAGAATTGGGCGCTTCCTGCCTTTACCAATTATGAGGAGGGGCGAACCTATACTGTGGCAGATGTAGCACGGTGGGCAGCACGTGTACACCTTATCTTGGAGCAGAATGGCATCAAGAAGGGCGATAAGGTGACCCTTATTGGTAAGGATTGTGCCGAGTGGTGTATGGTATGGATGGGCATCGTTACCTATGGGGCGGTGGTGGTACCTATACTGCCCGACTTCCCGAAGGCCGACTTGCTACACCTCATTGAGCATAGCGACTCTAAGTTTGTATTCGTGGGGCCAGAGCACGAGAAGTACCTAGAGGGGGCACTTCTTCCTAATGTGCTTGGGCTTTATAGGATTAAAACACTAGAGCCACTCCTAGGACTACTCTCCAACGATCCTACTAAGGCACTCAATATAGATGCTCTATTCAAGGAGCGATACCCCAATGACTTTACTCGGGAGGATGTAAAATTCCCCGAGGTGAGCAATGAGGAGGTGGTACTCATTAGTTATACCTCTGGTACATCGGGCTTTAGCAAAGGGGTGATGACCACTGCCAACAACCTAGCAGCCAATATGACCTATGCAGTGACGGAAAAGATGCAGAGTCGCGGTGATCGCCTTCTCTGCTTCCTCCCCAACGCCCACGCCTATAGCTGTGCATTCAACTTCCTACTCCCCTTGCTTTCGGGTGCACACGTCTATATACTTGGTCAAAAGCCTACCCCTACCATTCTCCTCAAAGCACTTAAGGAGGTGCAACCTCGGCTGATCCTCTCCGTGCCACTCGTATTGGAGAAGATCTACAAGAGCGTGGTGGCGCCTAAGCTCAAGGAGACTTCGGTACGGTTGGCACTTAAGACGCCGATCCTCCGCAACTCGGTATACAAGAAGTTTAGAGAGGGATTGATCCAGGCACTAGGGGGCAATCTAGGTGAGATCATCATTGGTGGGGCAGCCCTCAATGCCGAGGTGGCTCAGTTCCTCGACCGTATTAAGTTTCCCTACACCGTTGGCTACGGCATGACGGAGTGTGCGCCACTGGTCTCCTATGCTCAGTATAAAAACTATGTCTCTGGCTCTTGTGGTAAGGAGCTAAAGATGATAGAGAAGCTACGTGTAGCCGATGCCCAAGAGATTGAGGGGCAGATGGTGGGTGAGATCCAAGTGAAGGGGGAGAATGTATGCCTCGGATACTACAAAAACCCACAAGCAACTGCCGAGCTCTTTACGGAGGATGGCTGGATGAAGACAGGCGACCTAGGCTATATTGCCAAGGATGGCAGCGTCTTTTTGAGAGGTCGCTCCAAGGCGATGCTCCTAGGCCCTAATGGGCAGAACATTTACCCTGAGGAGATAGAGGCGAAGATAGCGATGCTCCCCTTTATGAATGAAGCAGTGGTGGTACAGCGAGAGGGCAAACGGAATGTGGCAATCGTGACCATCGACCGAAAGGCACTCGAAAAGGCGGGCTATAAGAACGATAAGAAGGTGGAAGAGCTACTCGAAAGTAATCGCAAGCAACTCAATGAGAGCCTTGCCTCCTTTGCCCAAATCTCCAACTTCGAAGTGCTGGAGGGTGACTTTGAGAAGACGCCTAAGCAGAGTATCAAGCGATATCTCTATAAATAAGGATTCGGAAGCCCTTATCTGGTAAGAGACTTTTAGCAGAGCCCACTCCTCCTATTGAGACCGATAGGAGGAGGGGGCTCTGGTGTATAATTATTTGAGTATCTTTGCATAGGTAATTAAGAGAATATATTAGGTTTGAATAATTATGATTCGTAATAAGAACTGTAATGAGGCGGTATGGAATGAAGTGTACACTCACTCCAAGCTGCCAAAGAACTTAGCGAAGCTAGAGGAGCTATCCCGCAATATCTGGTGGGTTTGGAGGAGAGAGGTAAGAAAGCTATTTGCCGAGATAGATGAGGAGAAATGGGAGGCTGTTCAGGCCAATCCTATTGAGATCCTCAATGGGCTGAGCAGTGCAAAGCAAGAGGAATTGCTACAGAATGAGGAGTTTATGGCTCGTCTCGACAAGGCCTATGAGCACTTCCAGGAATACCTTGCGGCACCTATGCGTAGCGATGTCCCTAGTGTGGCCTACTTCAGTATGGAGTATGGGCTCAGCAATGTGCTGAAGATCTACTCTGGCGGTCTTGGTGTACTGGCAGGCGACTACCTGAAGGAGGCCAGCGACTCTCGCGTAGACATGGTAGGCGTAGGCTTCCTATACAAGTATGGCTACTTTGACCAAGTCATCTCGGCCGATGGTGATCAGATTGCCCAATATAAGCAGAATGACTTCAATAATATCCCAGTAAGCCAAGTGACCGATGAGCAGGGTTTACCGATGACTTTAGAGGTCCCCTTTAGAGATCATACCGTTTACTGCAATGTGTGGCGAGTAGATGTAGGGCGTATCCCGCTCTACTTGATGGATACCTTCCACCCTAAGAATAGTGATTGGGATAAGGGAATTACTAGCCAGCTCTACGGTGGCGATTGGGAAAACCGTATGAAGCAGGAGTATCTGCTTGGTATCGGAGGCATTATGCTACTAGAGAAGCTAGGCATCAAGAAGCAAGTATACCACTGCAATGAGGGGCATGCTGCCTTCATTAATATTGAGCGTATGGCACAGCTCACCCAAAGTGGTATGGACTTTGATCACGCTCTGGAGATCGTTCGCTCTTCGGGGCTCTATACAGTGCACACGCCTGTGCCTGCTGGTCACGACTACTTTGATAAGGGCCTTTTCGATAAGTATATGGGTCACTATGCCGCGAAGCTAGGGATTTCGTTTGATGAGTTGATTGACCTTGGTCGTGAAAACCCTGGCTCCGACGAGAAGTTCTCCATGAGTGTCTTGGCGCTCAATACGGCTCAGGAGGCCAATGGTGTTAGCTGGCTTCACGGCAAGGTGTCGCAGCGGATGTTTGCCCCTGTGTGGAAGGGCTACTTCCCTAGCGAGCTACATGTGGGATATGTGACCAATGGGGTGCACTTCCCTTCGTGGACCGCTGTGGAGTGGATCCCTTTCTACAAGAAATATATCTCGGAGAATATACTTGATGATCAGGATAATCCTGACATTCTCAAGAAGATCAAAGAGGTGCCAGACAGCGAAATATGGGAGATGCGTAAAGAGATGAAATGCCGACTTATTCGCCATCTCAGGGCGAGCTACAAGGCAAGTCTCTCCAAGAGTAATAACGACCCCTCCTTTACTTACGAGGTGCTCGATGCCCTGAATCCCGATGCCCTTCTCATCGGTTTCGGACGCCGATTTGCCACCTACAAGCGTGCCCATCTGCTCTTTACCGACCTCGATCGCTTGGCACAGATTGTCAATAACAGCGAGCGCCCCATCCAGTTTATCTATACCGGTAAGGCACACCCTGCCGATGGTGGTGGCCAGGGGCTTATCAAGAGCATCATCGAGATCTCTAAGATGCCACAATTCCACGGCAAGATCCTATTCCTAGAGAATTATGATATCCGCGTAGCTCGCCGATTGATCGCTGGTGTGGATGTATGGCTCAACACCCCTACACGTCCATTAGAGGCATCGGGAACGTCGGGCATGAAGGCGCTGATGAATGGAGTGCTCAACTTCTCAGTACTCGATGGATGGTGGTATGAGGGGTTTGTGCCTGGAGGCGGTTGGGCACTGACCGACAAACGCACCTATACCGATCAGGGGCAGCAGGATAAGCTAGATGCCGTGACGATTTACAAGACCCTAGAGGATGAGATCATCCCGCTTTACTACGATCGCAGTGATGGTAAGGAGTACTCTACCGGTTGGGTGAAGATGATCAAGACTTCTATGGCAGAGATCCTCCCTCGCTTCACGATGCGACGGATGATTAATGACTATATCACCCGATTCTACCAGCCACTTGCTACACGCTCAGCAATGCTTGCGGAAAACAACTATGCAGCAGTCGATACTCTGGTGGAGTGGAAACAAAGTGTAGCCAATACCTGGGATCAATTGGAGGTAATAGAGGTGAAGAGCACCAAGGACCTCAGCAGTCGTAGCTTTGAAGTAGGCGAAGAGATGGAGTTGCAAGTGGTGCTCGACCTACATCAGCTCTCCACTGACCTCAAAGTAGAGCTAGTCATCTCTGAATTCAATGCCGATAATATGATGACAGAGCTTGTAGATAACTATGCCTTTACCCTAGAGAGCAGTGAAGGTAGTCGACGCACTTACAAGCTAAGAAAGATGATCAATAACCCTGGTACCCGGAAGATCGCCATCCGCATCTCTCCTACGCACCAGCTAATGGCTCACCCTATGGACTTTGCTTATGTTCGTTGGGTATCGGCATTCTGATTCTTGAGCCAGTCTATTTTTAATATGAGAGCCATAGGGCAATAGCCTTATGGCTCTCATTGTATTGGGGCGAAGGTAGGGGCTACGCAGTCTTGGAATCTCCATAAAACCTCTATACAGAGAATGTTGCACGAAGTGCCATTCTCGCACATTTACTAAAATGTGCTGAGACTTTGCACGAAGGATGAGATGCAAGGCGCTGAGGATGAGGGCGAAGGGAGCGTACTCGCGTACGTGACCTAGACCGAATTCCGAAAGCAACGAAGCAGATCGCCTTCGTGCAACAGTCTCATACAAGTAGAGCAAAAGTTGAGATGCAACTAAGCAATCGGCGAGTTGCAACTAAGCATTTGCCGAGATGCAACTAACCGATTGCTTAGTTGCATCTCGGTAAACGCTTTTGTATGGTATTGAATTCCAGTCGGTTGAGAAGAGGGCCTTTGCGCCCCCCTTTTTCGTCTGTTTTTGCCTTATTTCGCGGGTGGAAATTCTGTAAGATGAGTCCCCAGGGTAGGCTTCTACAATGCATAACCCCCGAAGTTTATAGCTAATTCATTTGCCTTTAGAAAAATATTAAGTATCTTGTCGTCATATAATAATAACTATCAAGCTTGCACAATAAATAGAGATGATTATGAGATTTGGATTGAGCAATCAGATTGCACTCACTCAGGTAGAAGAAAGATTGTACCGACCCTCCAATGCGTATGAAGAGGGGATTCTGACTAGCTTCGAGCGTATGCCGGTAACCATAACGCCCACCCCAGAGGAGGCGGCGGAGAGCATCGCCCGAACCATCTGCAATGATATAAAGGCCAAAGGCAACCAGCCCTACACCATTATGCTTTCGGCTGGGACTAGTCCTGAGCCCATCTACAAGGCACTGATACAGATGCGGGAAAAAGAGGGGGTCTCTTTTGAGAATGTACACCTATTCCCTATGTACGAATTTGTACCCCTTCCCAATAAAGACACAGGCGTACTAGCACAGATCAAAGAGCACTTCGCCACACATGTGGGTATTCCCGATGAGCATCTTCACGGATTGGATAGCCAGCTCTCCAAGGAGGATGTGGGCCGTGCCATTGAGGAGTTTGACGACTGTATTCACCAGCTAGGGGGCATTGACCTCCTTATTACTGGGCTAGGCCGTAGAGGATCGGTGGGGGTCAACTCTCCCGGCTCTATCTGGTCGCAGGGTACGCACTTGTCGGTACTGGATAGCACCTCGGTTCAGGAGGCCATTAGCACCTTTAATACTAAAGAGAATGTACCTCCTACAGCGGTGACTATCGGTCTAAAGAACTTGAGTGAAGCACGTAAGATAATCCTTCTCGCATGGGGCGAGGCCAAGGCCGAGGTGATCGCCAAGGCGGTGGAAGAGCCCATGACGGAGAGCTTGCCTGCTTCTTACTTCCAATCTCACAGCCACGTAAGAGTCTACACCGACCTACAGGCGGCCAGTCTGCTCACTCGTATCAATCACCCTTGGAGGGTCACCTCTATTGAGTGGACGCCTAAGCTGGTTCGTCGTGCCATTGTATGGCTTTGCCAGAAGGTCAATAAGCCTATCCTGAAGCTGACCAATCAAGATTATTCCGACCATCAACTGGGAGAGCTGCTTACGGTCTATGGCTCTGCCTATGATGCCAATATCAAGGTGTTTAATGATATCCAGCACACCATCACCGGTTGGCCAGGGGGCAAACCCAATGCCGATGACTCTAATAGGCCTGAGCGTGCCTTGCCTGCTAAGAAGCGGGTGCTTATCTTTAGCCCTCACCCCGATGACGATGTGATCTCTATGGGAGGTACCTTCCGCCGCTTGGTGGTGCAGGGGCACGATGTGCATGTAGCCTACCAAACCTCGGGCAATATCGCCGTGGGTGATGAGGAGGTGATCCGCTATCTCTCTTTCCTTCGCAATACCGCAGAGCACTTAGGAATGGCTGATAGCAAGCTCCACCAGCATGCCGAGGAACTCCGACACTTCTTGCTACACGAAAAGGAGGAGGGCTCTATCGAAACGCCCGAGGTACGCTTTTTCAAAGGAACTATCCGTGTAGAGGAGGCTCGCACAGCCGACCGCTTCATTGGAGTTAAGGAGGACCATGTACACTTCCTCAACCTGCCATTTTATGAGACAGGAGGCATCAAGAAGAATCCACCAACTCAGACCGACGTGGATATCGTGATCCAATTGCTTCGCGAGGTGAAGCCTCACCAAATCTTTGTGGCGGGTGACCTTGCCGACCCACACGGTACTCACAAGGTGTGCCTAGATGTCGCCCTAGCAGCTATTGACCAAGTGAAGAGCGAAGAGTGGTTTAAGGATACGTGGATCTGGATGTACCGTGGTGCATGGGCCGAGTGGGAGATTGACCATATTGAGATGGCAGTGCCTATGAGTCCCGAGGAGCTTCGCTTCAAGCGGAATAGCATCCTCAAGCATCAGTCGCAGATGGAGAGTGCTCCTTTCCTAGGTGATGATGAGCGCCTATTCTGGCAGCGCTCCGAGGATCGCAACCGTGCTACAGCACAGCTCTACCAAGACCTTGGACTAGCTAGCTACGAAGCTATTGAGGCTTTCGTCCGCTACCATCCCATCGACTAAAGAATAGAATAGCCACCTAATGTGGCATACCAAAACAAAGCTAGCCAGCTCTCCATATATGGGGAGCTGGCTAGCTTTGTTATTTGATAAAGAGAAGTGCTTACTTCAGTGCACTCTGGAAGTAGCTCTGGCTAGCATAGCGGGCAAACTCTCTATCGTTGAGGAACTTAGTAGCCATACTTGGCTGTAGGCGTACTGCCTGACGTATACCCTCAGTCATCACATCGGTCTGAGAGGTACGAGCCCCCATCAATGCTTGTAGGTAGTATGTGGTAGCATCCTTAGCTACGATCTGGTTGAGTAGCTGATTGGCACGATTGTAGTCCTTATTAAGGATCTGAGCCAATACACCATTATTGGTTGCTACATCATAAAGTGCCTTGGCAGCCTCAGCATATTTACCCTTCTGTATATAGATCAGCCCAAGAGCCTCACCTAGCTCAGGCACATTAGTAGCCTGCCCGATCAGGGTCTCACCCTCCTCGAGGTTGCCATCTAGTAGCTGCAGTAGCCCTTGATTCATCTTCACCTCAGGGAGCTGAGACTTGGTTGCAGCCTTTTGGAAGTAGCTACTTGCTGTAGCGTAATCGCCATTCTCATAGGCTAGCACGCCAAGGTTATTGTAGGCACGTGCATCGGCTGGGAATTGAGCCACCGCCTGATTGTAGATCCTACGTTGCTCTGCCTTGTCATTCGTTAGAGTCGCAGAGTAAAGGAGCTCCTCTACATTCAGCTTGCTTGGCTCACTCTTTGAAAGTGCTGCGATCTCCTCGTTGCTCTTACCGATGATCTCGATATTGGCAATCAGACGAGAACGACGGAGCTGTGGCAAAATCTCATCGGCCAACTGACTAAAGACAGAAGAGATATTCTTAATCTCGCGCTCACGAGTCTCAGGATCCTTGTACATTGAGAGGACAGATAGGATCAGCTCCTTATCTTGAATATTGGACTGCTCCACTAGCTTCTGGAAACCTTCCCAGTCCTGAGCTGTATAGTGTGCTGACATAGGCACTTCTACCTTGGCACGCTTGAGGTCTCGCCCAATGGTAGCAGTGGTGTTACGCTCACGCTGTGCCGAGAGCTTCTCATTGAGCTCGCGACCACCATCTGGTGAAGCATAGGCCTGAATCTCTACATCTACATTTTGGTTGGGAGTGATATTGGCACTCTCCACAATCCCTTTCCACTCACGCACATCGGCAGAGTTGAGCTCAGTGCTACGCACATTCGCTTGCTGGATAAGGAAGTGGATATCAGCATCGTACTTCTCCTTGATAATTCTCTGGAAAGCGTCGGGCGCAATCGCAGGAGTGGTAAAGGCCGCACTAGCAAGAGCCTCAGTAGCCACAACACCCTCGCCGATCTTAACATCTGGAAGCTGTACCTCCTTGCCACGAATGCGTGCAGAGAAGATCAGGATGAGATCACTCTTTGCCATCTCTGGCTTGTACTTAAAGTTGGAGTGGATGGTCACACTCTTTGGCATACCATAAGGGATAGTGGTGGCATTTCCACGTACCTTCTCGCCTTGGAAGTTATAAGTGGTTCCCCACACTTCACCACCAGCATACTTAAGCACTGGCGTTACCCTCACCTCGGCATTCTTATTGAACCACTTAGCTGGGAAGTTGATGTTAATGGTTGCTGGCACCTCACCGCCAATTAGCACAAGTGGCTGAGGATCAACTGATACTTGCCTAGCATCCAGTGGCTTTAACTTGCCTGCACACGACGACATCAGCACTACAAGTGCTGCAAAGAGTGTGCTCAGCAGAAGATTCTTGATTTTCATAAAGTCAAATACTTATATAATTAAAACGTAAATAATTTCCGCAGTTACAAATATACCCATTTTACGCCACATTATTAAACCATTGTCCTTCTAATATTGTGACTGTCGTGGCATTCTAAATAGCGAACAGCCACATAGATAAACCATGTAGCTGTTCAGCAATTAATTTCTACCCTATCAGGGGGTTAGTCTTATTCGTTGTAAGGAGCGAAGTCGCTCTTCTCTGCACCACAAACGGGGCAAACCCAATCCTCAGGAATGTCCTCAAATGGAGTACCTGGTGCAATTCCACCATCTTCGTCACCCAGCTCTGGGTCATAGATATAGCCACATGGCTCGCAAATATACTTCTGCATATTCCTATTATTTTATGTTTTGTGAAATATTTCAATATCACTGGATAAGCCACAACTGCCTATCCATGCCAAAGATACCTAAAAATAGTGATATCGGGCAACCCTCTCCCAACATAATTACAGCCAAAAGCTTATAGTGACTATTATCTTTGATTGTAGATGCCCCTCACCGCCATGCAATGCATAAAAATAGGGTGAGCCAAAAACTTGGCTCACCCTATTGCCTATAGTAAGTATTCAATACGCTTACTTCACTTCTTCAAATATATCTTACGCTGATTATCAGTGATTTATATTCGCATGGTACAAAAATGTTTCCTCAATTTGAGTAGTACTGATTAAAAAGCATCTTGGAGGTTATTAGTCCGAATCTGTATTATTCAAGTTATCTATTTCATATATGGATCTATAAGGAGGCGTTAGGTAATTTCATTTATGAAAAGTCCACCTGTTTCCTCTTTCAAAATAGTATACATAAGTTTCGCTCCATTTTTTACCATTTGGTATCAGAATAGGGATTCCACCTGAGATTTTTTCTTTCGCAAGTGGAACATAATAGAGTTCCATAATATCATTTAATCCACTAAAAATATATCGTAATAGGAACCATGCCTTAGAATATATTTCTTCCCATTTCTCAAATGTAATGCCATAAAATGGTTGGTGATTATCGTCTTTGATGCTTGTCAAAACAATACCTCCCTGAATTAATCTGTACTGTGTATGTGCAATTGCATTCCTTAAATCTTTGTTGTATGCTTCTTCCAACAAATTTTGAAATTTAGGAGCTGTTGAGAACTTGGTAAGAATAGCGTCTTTAATATAATTGCTTCTCGTAGCTCTTGTCTTGCTATCAATATCTAATTTCCAATCGTAATTTTCACCATTAAGAAGATGACTGATTTCTTTCAGTGTCTTTAGAAAATACCCATTTTCCCAAATCAATTGATACCTATGCATTTCTTCTTCTATGGATTATTCAAAATCCGTAGTGCCATTAAAGGAAATAGATCTTGAATTTACAAAGCACTCATTATCATTTGTCGTTTTTCCAATTCCAGGATAAACTATTTGATTAAGTTGCTGCATATAGTTTAATCCTGTTATCCCAAGACCTAAACTAGGAGCACCTAAGCCTATGAAGCCATTTTGTTGACATACCAATAAATCTCCAGGATGCTTCATTGCCTGCTTGCAAATATTGAATAGCTCGCGAATAACTATCCTCACTTCCTCATTATACTTATCGGAAAAAGTTTCTCTTATCATGTGGTATAATTTTTAGATATCATAGATAATGGATTTATCTTTTAATACATACTTGGGATAGCAGGATATTTAGTCCTAATATATGCATTTGCAATAGCAACTCCAATCGGTGTTATTTCAAAAAATAATGGTAATTGATTCCACCATACCATTACTTTATTTAGGGTTTCATAGTTATTCCATTCTTTGATAAGATTTGATTTTAATGATTCAACATTACGACCATCCTTGTATGTTATTTCTGAGAGATGCTTATATGCAAGATATTGTTCCTCATTTAGGGGAAGATCAAACTCTTTAGAGTCTACATTAACTTTTACAATAATGCTACCATCATCTATAAAGTATTTAGGAGGAACCACACATATAAGGAAGCCTTCTCTTAACGGATGCTCTTTAAATAACGGCATTTCTATTTTCAGAGCATTTCTGTTATCCCTATTATCCTCATAAAGTTCTGCTATTTTCTCTTTGCAGTCATAGAGTCCAACTTTATGTAGTTCCAAGAGCATTTCGTTATACTCTGGTGAATTTCGTTCAATTCCCATAGGTAAACATGCTAATTTATTAGATAGAAATTCTTCCATTTTCTTAAAAGATTGTATTCCCGAAGGGGCGATTCGAACAGCAGAGAGCACATCCAAATTTTCTATCCATTGTATACCAATAGGCAATTCTATATCATTAAGGATACTCTTATGTAGATTATCAAGAGTTTTTAATCCTTGATGTATGTCAAAGGATTCTGGCACATATCTATGTATAGCGTAGAAGGTTGAAAGCCCTATTAAACTGGATTCTGGAATTTGATCTATGATCTCAATTGCTTTTGATATACCTAATGTTCTTTCTCTATTACCATTTTGCTCTGCTCTATGAACGATTAATTCAGAAAGCATATCTAAATCTCTTTCTTCTCCGCTTGAAGCAGCTGATATTTGCGCTTTTCTTAAAATAAACAGATAGCTAAAAAGTAAATTTGAGAAAAGCGTAGCGATTCAACTGAAAGAGTGGTCGTTACGCTTTTGCTTTTGATGTGGAAAAGGTCGTTTGCAGACATCCAAAAGCCACACAACGCAAGAGTTCAGTTACCACATCATTACTGCCGTAATGTGTGAACTTCCAGAATAAGCATCTGTTTTTCTGCGATTTGCGTAATTTTGCGTAGCTGTTGGTAACTCACGGTAAACTAATTTTGTCACCAAAAAAGAAGTGAGTTATGCGAAGTACATTCAAGGTCTTATTCTACGTGAAGAAAGGCAGTGCAAAGCCCAACGGCAACCTGCCACTGATGTGCCGCCTTACGGTGGACGGAGAGATTAAGCAGTTCAGTTGCAAAATGGAAGTTCCACCCCATTTGTGGGATGTGAAGAACAACCGTGCTTCGGGCAAGAGTGCCGAAGCGCAGAGAATCAACCGTGCGGTTGACAAGATTCGGGTGGAGGTGAACCGCCGCTACCAAGAACTGATGCAGACAGACGGATATGTGACCGCTGCCAAACTGAAAGATGCCTATCTCGGTATCGGTATCAAGCAGGAAACCTTGCTGAAACTCTTTGAGCAGCACAATGCGGAGTTTGCAAAGAAAGTCGGACACAGCCGTGCCAAAGGAACATTCCAACGGTACATAACCGTCTGCAAGCATATTCGGGAGTTCCTGCCCCATACATACAAGCGTGAGGATATTCCCCTCAAAGAGTTAAACCTCACGTTCATCAACGACTTCGAGTATTTCCTGCGCACGGTGAAGAAATGCCGCACTAATACCATTTGGGGCTATATGATTGTGTTGAAGCACATCATTTCCATAGCGAGAAATGACGGTCGTCTGCCGTTCAATCCCTTTGCAGGGTATATCAACTCTCCCGAAAGCGTGGACAGGGGGTATATCACGAAAGAGGAGATACACACCATGATGAATACCGAGATGCCCGACAAGACCCACGAGCTTGTGAGGGACCTGTTTCTGTTTTCGGTGTTCACGGGGTTGGCATATTCCGATGTCAAGAACCTCACCACCGACAACCTGCAAACTTTCTTTGACGGTAACTTATGGATTATCACCCGAAGAAAGAAGACCAACACCGAATCGAATATCCGTCTGTTGGACGTTCCCCGAAAGATTATAGAGAAGTATAAGGGGATGGCAAAGGACAATAAGGTTTTCCCCATGCCAAGTAATACGACCTGCAACAAAAAGCTGAAAGCCATAGCCGATTTGTGCGGTATAAAGACACATTTAACATATCATGTCGCAAGACATTCGGCAGCAACTACCATACTGTTATCCAACGGAGTACCCATTGAAACCGTCAGCCGCCTGTTGGGGCATACCAACATAAAGACCACTCAAATCTACGCGAAGATAACCGCCCAAAAGATAAGTCAGGACTTGGAACTGTTGTCCGACAAGTTGGGGGATATGGAGAAAAGCATTTGCAGTGCCATTTGATAACCCATAAAGAAGAATACAGATGAAAGAGAAACGAAGCATCATCACGATGGACGGACAGGGCAACATCGCCCTGCCGACCGATACAGTCTCCATTGCCATGACCGAGTGGGAACTCTGCGAGTTGTTCGGGGTTATCGCCCCAACAATCCGAGCAGGGATAAAGGCTCTTTGTAAAAGCGGTGTTTTGAGGGAATATGAGACAAAGCATACCATCAAACTGTCGGACAAACGCAGCATGGAGGTTTACAGTCTTGAAGCCATCATCGCCCTTGCTTTCCGCATCAACACATTCGGAGCGGAACAGGTTCGCAGAGCCATACTTGAAAGACTGTACTTGCGAAAAGAAAAAACAGGCATCTTCTTTTCGCTGAACATCACTGATACGGCAAATCCGAAATACTTTGCATAGGCGTATTGCCATTCACACATACTCACGCACCCGAAGAAGCATCTGTTTTCAGCTCTGTTTCTTCGGATTTTTTGTTTTTACAGCCCCGAACAGCCCCGAAGTATTTTTTGCTGCGTTCTGCTGTGATTTGCGTATCAACTTATCCGACAGTTGATTATACTTTTGTAGCTGACATTTTTTCAAACTTAAATCATTGGAATATGGAAGCAAACAAAGTAAATGACAGCCACCGACCGCCCACAGATGGCGGCATGGCAAAGGAAGAGTTTATCCGTGTCGGCACAACGCTCTACAAGATTGTGGAGCAGCCAAGACTGAACGGAGGGTATGTAAGGAAGCGCATCGCATGGAACAACGAGACCCTGCGCCAAGACTATGGCAAGGACTACATCGGCAGCGTACCCAAGTATGACGGCTTCTGCACCGTACCCGAACACGTCAGCTATCAGCCTGTAATCGGCAAGTTCCTTAACCTCTACGAGCCGATACCCCACCAACCGCAAGAGGGTGATTTCCCCTCTGTCCGCTCATTGGTGGAACATATCTTCGGGGAGCAATACGAGTTGGGAATGGACTATCTTCAACTGCTCTACCTGCAACCCATTCAGAAGTTGCCCATCCTGCTGTTGGTGTCGGAGGAGCGCAACACAGGCAAAAGTACATTCCTCAATTTTCTGAAAGCCCTGTTTCAGAATAACGTGACATTCAACACCAACGAGGATTTCCGCAGCCAGTTCAATTCCGACTGGGCTGGGAAACTCCTTATCGTGGTGGACGAAGTATTGCTGAGCCGCCGGGAGGACAGCGAGCGGTTGAAGAACCTGAGCACGGCACTATCCTACAAGGTGGAAGCCAAAGGCAAAGACCGTGACGAAATTGCGTTCTTCGCCAAATTCGTGCTGTGTTCAAACAACGAGTACCTGCCTGTCATCATTGATGCAGGTGAAACCCGTTATTGGGTGCGCAAGATAGACCGCTTGCAGTCGGATGATACCGACTTCCTGCAAAAACTGAAAGCGGAGATACCTGCTTTTCTCCACCATTTACAGCATAGGCAGCTATCCACCGAAAAGAAAAGCCGTATGTGGTTCACGCCCTCACTACTGCATACCGAAGCCTTGCAGAAGATTATCCGCAGCAACCGCAACAGATTGGAGATAGAGATGCACGAGCTTATCCTTGACATTATGGAAAGTGTAGGCACGGACACTTTCTCTTTTGACTGCAACGATATTTTTCTTTTGTTGCGGTATTCACAGGCAAAAGTGGAGAAACATCAAGTACGCAGGGTATTGAAAGAGTGTTGGAAACTTAATCCTGCACCCAACACGCTTACCTATACCACCTATCAGTTGGACTATACCCGTGACTGTCACTATTCGCCCATGCGGAAGACAGGACGGTTCTACACCGTGACAAAATCGTTTTTGGAAACACTATGATTATTTTGATGAAATGATGAATAAGTATATAAATATATTGAAATATAGATATTTACATTCTCATCAAACATTCATCAAAAGTATCTCACTGATGAAAGGAGAAAACAGGACGGACAGACCATGCCCGACACCGTAAACGATGAATTTCTCTTTTCGTGAGTGGTTTGATGAATAAATGATGAGATGATATATAGATATAAATCAATGTGTTAAACCATATGTTCATCAAATCATCGCTTTATCAACCATCATCAAATCCGTAGGAATATACATTATGACAATACAGGAAGCAAAACAAATCAGAATAGCAGACTATCTGCAAAGTCTGGGGTACACACCCGTCAAGCGACAAGATAGCAGCCTTTGGTACAAGTCACCGCTGAGAGAGGAAGCCGAAGCCTCGTTCAAGGTAAACACCGAACTCAACCAATGGTATGACTTCGGCATCGGCAAGGGTGGCAATATCATCGCATTGGCTTCGGAACTCTACCGCTCCGACAACGTGCCGTATCTGTTGGAGTGCATCGCCAAACAGACACCGCATCTGCACACCGCCATCCATGTACCATTTTCTTTTGGTCGGCAATCCGTTTCAGAACCGATGTACCGACATCTGCAAGTTTCGGAGTTATCCTCTCCTGTACTATTATCCTATTTGCAGGAGCGAGGAATAAGCACCGAACTCGCCAAGAGGGAATGTAAGGAACTGCATTTTGAAAACAAGGGCAGACCATACTTCGCCATCGGTTTCCCGAATATGGCAGGTGGTTATGAGGTGCGCAACCGCTATTTCAAAGGTTGTGTCGCTCCAAAGGACATCACCCATATCCGACAAAGTGGAGAACAGCCGACAACCTGTTATCTTTTCGAGGGCTTCATGGATTACCTCTCGTTCCTTTCCATCCGTGTGAGGAACAATCCGCAATGCCCCCGACTGACCACGCAGGATTATATCATCTTGAACTCCGTTTCCAATCTCGCAAAGGCGGAGGGCATATTGGCTGACTATTCCCAAATCGGCTGTTTCCTTGACAACGATACGGCAGGACGGACAGCCTGTGAGCATCTGCAAGCAAGGTTCGGGGAACGCCTTTCCGACAAGTCCATACACTATAGTGAGTATAAGGACTTGAACGACTACCTGTGCGGTAAGCCCTTGTCCCAATCGGCAGAGCCGATGAAGCAGGAGAGGCAAGTCCAATCCGCAAGGCGGATGATGCAGCCACCGAAAAAGCGAGGGCTGAAGATGTAGGGAGTGAGAACGCTTGCAGCCGTGCGGATATTTACAAGCGGAAAATACCATAGCTTACTAGGGAATTTTCCGAGCCGCATTGCAAGCAACGCTGAAAATTCCCCAATAAGCCAAAGAGGTTGCACCTCTCTGGACTCTCCCAAGCCAACGGCAGAAGCCGTACAGGAGAATAATCAACCATTGTTTCACAAGCTAAAAAAGAAAGGAAAACCATATATGGGATTTGTCGTATTACATATGGAAAAGGCGCACGGTTCCGACAGCGGAACGACCGCCCACATCGAGCGTTTTATCATACCGAAGAACGCCGATCCAACTCGCACGCATCTTAACCGAAAACTCATCGACTATCCCGATGGAGTGAAAGACCGAACAGCAGCCATCCAACACCGTTTGGAAAACGCAGGGTTGACACGCAAAATCGGTAACAACCAAGTACAGGCAATCCGCATCATCGTGTCGGGAACGCATGAGGACATGGAGCGTATCGAAAAAGAAGGCAGATTGGACGAGTGGTGTGCCGACAACATGAGCTACTTTGCCTTCATGTTCGGTAAGGAGAATATTGTGGCTGCGCACCTTCATCGGGACGAGGAAACGCCACACATACACATCACCCTTGTTCCAATCGTAAAGGGGGAACGTAAGCGCAGGAAACGGGAGGAACAGACAAAGAAACGCTACCGCAAGAAGCCGACCGACACCGTAAGACTGTGTGCCGATGACATTATGACACGGCTGAAATTGAAGACCTACCAAGATACCTACGCCATTGCGATGGCAAAGTACGGATTGCAGCGTGGCATAGACGGTTCAACGGCACGGCACAAGTCCACGCAGCAGTATTATCGGGACACACAGAAACTTGTCGATAGCCTCAAAGCGGAAGTGGTAGATTTGCAGGAGCGGAAAGAAGCGGCACGGCAGGAACTCCGCCAAGCCAAGAAAGAGGTGCAGACTGAGAAACTGAAAGGCGCAGCCACGACCGCAGCGACCAACATAGCCGAGAGTGTCGGTTCTTTTTTCGGCAGCAACAAGGTCAAGACGCTGGAGAGGGAGAACAAGAATCTGCATGAGCGTGTATCAGAACTTCAAGAAGAAGCCCGACAAAGGGAACAGCAACAGGCGAAACACATACAGGAGATAACAGACGCTTACGAGCTGCGACACCGCAAATTGTCCGAGTTTACAGACTTTGTGAAACGCTACTTCCCATATGTGGAGAAGCTGATACCGACAATAAATTTCCTGCGTGAACGCTTGGGCTTCAATGACGATATTATCCGAAGATTATGCACATTCAAGGACGTTCCCATAAAAGGCAAGCTACATTCTTCCGAGTTCAACCAAGGCTTTGAAACCCAACGTGCCGTCTGCTCCATTAAAGAGGATGAAAATGGAAAGTTCGATTTCAAGATTGATGGAGTATCACATATAAGCTGGTTCAGAAAGAAGATGAACGAGTTTAGGGAAGCTATCGGAATACCGAAACCAAGACAAAACAGAGGTATGCAACTGTAAATCAAAATAAAGTCCGTGATTGTTGAATGACATATCACGGATTTTTTGTACTTTTGCACTCGGATTGAGGCAACTCTATCCAAGACATAAGAAAAAGAAGCGTTATGCTTTCTTGTAAGTCGAGAACGTAGGAAATTCAAGACACTGCACAAGGATGGCATAGTGGTTCTCACGCATATAGCGTGGGCTGCTATACTACATTCGTGCATTTAGGTTTCCTACGACCTTCGACTTAGAATGTTGCATTGGTAGTCCACGTTTCTGCATTTGAGCATCCGCTTCTTTGGGCTAAGAAGCAAAAAAGAAAACTATATGAAACAAAAAGTTCCACTATCAAAAATGAACATGACAAAAACGCTATTATCAGTTATGCTTTGTTGCTGTTGCAGCATTATGGCTTTCGGGCAGAACATGACCCAAGAAATTGAAAAGATTATCAAAGGGAAGCAAGCGTCTGTCGGGGTAGCAATTATCCATAATGACGATATAATTGCCATTGCCAACGAGGACAAATATCCCACTATGAGTGTATTCAAATTCCATATAGCAGTGACAGCTCTGAAAAAAATGGAAGCAGAGAATATTCCGCTGGACAAAATGGTGTATATCAAACAGAAAGAAATGCTGAAAAACACGTATAGCCCGTTAAGGGATAAATATCCCGACCAAGGGATTCGTATATCTTATAGGGATATAATCAAATACACAGTATCGATTAGCGACAACAACACATGCGATTGGTTAATAAGGTTTGTTGGTGGTATTGATAAAGTGGACTCCTACATAAAATCTCTTGGGATAAAGGATATGAATTTCACGGAGACAGAGGAAAGCATGCATACGGACATTATGTTATGCTACAACAATTGGAGCACACCATTAGCTATTGCGCAATTGCTCAAGAAACTTCATACAGAAAATATTTTGACAAAAGAGCATTTTGCGTTTTTAGAGACAGCCATGCTTGATTGTGTGTCTGGCAAGAACAAACTAATAGCGGGGTTGCCTACCGATATAAAATTTGGGCATAAAACGGGACGTTCTAACCGAACTGCTGATGGCATACAGATAAGCGAGGGAGATGCAGGAGTGATATATCTTCCCAACGGTGAGAAGTGCTACATTGTCGTTTTGATAAAGGATTCTCGTGAGTCTGATGATGATAACGCCAAAATAATGGCAGATATATCAAATATAGTTTATCGTCATTTGAATAAATAAAAATCCAATTGTAATGAATCAAAGTCTCTAACATATATTTGTTGGAGACTTTTTGTTAAATTTCATATCGGAAAAGTGTGCGTTTCAATAAAAAGTAATAACTTTGCAAATGAAAGAGTTATTTGACAGTATAGCACCGCAAAACGCTGAAAATAGCACAGTTGCTAACTCGTTACCACTGTTTCTCAAATACTCAGTTAAATGTTTATTCTTCAAACGGTTATATTAAACCGTTGAAAATCTAAAATAAATTGAAAAGCAGGATCCCCAAAGATTTTTAGGGTTTCATCATGCTGTTGCATCTTTGGTATTAGTTTGTCCTCTAATGCTATTACGCGTTCTTGGGCAATACCTTGGGCTTCTTGAGTCCAATTAGCTTTTGCAATGGCATATTCTTCCTTACAAATAGTACGGGCACGTTCTTCATCAATCCCAACAATATTTGTGGTATTATAATAATTATTTACAGTCCCAGCTTGTACCTGCGTAGAATTATCACCAGCAGTTTGCTCACTTTTGTTTATCTCCATAGTAATTATTTATAATTCCTGTTTGACTTTGTGTGGCATTATCACCTGCGCTTTGTTTTAAATTAGTCTTTTGGTGGATTCCTATTTTGTAGCCAGTAAATCCACCAAGTAAAAATGTAACTATAAGAACTAATATATTAGTGCCGATTCCTTCAAATATCCATTCCATATTTTTCTATATTAATTTTGTTGTAAATATAATTAATTTCATCAAAAAATAGGATGATGTTTCATCTTATAAATCAATCCTTTTGTTCATAATAATATGAATAGTCAATGCCCTTCATAAACATTTCTCGGTCATCAATCTTGGTGGTGAGTGCAGGCAGTACCAAAGCTTTGATGTGTGTACTATCAGAAACACTCTCACGCATTGCTGATAGATATTCGTTTTTATCTATCTGACTCCAATCTACACACCGCTTGAGAGAACGCTTCAGCATGAGGTCGAGCCAAATGCGAGTGCTACGACCATTACCTTCCATAAATGGATGTGCTACATTCATTTCAACATATTTGTCCATTATCTCATCAAAAGTAGTTTCTGGCATTCGCTCTATTGTTTGCAGGGTTTCAGGGAAGTGCATACAATTAGCGAAAGTAAAACCTCCTTTGGATATATTCTTCGTACGAATTTGCCCAGCAAAGTCGTACAGTCCTCCAAAGAGATAAGCGTGAATCTGTTGCAGACATTTGATACTACCAGGCTCTGCTGTTTTCAAGAGTCCACTCTCAAAAAGTTGGTAGGCTTTCTTCTTACTCTGTCCATCAATGGTATTATCGCTGTAAGTAAACCAATCAAGAAATCCCATTGCCTTGACATTGGGTATTGCTTTTGCCAGTAGAACAACCCCTTCTCCATCCAACATATCTGTCAAT
>QWCK01003041.1_pt1 | contig 24978 bp, 20 predicted proteins | sample 1972571 | NCBI WGS metagenome assembly QWCK01 (sample SAMN09866710, study PRJNA288562) | Human gut metagenome isolate term2_stool, whole genome shotgun sequencing... | isolation source: gut | host: Homo sapiens | place: USA: California | reverse complement strand
GATGGCATCTTCGCCGATAAACACTGGAGACACGTCTTTGTAAAATTGGAATGACAACAGTACGATGCACATGCCAAACAGGTTGGCCAAGGCATACCCAACAAACTGGGGCACGCTGACATGTTGCTTTAATAACTTCCAGACCAAACTCATAGTTTAAATGTTTTATCGTAGTTCAGATCCATGCGCTTGCCAATACTTGTCACGATGATCCCAGCTCCCTGTGCCTTGGCTTCGGCGATCATGACGTTCCCCATCCTTTGAGCATTGGCGTCATCGAGGTGGGAAATGGGTTCGTCGACGACAATGAAATCGAAGGGCTGAACCAAAGCGCGTATCATAGCTACACGCTGTTGTTGGCCAAAGGACATACGTCCGATTCTGGCGTCCATCTTATCGTCAATACCAAGTATCTGGAACCATTCTCGTATCTGCGAATCTGATTTAAACCCCGTGAGTTTATTCTTAATCTGAACATTCTCCATGGCAGTTAACTCAGGGAAAAGGCGTAGTTCTTGAAAAAGGGTGCTTATATGAGTGCGACGCAAATCTACCCAGTGGCTCACGCTGAAACCTCGGGCATCGTCATCATCAAACAATAATTGCCCACTGTAATCATGTCGATATCCCAATATGTAACTGCAAAGTGTGCTCTTCCCTTTTCCGGAGTCTGCTTCAACCAAATAGAGTTGTCCTTTCTCAAAGGTAATGTCTTGCTGCCACACCTCGGACTGCAGATTCTTTTGCAAGAAAAAACTCTGTGGCAATAGAGATAACAGACGAATTGTGTTCATAAACCAAATTTAGTCATTATTGACCGAGTCGACCTTTAAGGTGTAAACAATAGCGTTAAGATCACCAAACACGGGTCTTAACAACGAAGCAAATGTCTGTGCTTTACTCCCTTGTAATGCAGAAAAGTTGATAACCATCGCCAATCTTTCTCCCTTAATCTTATTTTGCAGAAAAGAAGATATGGGATTAGTGGCAGGCATAACACTTCGTAGAGCTGCATTCTTGCTGTCACCACTCATATACTGCCAATCGTTGGTAACACCAAAAAAATAGGTGGTGTTGTTTCCTGTATAATAATAGCAGTCACGTCCCCAGTCTCCAATATGTCCTCCTGCCGGAACACTTTGCTTCCAGTAATCCACGTCAGCCAACCAGTCGGCATGCTTCAGCTTGGCAGCCATCGACATTCGAAGGCCTTGGGTTGCTAAGGCCGGAGATATCAGGACCATGTCACCATCAATACTCTTGATGATGTTATCCATATCGATTGCCGAATTGATACCGGCAAGCATCATTCGTATTCCCTTGTTCTGGCGCATCAATTCTATCAGCTTTGCACCTTCTACATTCATGAACAAGCCAAAAGCATCACTGTTGGCCATCGATGCTACATATTTGCCCTCTATAGGACGATAAATTTTTGCAGCATGCTGTAAAGCCTCATTGATTTTCGGTTTCAAGGAGAATGTTTTCCCTTTTATTATCAGGCACCCCTTCTCCACTGCCATTTCTGCAGCAATCATGATTTCCGAGGCATCAGTACCCCTGGGAGTGCCAAGTGTAAATGGTGTGACAAGTTGCTCTGGCAGAGCATCAGCCTCACAGACGAGTGACATGGGTGCATCAATGGAATCGAGTTTGGAAAAAATCGGAGTTGAGACAATCCCGTCTTTTTCATCTGCTGCAAGGTATTTTGCCATTGTTGTTGACAGGTCAAGCATAGCTTCCTGCAACACCGGCCCCATGATCAGAGTAGCCTTGTCAGAGTAGCCCACTACCCAATTATTAGATAAAGCATAGAACTCAAACCCTTTTTTGGATGGTATTTTTTTTGCAACTTTATTGAGCGTTTGGCCTAATTTGTCGCCGTCGGAAACCTTGGCGCATAGCCCCAGGTTGCTTTGGGCATCCTCAAATATGTATATATTCGATGACAGATCGATTCCGGTATTGTTCAAATTAGACACTTGAAGCATGGTCTTGAGTAATACTTGGTTGCCGGTTCCGCTTAGCTTGGTTGGATTAATGCCCATCAGTAGTTTACTTTCAGAAGGTATAGTGTTCAAATAGTCGGTATCGGAACACGATACACACAACAAGGTAAACCATGTCAGGATAAAATAAACAATCTTTTTCATAATTTCCTTTTTGATAACTGTCCCATTGTCACCGCCATCAAACCTGCCGTTTCTGTACGCAGTCTGCTACTTCCAAGAGCAATGCTCTCATAGCCATGTTCCAGTGCAAAATGTACCTCGTCTATGGAGAAGTCTCCTTCGGGACCGACAAGTACGGTTATTTCTTCGTCTTGTGGAACTTGTTGAAGCTCTTCGAACAAGTCCACCTTTTCTATATCATGATAACAATGGGCTATAAATTTTCTGCCACGACGTGATTGAACAATAAAGTCTTTGAATTGAGTAAGGTCGTTCAGGCGCGGTTTCCACGCCTTTCGACTCTGCTTCATTGCAGAAACAATAATCTTATCAAGGCGATCTGTACGGATTTTCTTACGCTCAGAGAATTGACAAAGTAGCATGGTCACCTCGTCTACTCCTATCTCTGTCGCCTTTTCGAGCATCCATTCCATGCGATCCATCATCTTTGTGGGTGCTATCGCTAAATGGATTCGACCCAACCAGGTTTTAGTCTGAGGCAATTCCTCCTTGATGATATAACTACAATGTTTCCCTACGGATAGCGTTACTTCTGCATGATAGAACATTCCTTGACCATCCATGAGATAAATGTCATCACCAACTTGCAATCGTAACACTCGTATGGCATGTTGAGCTTCGTCTGATGGGAGTTCGGTAAGGTCAGAAGCATTGGGTGAATAAAAATATCTTATCTCTTTCATTCCTGTGCCTCCTGCTCTTTGGTCGCATTGGAACTGTCTGATGAGGATTTCCTGCGGCGATTGATTTCGTCACGTAGATGTGAAGCCATCTCATAGTTTTCACTGTTGATAGCTTTGTCTAAGGCACTTTGAAGCATCTCATCGCTAATGGTGTTGACAGGTAGTGACACGCCGATAGAATTGCGGTCGTAGACCGTACTTTGGCGCTTAAACAACGATTCTGCCATCATAACGGGAATATCTCCACGACTTACATACGACAGCAATATTCCTTGTGTGACACTGATCGGCACCATGTCGGTAGTGTCCTCATTGCTCAGTACGGCTTGATATTTACCATCTTTAAGGGAGTCTATATGAACTTCAAGACGCAGATCGGTCTGCCATTGCAGCACATTCCATAGTGCTTCGGGAAGCAATCTCTCTACAAGGGGAGTACGGTCTATGCGTAAACTAAATTCGTTGAGCGTATGTTTGTCACATGGCAAGACCACCTGACGCAACTCTGCGCTGTCGGTAAGAACCAACAAACCAATATCCGGTGAGCCTACTATTTCCGAAGCGCTCTTGAATAATAATCTTATCCTTGGTATCATTCAGCAACTGATTTTTGTTTTTCCGGGTGATAGAGAATGGCGAAAGAAACACCAACTATCAATGAAAAGGTTGCAAATATAAACCAGCATGTAGACCAGTCGCCCATGAGATAACCATTGTCACCCCACGAACAATAGTGATTTACAACAGCTCCGGCCGATAGTGTTCCAATGGTTGCACCTATTCCGTTGGTCATGAGCATAAACAACCCCTGTGCTGAGGCTTTGATTGAGCTATCGCACTCTGAGTCTATGAAAATTCCACCGGTCACATTAAAGAAGTCGAATGCCACCCCATAGATAATACACGAGAGAATGAAAAGCAACACTCCAGGCATGGTTGGACTACCGATACCAAACAAACCAAATCGGAAAACCCATGCAAACATAGCTATGAGCATGACTCCTTTTATACCATACCTTCTTAGAAAGAACGGAATTAGCAAGATGCACAAAGCTTCACTAACTTGGGAAATTGATGTCAACAGCGTAGCATTGTTTGCAGCAAAGGAACTTGCTATAAGTGGGTCGAGACTACCTTTAAAACTTGTTATGAATGGTCCTGCAAAACTATTGGTCACCTGGAGTGACATTCCCAACAATGACGAAAAAATCAAAAATAAAGCCATTCGCTTTTGTTTGAATAACTTAAATGCATTAAGACCAAAGGTTTCGGCCAGCGATTTATTTTCCTGTTTCGTAGCAAGGTGGCATTCCGGCAATGTAAAACAATAGATAAACAGTATGAAACTTAATACCCCTGATACAAAAAACTGCATATAGGTATATTGGAATTTATGTGCATTCTCTGCAAAGGTGAACGAGAACCCACCATCATCCCATACTGCACAGTTGACAAACCACATTGTCAGAATGAAGCCAACTGTTCCCAGCACACGTATGGGAGGGAAATCCTTAACGGTATCAAGGTTGTTGTTCTTTAGGATTGCGAATGCCGTCGTGTTCGAAAGGGCAATCGTGGGCATGTAGAAAGAGACGCTCAATGCGTACATTGCAATGAACAATCCCTTGTTTTGTATCTCATTGCCAAATCCGGCTTGCATTCCTATATACCAACAGCTCATCATAAAACCACCAGCCAACAAATGGCAAATGCCAAGCATTCGCTGAGGCTGTATGTATTTGTCCGCAACAATACCAATAAGAGTTGGCATGAAAATAGAGACTATGCCTTGTATGGCATAAAACCATGCTATTTCTGTTCCCAATCCTGCAGTTCCGAGATAGTTGCCCATGCATGTAAGGTATGCACCCCAAACGGCAAACTCCAGGAAACTCATCAAGGCTAATCGCAGTTTCAAATTCATCGGTGTTTATTTTGATTTACCTTGCAAAATTAGATAAATTTTCCCGAATTATGAAATAAAGAGAAAGAATATCCCAAAACGCACTTCTCAAGTCATATTACACCTTTATTCCTTGGAAATTTGATGGGCTTAATAGTAATGGATTATCCTTGCACGGTTCCCAGACTCCGTTTTAAGAGAGCAAAGTCCCCACCCTTACGTGGTCTTTGTTTTTTGGTAGCTCACGACAGCCCATACGTCTATAACTACAGCAAAGATGGTGAGGATAAGCAGATTGTGAGAAATGCTGGCCAATCCTCCACCACGGATAAACACGGTCCGCATGCCATCGATGAAATAAGTTACAGGATTCAATATGGTTAGCTTCCGTGCCCAGTCGGGCATGCTTGCCAAGGGAGTGAACAATCCACTGAGAAGCATCACAAACATAATGACGAAAAACATTACGAACATGGCCTGCTGCATGGCATCGCTATAGTTTGAGATTATCAGTCCGATACCGCTGAATATCAATGCCAGGACTATGGACAGGAGATAGACCAGAGCCAGGCTTCCTGCCGGAAAGATACCAAATACCAGCCACGCCAAGATGATACACTCTGTGAGAACCACCATTGCGATGATCCAATAAGGTATCATTTTTGACAATATAAACTCGATCTTGCTCACAGGCGTGACATTCATTTGCTCAATTGTACCTGCCTCTTTCTCGCTCACAATATTCAAAGCCAGCAGAAATCCGCATAGCATGATGAGCACCTGTGTCATCAAGGCGGGTATCATAAACAACTTATAGCTCCTGTGAGGGTTGAATAAGGCTATGGTGGAAAAAGGAGTCTCCTGCGGCTGAACTTGCTCCTCCAACAGATTCTGACTGACGATGTTAGCCAGATAAGCTGATCCCATGCCACCCTTTGTTCCGTTCACGGCATTGGCGGCAATGAGTGCCTGCGGTTGCCTGCCAGGAATCTCCAGCACGACGTCGGCATCATTTCGCTCAATAGCCTTCATCCCTTCATTGTATGTAGGACTCGTTCCCGCAAAACGAAAATAAGGTGATGCTTGAATGCGTTGTGTCAGACGTTGAGACAGACTGCTATGGTCATTGTCTACCACACAGACGTTGATGTTTTTTACTTCCATGGTGGTTATCCATGGGAAAATCAACATGATGGCAATGGGAAAAAGCAAGATGAGTTTCGGAATAAACGGGTTGTTCCGAATCTGAATGAATTCTTTTTCGATGAGAAAACGTAATGTCATGACAATCTGATTTTAAACTTTTTCAAAGCGATTCCCAAAAGCAAGATGGTCATGGCCGTCAGCACCAACAACTCCTCGTAAACCATTTCCACACCAACTCCCATGATCATCAACTTCTTCATGGCCGACACATACCACAGGGTGGGTACAATAGCCGAAATATACTGTAGGATAGCAGGCATGCTTTCAATGGGATAGATCATACCCGAGAGCATCATGCTGGGCATGATGAGGAGCATGCCGGATATCAACAGAGCCACGACCTGCGTCTGAGCTGCCACGCTGATGAGCAATCCCAAGGCGAGCGACAAAAGTATATAGATCAATGATACCCCCAAGATTGTCAAAATGTTTCCGGCGAGAGGAACTTGCAGTATATATTTGGATATCAGTAATACGCTGATCAGGATCAGGAATGACAATACAAAATAAGGTACAGCCTTGGCAATCATGATGTACAATGGTTTGACAGGCGACACCAATAGCACCTCCATGGTTCCCCGTTCTTTCTCCCTGACAATGCTTACCGACGTCATCATGGCACAGATAAGCATCAGCAGCATGCCCATGATGCCTGGAACAAAATTGTAGGCACTCTTCATCTGGGGATTGTAAAGCAATTTGGTGTTGACAACTGGAGTCTGGGCAGACGGGGTTAACCTTGTCAACTCTTGCATGATAATTTGCTGGGCATACGACACTTGTTGCTCGGCCATATTCGGATCAGTGTAGTCTGCTATGAACTGCACGCCGGCCTGACCGCTGTACTGGTTGTTAGCAAAATGTTTAGAAAAAGCAATGGCGAAGTCTATCTGATGATCAGACAAAAGCTGCTTTGCCGCTTCCGTCGTGCCGACAGTATGTGTCACCGTAAAATATTCGGATGCATCGATGCGCTGAACAATCTGTTGCGTACGGTTGTCCATCGAAGAAGTTACAATCGCTACCTTAACATTCTTGACATCGGTGGTAATGGCAAAGCCAAAAATGAGCATCATCACCACGGGCATGCCAAACAAGATGAGCATGGTACGTCGGTCACGTACAATATGCTTGGCTTCCTTGATAACGAATGATATGAATTGTTTCATTATTAATATGCAATAGAAATGGTGAATGATGAATTATTCTCCCCGTACAGCCTCACGCGCCAGCAATGTGAAGACTTCGTCCATACTCCCCAATTTATAGGTGCGTCGCAACTCATCAGGGGTGCCCATGGCTCGGATTTTCCCATCAACCATGATGGATATCCGGTCACAATATTCAGCTTCGTCCATATAATGCGTTGTTACAAACACGGTGATGCCCCGCGATGCAGCTTCATAAATCAACTCCCAAAACTGTCGTCTGGTAGCAGGGTCCACACCGCCTGTCGGTTCGTCAAGAAACACCACCTCCGGTTCGTGGAAAATACTGACCGAGAAAGCCAACTTCTGTTTCCAACCCAATGGCAACGACTTGACGGGTGAATGGCGATGGTCCTCGAAGTGTAACCGTTTGAGCATTTTGTCTGTTTTGCTTGAGATTTCCTCTCGGCTCATGCCATAAATACCTCCAAAAAGTTTGATGTTTTGTGCAACCGTCATATCCTCATACAGCGAGAATCGTTGGCTCATGTAGCCGATATGCTTCTTGATTTCCTCCGACTGTCTACGAATATCAAAACCTGCTACTGTTCCCGTTCCGCTGGTGGGCTTGTTCAGTCCGGTCAACATGTGCATCGCAGTGGTTTTACCTGCACCATTGGCGCCAAGAAAACCAAAAATCTCGCCACGATGGACGGTGAAGGATATGTCGTCGACCGCTCGAAAAGATCCAAACGCCTTGACCAAATGTTCGACCTGTATCACGTCATCAACTGTATCTTTCTGCCCGTTTAAGGTTTCATCGGCATGTTCCAATCCCTTTGGATTGAATATGTCGGCAAACTGAGTCAAGATCCTGTCCGGTGTACCCACTGCCCTGATCCGGCCTTGATCTAAGAATGCCACGCGTTCACAACAACGTATTTCGTCTAAGTAGGGCGTGGCAGCGACAATCGTAATGTTACGGTCCTTCAAAGAACCAAGCATCTGCCACAACTCTTTACGTGACACAGGGTCGACGCCCGTTGTGGGCTCGTCTAAGAACAACACGCTTGGCTGATGAATCAGTGCACAGGAAAGTGCCAGCTTCTGTTTCATACCACCCGACAGGGCACCTGCCTTTCGGTCTTTGAACGGTTCGATTTGCGAATAAATGGCCTTTACACCATCGTACCCTGCTTCAACCGTCGTGCCAAAGAGATCGGCAAAGAAGCGTAAGTTTTCTTCCACCGTCAGATCCTGATACAGCGAGAACTTGCCGGGCATATAACCTACACGGCGCCTGATGTCCCTGTATTGTTTCACAACATCATATCCATCAACCTCCGCCGTGCCCGAATCAGGCAGTAAGAGCGTTGCCATAATGCGGAAAAGAGAGGTTTTGCCCGCTCCGTCAGGACCTATCAAACCAAATATTTCGCCTGGCTTGACCGAGATGGAAACACCATCCAAGGCTTGTACATCGCCGTATCTTTTGCTGATTTCTTTTACCTCAATAGCATTCATGCCTCACTACAGATTCATACCACCATACATACCTATCTTGATGTTGCCGTCGTTCTGTACAGCAACCTTCACAGCATATACTTGGTCGGCACGTTCGTCGTCAGTTAGTATAGTCTTGGGAGTAAACTCTGATCGTGGAGATATCCACGTCACAGTCCCGCGATATTCCTTACGCTCACCGGCTCCGTAATCACTAAAGACAGAAACTTGTTGTCCAACTTTTATTTTTTTCAATTGCTGACTGGTAACATAGGCACGCAAAAAGAGGTTCTTGGTGTTAGCCACTTTGAACAGCGGTTTGCCCATCGCCGCAAACTCACCTTTTTCGGCATACTTCTCAAGCACTGTTCCCGTGATAGGAGACATAATATGGCATTTCTTCAGCTGATCCAAAACCTGATACTTCTGGATGTCATTGGCACTGATCTGCGAGTTGAGTGCACGGGTATTATTGCCCAAAGCTGATTGCTGAGCTGCAAGCTGACGTTTTAACACTCGTACAGCAGACTGGGCATCGTCGAGCTGCTTGCGATTGGCGGCACCGTCATTGACCAACCCTTGGAAGCGCCTCTCCTCTTGCTCTGCCTGCTTGAGTTGCTGTCTGAGCACAGCAATCTGTTTGTCGACATTGGGTTTCTGATAAGCAATCGAGGCCGAACTGGCACCTATCTGCCGAGCTTTTAAAGCCAGTTGAACGGTGTCTATTAATCCAACTTGCTGATTCTCTGTTACGTTGGATCCTTCGGTTACATCAAATTCTATCAGTCGTCCATTTTGTTCAGCCGAAACAAGAATCTCCGTTCCCTCGAACATTCCAGTTGCATCGTAGGAGTTTTCTTGGGATGAGCAAGCTGAAAATAGTGCCACAAGCCCTATGGTTACTATTGTTGTTGTTTTCATATTCAGTTGTTGTTGATATTTTTTAAACGATATATTTCTTGCAAAAGTTGAATCTCGTGAATCACTTTCTGTTGTCGCGCTTCATTTACTGCATTAACATCACGCAGCATTTCGTTGATAGTCTCAATGCCATTCTGCACTTTTGCCACCGACTTGTCATGTATACTCTCGCGCAAACGAATGATGCGCTCGTCTTGATTGATTTTATTCTGTAGGTCGCCGATAGAACCTTGGGATTGTCGGTTCTGCAAACTGGTGTTGAAGAGAAATGTCTCGCGTTCGCTTTCAATCATCTGCTTTTTCGTCTCAAGGTTTCTTAAATCGTTCTTACGTGTATAGAAGGGTGATAATTTCCACGACAGTGTCACACCTCCGGCTACCATGGCAGGTTTCATGATCTCCATCACTTTGTTGTGATACATCCCCATAGCAAAGGCACTCACAGTAGGAATAAGCTGGCTGTCGAGTGCTTTTCGTTGCGAGTCGAGCAGTCGCTGCTGAGCTGAGAAGTAGGAAAGTTCGGGACGAAGCATGGCGTTGTCAGCCTTCGGAGCAACCATAGCGGGTCGTGCCAGTTGTGTGTTTTCATCCACTTTCTGACCAATAAACAAACTCAACATCTGAGCAAAAGCCTTTCTGGAGGCTCGCAAACTACCTTCTTGCTGCTCTGCCCGGACTTGTTCCACCATCACCGCGTCAAGATCCGATTGGTTGGCGATGCCTCCGTTCATCATGGCATTGACTGTCTTATTACTCAATTCCAAGTCATTTTGCAATATTTTCACCTGTTTCATTTGTTCATCCAGCATCAGGATGCTGAAATACAACTGGTCAACACGTTCGTTGATAGCATACATACGCACGTCTAACTGACGCTCGTCCACATTGGCCTGTGCCTCTGCTAATTTTTTTTGAGCCGATATGCCACCTCCGTCATAAATAACTTGGTTGATTTGCACACTGCCGTTGAGCAAATAATTCTTCATGTCGTCCATTCCCATGGCGGCAGTTGAAGGCGAAGAGGACACCATATCCGTGAATGCATGGGCACCGAAACTGAATTTTACATCGGGCAGATAAACCTTCGAAGCATTGGACACGGTATAGTCTTTACTCTGTCTGATCAATTCATACTGTTTGATCATGGGATATTGTTCACGTGCCATCTCATGGCATTGGTTCAGCGTCAGCTGTGCAAAACTTTGTGCAGTGACAACCGATAAAACAAACATGATAACCTTTCGTTTCATACGTTTTGTTGCTCTTGATGCGATTTTGTAGAATACTATAAGCCTTACGTCAATCAATTGGTTTGAAGTGACGGAGATAGGGCATGTTACATGCAAATTTAAAAAAAAATCCTGAATTATAGGTTGGACGTTAAAAAAACGAGGAATAATTAACCGTGTCTTAACTAATTTTGCTATTTGAGAATGTAAAAATCTGCTTAAGACAGTCCGCTGACAGTCAAATTTTTGCATAAAACATGACACAATGTTATTTCGTTGCAATGAGTTTTTTCCTCGGGTCGTCAAAAACAGATGTACGGATGTGTAAAAATAAAGTTACCTTTTTTTACAAATATTTTTTAAACATCCAGAGGAAAATGCGCCATGTTCTGATGCGAATTATCTGTCTTGAAAAGCTGAAAAATGCGAGTACGATGCGATTACGGCCTTGTTGCGATGCGATTAGAATGGAACGGTAGCGCGGGAAAGCTTTGATCGTCATGCGATTAAGTTTGAACGATAAGGCCGTTTGATATGTAATCGCAGTTTATCAAACAGTAACGTTGGGAGCAAAATTCCAGAACGAGCTGAGTATCAAGATACTATAAAAAGACGCAATTTTAGCATATTTCAGACGTGACGGCATTTGTTTTGAAATACGGGAATTATAATGGTACTTTTGTCAAAATAAATGCAGTCGAAGAAAATGATGAGGGGTGACAGAAATGATGTAAACAACCGTACTGCATCGCGATATTATTCCCAGCTGTAGACGAACTGTTTCCGATATGTACAGCGATTGTAAGGATTTGAGGCAAGTTTTATCGGCAAAGGCGAAGGTAAATATATAGCCGGTCTGCAATGAGCAAACCGGCTATGTTGATACGTTAGCGCAGAATATATCGCTTAGATAAGATATTGAGAGGAGATGCTCTCGTTGTTCACAACGCGTCTGATGGTTTCGGCTATGATGCCGGCAACGCTCAGTTGCACCACCTTGGAGCAACGCTGAGTATAGGGAATGGAGTCTGTGAAAACCATTTCCTCTAAGGCTGATTTCTCCACACGGTCGTTGGCAGGACCGCTCATGACGCAGTGTGAGGCACATGCACGAACACTTAATGCCCCGGCCTCCATCATAATGTCAGCTGCTTTGGTTATCGTGCCGGCTGTGTCCACCATGTCATCAATGATCACTACATTTTTGCCTTTTACATCTCCAATAATCTGCATGCTCTCAATCTCGTTGGCGCGGGCACGGGTCTTGTTACAGAGCACGAGTGGACAGCCTAAGTATTTGGCGTAGGTGTTGGCACGCTTGGAGCCGCCCACGTCGGGCGAGGCGATCACAAGATCCTTGAGATGAAGCCCCTGAAGATAAGGAAGTATCACTCCCGAAGCATACAGATGGTCTACGGGAACATTGAAGAAACCCTGAATTTGATCGGCATGAAGATCCATGGTGATCAGACGGTCGATACCGGCCACTCTCAGTAAGTCGGCCACCAATTTGGCACCGATGCTTACCCTCGGCTTGTCCTTTCGGTCCTGACGTGCCCAACCGAAATAAGGAATTACAGCAATGATCTGCCGGGCGGAAGCACGCTTGGCTGCATCAATCATCAAAAGCAATTCCATCAAGTTGTCAGAATTGGGGAATGTACTCTGTACCAAGAAGACATCGCGACCTCTGATAGACTCCTCGTAAGAAACAGCAAATTCTCCATCGGAGAATCTTGTTACGACCAAATTACCCAGCGGACAGCCCAAACTTGAACAGATTTTCTCAGCAAGATACCTTGAGCGTGTGCCTGAAAATACTAAATAAGAGTTCTTTTCACTCATGTTGTACGGCGTGTTTTATATATGATGTAGACTTCTGATTCTGCAAGGAATATGCGTGTTATGAACTTTGGAAGTGTTCCATTGTCATATCCGGTGCAAAAGTATTAAAAATACTTGGATTTGACAATTTAATTTGGAAATAAAACCTAACTTTGCACAAAATCAAAGATATGAAAACAAACGTTTTGACTTTCGAAGGCTTTAACCGTCCGGCATACATTTTGGAGGAAGCTAAGCTTCGTAAGAATTTACAGCTTATTACACATGTGGCAAAGGAGGCTAATATAGAGGTTATATTGGCATTCAAGGCTTTTGCATTGTGGAAGACATTTCCTATTTTCCGTGAATACATTCATTCCGTTACAGCCAGTTCTCTGAGTGAGGCAAGGTTGGGTCGCGAGGAGTTTGGAACACCGGTGCACGCATACTCTCCGGCATACACCGATTATGAAATAGACACCATAGCCAGATGTTCGAGTCATCTCACATTCAACTCTCTCTCGCAGATGATCCGCTATATGCCAAGAGCAAAGCAGGTAAACCCTACGATCAGTTTGGGTCTTCGTATTAATCCGGAATATAGCGAAATCGACAATATACTTTATGATCCTTGCGCACCAGGGTCACGTTTTGGCGTACGAGCTGAAAAACTTCCAAATCGTCTGCCTGATGGAATTGATGGTTTTCACTGCCATTGTCATTGTGAAAATAATGCGGATGTTTTCCAACGCACCCTCGAACATATTGAACAAAAGTTTTCAAAGTGGTTCACTCAAATCAAATGGATTAATTTTGGCGGTGGTCATCTGATGACCAAGAAGGGATATGATACAGAACTGCTTATCAGGCTTCTAAACAACTTTCATAAACGCTATCCTCATTTGCATGTCATACTGGAGCCGGGAAGTGCTTTCCTTTGGGAAACAGGACCTTTGGTAAGTCAAGTTGTAGACATTGTGGAAGACAAAGGCATTCGTACTGCCATTCTCAATGTGAGCTTCGCCTGTCACATGCCTGATTGTCTTGAAGGTCCCTATTGGCCTTCGGTAAGAGGTGCAAAAACCTACGAAAGTCCGGATGGAAGCATGGTAAAAACAGCGGGGACAAAAAACGTATATCGCCTTGGGGGAAACTCTTGCCTGAGTGGCGACTTCATGGGATGTTGGGAATTTGACCATGAATTACACGTAGGTCAGAATGTTATTTTAGAAGACATGATACACTATACCACCGTGAAGACCAATATGTTCAACGGAGTATCCCATCCATCCATCTTTTTGGCTCGTGAAAATGGCGAACTTGAGTTACTGCGAGAGTATAGCTATGAAGACTACAAAAGTCGAATGGACTAAAACATAACAGCACAACAAAGGCTAAACCTTGTTGTGCTGTTATGTTAATTGTCTTCTTGAAAATCAGGCGATAAGACTGGATGATAAATCCGAATGCCTCATCCAACTGATTCTTATTCGGCAGAAGATGCTTCAGGCTCTGCAGATGCTGGTTCCTCTGTTGCAGATTCTTCTGCCACGGGCTCCTCAGCAGCTTTTGCAGCGGCCTCGGCTTCTGCTTTGGCAGCAGCTTCGGTAGCTTTCTTTTCTGCCAACTTCTTAGCCATTGCCTCGCTCTTGCTCTTTTCTTGTTCCAATGCCTTGGCAGCCAAGTCTTCTCGGCTCTTAACTGCAGCTTGATGAATTTCTGTCAGCTTCTGCTCCTTGCTTGTTTTCCAAGCACCGAACTTCTGCTGGCATGCTTCTTCATCGAATGCACCCTTCTTTACACCACCCTTGAGGTGTTTCATCATGTAAACGCCTTCGCGCTTGAGGATGTTGCGAACTGTGTCAGTAGGTTGAGCACCTACTTCCAGCCAATAGAGCGCACGGTCGAAATTCAAATCTACGGTTGCAGGATTGGTATTTGGGTTGTAAGTACCAATCTTCTCTGTAATTTTACCATCACGTGGAGCTCTTACATCAGCGATGACGATGCTATAGAATGCATAGTTCTTGCGACCGCCGCGCTGTAATCTAATTTTTGTTGCCATTTTGTTTTAAAAACTTAAAAATGAGGTTTGAATTATGCTCCCATCTCGTGGAAGCGTGTGCAAAGTTACTCATTTTAGTTCAGTTTCTGCTACTTAACGAGATATAACCTAAAGATGTTAATGTTTTTTAAGAATAAATGATAACGGGTTTGATACCATAAGCAACTCGGGGATCGTTGACGTTATAACGGTTATATCCTTATACTTTTATCCATCAGCATTACCTTTAGCCTTGCGCTTCGAGAGTTGCCATTTCAACACAACCACAACAATGACCAAAGCCACAATGCCGATCACCGCAACCTGAATATACTTGTTGTATTCTTCTATCTTGCCGTAGAGTTGATGCATCGGTACAAAAGAATGCAACCACCATCCGAGAGAAGCCAATACACAGTTCCACAAACCTGCTCCTACTGTTGTATAAAAAGCAAACTTCCAAAACGGCATTTTGGATAGACCCGCAGGAATTGAAATAATCTGTCTAATACCAGGCAAAAGTCTGCCAGTCAGCGTGGCTATCACACCATGATCATTGAAGTATTTTTCACTTTTCTCAACTTTCTCCTGATTGAGAAGGCACAGGTGTCCCCATTTGCTGTTTGCAAAACGATAAATAATGGGGCGACCAAGATAATAGGCTGCAGCATAATTTGCAGAAGAACCGAGCAAGGCTCCCGCAGTAGCCGAGATGACCACCAGAAATACATTGAGCTCACCTGCAGCTGCACAATAAGCTGCCGGGGGAACGATAAGCTCTGATGGTGCGGGAATGACAGAACCTTCAATAAACATGAGAATAAAAACTGTATAATAGTTCAGGTTCTCCAAAAGTACAGATAGCCAGTTCATAAGTGTATTGTTCTTGAGAATTTAATATTCTCCAAGGTATTTATTGACTAAATGAATAAACACCTTGGAGAAAAAATCAAATAATAATCCGTCAGGGAATATTATTGTTTGTTCTTTTTAGCCCATGTATCTCTGAGCCCTACGGTTTTGTTGAATACCAATCGGTTGTCGTCTGAGTCTACATCACACATAAAATAACCCAGTCTGATGAATTGCAAATACTCTCCTGGTTTGCAACCTGCAGCGTATTGCTCCACATAGCAATTGTTCTTAATGCGCAGTGAATCTGGATTAAGTAGCTCGTGGAAGTCGCGTCCGTCAGCAGCTGGATTCTCAACATAGAACAATCTGTCGTATTCACGAATCTCCGCCTGTACGCAATGATCAGTGCTCACCCAATGCAACGTTCCTTTTACCTTGCGGTTCGCTCCTGCCATACCACTCTTGGATTCTGGATCATATTCTGCCTGAATCTCTGTAATGTTACCATCAGCATCTTTGGTGCAACCGGTACACATGACGATATAGGCATTCTTGAGTCTCACTTCCTTGCCTGGAGTCATACGGAAAAACTTCTTCGGTGCATCCTCCATAAAATCGTCACGTTCTATCCACAGCGTGCGCGAAAAAGTAATCTGATGTGTTCCACTGTTTTCCTGCTCCGGATTATTCTCGGCTATCATCTCTTCGCTTTGTCCTTCAGGATAGTTGGTGATCACCAATTTAACCGGATTAAGCACAGCAGAGACACGTGTTGCCTTCTTGTTGAGATCCTCACGAACAGCAGCCTCCAGCAATTCAATATCATTGAGTGCATCAAACTTGGTGTATCCAATAGACTTAATGAAGTTTCGTATTGATTCCGGAGAATATCCTCGGCGGCGCATACCACACAGCGTGGGCATACGTGGGTCATCCCATCCAGTTACCAGTCCCTCTTCTATCAACTGATGAAGTTTCCTCTTAGACATCACGGTATAAGTCAGGTTCAAACGATTGAACTCAATTTGTCGTGGACGAAAATCGTTGAGTCCTTTCGCTGCACTTCCGTCATATTCTTTCAGAAGATCAACCAATTTATCATAGAGCGGACGGTGAGGTACAAATTCCAACGTGCATATAGAGTGGGTCACTCCTTCAAAATAGTCGCTCTGGCCATGTGCAAAGTCGTACATGGGGTAGCAATGCCATTGAGTGCCGGTTCGATGGTGTGGTGTGTGAATAATGCGATAAATTACCGGATCGCGGAAATGCATGTTAGGATTGGCCATATCCATTTTAGCACGAAGCACCATTGATCCCTCGACGGCCTCTGCGGTGTTCATGAATTCGAACAAACGCAAACTCTCCTCCACCGGGCGATCGCGGTAAGGGCTTGCTATACCCGGCGTGGTGGGCGTACCTTTCTGTTCGGCAATCTGTTCCGAAGTTTGTTCGTCCACATATGCATGTCCGTTACGAATCATCCAAATGGCAAAATCCCATAACTTCTGGAAATAATCAGAAGCATAGAATATTTTATTCCATTTGAAACCCAACCACGAGATATCATGTAGAATATTCTCTACATATTCATTGTTTTCCTTGGTGGGATTGGTGTCGTCAAAGCGTAGGTTACACACTCCGTTGTATTTCTCAGCAGCCCCAAAGTCCATGCATATGGCCTTAGCATGCCCAATATGAAGGTAGCCATTGGGTTCTGGGGGGAATCGGGTTTGAAGTCGACCACCGTTTTTACCTTCAGCAAGATCTTCTTCAATGAACTGCTCTACAAAACTTACACTCCGTTTTTTTTCGTTGATATCTTCGTTAATATCCATAAATTCGTTGTCTTTCTATTATATAGATGCAAAGTTAATCATTTTCTGATAATTTATCTCAGAAAGGTTACAAAAGATTTACAAAAACACTTGTAGTTCTCAACAAAATGTGTTAACTTTGCAGTGTTATCCTGAATACAATCTTTTTACCTTAATGAAAAGGCTAATACCTATTGAGAATGAATGGTACACGCTGCGAAGCGAGTGCCATTTTTCCATTTTATACCTTTGCTATTTTATACCACGCTGATTCAGAGCCACAGCATATCTGTGAGCATTGCCCAAGTGTTCCTGATAGGTTCGGGCAAAGTTATGTGTGCCGCTAAAATCTTCTTTGGCGCACATATATATATAATCATGATGTACCATATTCAACACAGCATCGATGCCTGCCACCGAGGGGATACGAATAGGTCCAGGAGGTAATCCGGGGTAGCGGTAAGTGTTATACGGACTGTTGATATACAGCAGTTTGTTATATATCCGTTTCAGTCCAAATTGCTTCCATGCAAACTTAATAGTAGGGTCAGCCTGCAGGGGCATTCCCTTGGGATATTCCGCATTGCGAAGCATTAAGCGGTTATAATACATACCTGCCACCATGGGCTTTTCTTCGTTGTTGGCAGTTTCCTCGTCAACAATACTGGCAAGTGTCGTAACTTCTACGGGACTTAGCTTCAGCATTTCAGCCTTCGCTGTTCGATCTTCGTTCCAGAATTTCTTATTCTCCTTCTGCATATAATCCATGAAACGATCCAGGGAAACGGTCCAATAAACATCATACGTGTTGGGAATAAAGAGTGAGGGAATGGTCAGTGTGTCATAGCCATATTTCTTGCACATGGCTTCATCCTTAAACGCTTTCACCATTTCAAGACTGTCCAGCATCAGCTTGTCTCCAAGTCTTCCAGCCAGATCTTCCATCGTACGAACACTGGGAATCGTGAGGTTCATCGAAGTTTGCATCCCATTCTTGATACGACGGAACAGCGTAAAAGTTCCCGTAGACGACCCAATCTCATATCGTCCTGCATGCACTTTGTCAACCAAGCTGCTGTGCCGCGACAACGTGCTGAATGCATGGTAACAATGTTTTACAGCAATGGGCTTTAGTTTGGCCATCAAGGAGTCGTAGTTGTCATCCCTGTCGATATAAATATACGTAGTTTCCTTACCACCAGAGAAGGAGGCAAAAAGACAATAATAACCCAAGGCGGCAAGAAGCAGCAAGCAAATCAGTGCCGGAACCAGATACCTTGCGTTTACATTTTTTTTCATTTTACATGTTCGTTAAAAATCGGTGCAAAGGTACATCTAAATGGCAAAATGGCAAAACATTTAAGCCCTATCCTATCCAAATATGTCAAAATTCAGACAGAAAGGCTAAGCATGCTGTATGCTCTCGTTTCCTTCTATGTTTAGTAGACGATGATATCTACTGATGGCTGTCACGTAAAAGATCATTTACCGTCTTAACGGGATTAAAGGTGGAGAGAGGTACTTCAACAAAAAGGGTGTTCCAGTCGCTCATCGCCCCATTCCAAAGCCCCGGCAGTTCCAACGCTTTGAGTTCCTTGCCATTCTTGCTCTTCAGACTGATGAAGCCCGTGGACTCATCTACATAGTCAGGCAAGTTGAAAGCGTTGCTTTTGTAATCCTTAATGGCACAAACGATGTCAACGGGATTGAAATGTGTTCCGCCAGTAAACATCTTCATATACTCGGCATGGCCTGTGTCTATCTGGCTACTTTCAAGAATTTGCAAACTCACGCTTCCATCAGCATTATAGGCCAAGAAAGGACCGCCCCCGGGCTCTCCAACGTTCTTCACCACTCCACAGACGCGCATCGGGCGGTTCAGCTTCTTCTTAAGATATTCCACAAGTTCAGCATCTTCCATCTCCTTGAGTTCTAAATATCGGCAACACAGATCTCGCTGAACAAAACGAATGATTTCCTGAACCTTCTCATGATTGTAAACACCACTGTCGAGTGTTTGCATATATGCAAAGGCTTTTTCCTGCATATCGACCAATACACCGGCAATAATCTTCTTCCATTGCACCGTGTCAGCTTTCAAGCGATCTGGTACAACGTTATCGATATTCTTAATGAACACAATATCACCATCGATGTCGTTCAGGTTTTCAATTAATGCCCCGTGTCCTCCCGGCCGGAACAACAGACTCCCATCGTCGTTCCTGAATGGCGTGTTGTCTGGGTTGGTGGCTATTGTATCCGTACTTGGTTTCTGCTCCGAGAACGAGATGTTATAATGTATGTTATATTTCTTTTCGTAATAACCTTTCTTCTCCTTGACACGTTTTTCAAAGAGTTTAAGATGGTCATGCGATACCGTGAAGTGAACATGAACCTCCCCGTTGGATTCTGCATAAAGCGCTCCTTCTGCCAAGTGTTCTTCCATTGGGGTGCGGGCACCATCGGGATAGCTGTGGAACAGAAGCAAGCCCTTAGGCAACTGTCCATAATTCAAGCCCTCGACATTCAGCATATTGGCTACAACAGCTTTGTAGTTGCCCTCAGACAGGAGCTGTGCTATGGTTTTGCCATGATTTTCTAAACATTTATTGTCCAACTCATCGTAGAAAGCAAAATGCTTGACCTCATCAAAAAACTTCTTTTCAAAGTCTGTTGTTGGCACGTCATAGTCGGCTGCAAGAAAAGCAAACATGTTTTTAAACATCCGGCTGGCAGCTCCTGAAGCCGGCACAAACTTCACAACCTTGTGCCCCTTTGCCTTCTTGTATGCCTCCCAAACCTGTTCTAATCTTTTCTGCTCTTTTTCATCAAGCACCAAGATTCCTTTCTCCACAGATGCCGCTCCCTCCAAGCGAAGGTAAGGAAAGCCCTGTCTCACTTGGCTGAGCTGATATTCCACACGTGCCACGGACATGCCGCGGCTCTCTATTTGCCTCTTGTCTGCGTCTGTAAACATAGCTTGCTTCAGTTAAATTAAAAATCACACAACAAAAATAAGGAATAATTTCCAAACCCGAAAGAGAACAAGCTATAAAAGGTTGAAAAAATATAAAAAAGTAGAAAGCTATACCAAAGAAATGACCAATGCCTTTCGCGACATCTTGCTGTCTATTGCATAGCGATCATCTATACGCTGTCCAACCAGCCATACTATATTTCCATCAGCATCCTCCATAACAACCTGACGGCGGCGAGCGATTGGCGACACCTTGTTGTCGGTGAGAAAGTCACTCACCAACTTGCTCCCACTCATTCCAAACGGCACGAAATGGTCGCCTTTTTCAACGGGTCGGACAAGTAGGGGAAATCTTGTCTTGTCAGCATCAAGGTTGGCAACAGCGGTATTCCTGTCAATCTGAAAGTCATTGTCAATTGCTCGAAGCGACACTCGGATTTTCGACCTGCTTTTTCCTGCATCCAAGTCAAACTCTTCCTTGGGTGTTGTGGCATAACTGTACACCCCTTCTTCAGGTATTCGAAGCACCGAAGGCTTGAATGCCCAAGACTTGGCGGTAAATATATCCAGCCTTTCCCTATCCGCAACTGCAACACACTCCCCAGTTTCCCACTGCCCTGCCCTACCTTCGTGCGACAATATTTCAAACATTTGGGAGCGGTTGAATCCATACTTGTTCAAGACAGACCATAGCACATAAGAGGGAGAAGCCAGCTTGCGTAGGGTCTTTAGGTCATAGCTCATGTTGTCCCGTCGTATCAAGGCTATGTTGTTCTGCAGAGCTTCATCCATAAGTTTATTAGCCTCCCCAAGGTTTTCTGTCATGCGAAACACAGATGCTTTCACGCTTGGGTTTAACTCTTCAAGCAAAGGTATAATATCGAGACGTAACTTATTGCGCATCACATCGTTTACAAGATTTGAGCTGTCAGTCACATAATCCTGTTCGATGCTATTCAGATAGCATTCCACTTCATCTCTCGACACAGCTAACATCGGTCTTACAACGTTTCCGTTCCGGGGTTTCATTCCCTGTAGTCCAACTAGTCCCGTACCCCTGATTATATTGAGCAATACCGTTTCCACCTGATCATCCCGATGATGAGCTACACAAATATCATCAGCACTCAAATCCTTGCGCAACTGTTCGAAATAGCCATAACGCAATTCTCGCGCAGCCATTTCTATTGAAATCTGATGCAAAGTGGCGTATGTTATTGTGTCAAAATGGATGCGATGGAGTGTCAGGTTCATCTTTTCACATAAAGCTACACAGAAGTCCTCATCCCTCACGCTTTCTTTTCCTCGCAGATGAAAATTACAATGAACAGCCTCGATGTGGTATCCGAGCCGTTTTAGTACACACAGCAAAGCAACACTGTCGGCACCACCCGACAGTGCCACCAAATAAAAACCGTCATGACGCATAAGACCATGTCGGCAGATGTATTGCGCTATGGTTTGCTCGAAGTCCATGACCTCTATTTATTCCACATACAGCACCAACCCCTTGAGATATTCACCCTCGGGATGATAGATGTTGATGGGATGGTCAGCAGGCTGGTGAAGCTGGTGCAAGATTCGCACCTTGCGCCCCGTTTGAGCTGCAGCCGTAAACACAGCATTGCGGAAATGGTCTTTGGTCACCACCTGCGAACAACTGAACGTAAACAAGATGCCGCCATGCTTGATACGCTCCAGTCCTCTTGCATTCAATCGCGTGTACCCTTTCAAAGCGTTTCTCAGAACTCCACGGTGCTTGGCAAACGCAGGAGGGTCGAGAACAATAAGATCATATTTGTTGTCATTCGCATCCAAATATTTGAATGCATCGTCACAGAAAGCCTCATGCCGACTGTCTCCGGGGAAATTCAATTCAACATTACGATTGGTCAGCTCGACTGCCTTGGCGCTGCTGTCCACCGAGTGCACCAACTTTGCACCGCCTCGCATGGCATATACAGAAAAGCCCCCTGTATAACAAAACATATTGAGTATGGTCTTGTCTTTGGCATAGTGTTCCAGCAGTGACCGGTTTTCGCGTTGGTCAACAAAAAATCCCGTCTTCTGACCGCGAAGCCAATCGATATTGAATTGCAACCCGTTCTCCATGGCCAGGTTATTGTCGGTAGACCCATACAAGAAGCCATCCTCCTGTCCAAGTCCCAATTTGAATGGCAGCGTGGTCTCACTCTTGTAATAAACTTGGGCAATCCTGCCACCCATCACGTCAACAAGCGCCTTGCAGATTTGCTCCCTACACACGTGCATGCCCACACTGTGAGCCTGCATCACAGCTGTAGGGCCGTAACAATCAACAATGAGACCAGGGAGACCGTCTCCCTCACCATGCACCAGCCGATACGTGTCGTTTTGCGGATTGTCCACTACACCAATTCTTTGTCGCATCTGCAACGCTGCATTTAAACGTTGTTTCCAGAAGTCGTCATCGATCAAGACATCGCTGAATGAGAGTACACGAACGGTGATGGTTCCTATTTGGTAATGCCCTACAGCAATGAATTTTTCCTCCGATGTCATCACCCTGACGGTTTCTCCCTCTGCAATTCCCTCGTCAGCATGATGAATCGCACCACTGAATATCCAAGGATGGAAGCGGAGTAGCGATTCTTCCTTGCCGCGTTTCAAATATATTTTCTTGTATGTTTCGGTCATCATATCTGGTTACAACTTTTGTTCGGTCGGGGTTTTCGTCTTTTTCTTCCTTCGTGTAGTTCTCTGTTGGCTTGTCTTGCGCTTGGCACGCTTGGGCTGTTTGTTTGGCGTTGGTTTTCCCGTCGCCACCGTTTTGTTTACCGGCTCTGAAGGTTCCACCACTTCGATCAACTCATAATCGTGTGTGCGTTTTAATCTCGTGATTTCCTCATAGAGATGAATGCAACTCCACGCATCTATGGCAGCATATTGTTTTTGTTTATCGCTCAGCACCGCAGCTTCCCAATTGGAAAGTCGCTGGCGCTTGGAAATCTTCTTGCCGAAGAAGTTGGCATAGAGCTTTTGCAAGCTCAAGTCCTTCACCCCCAACTCCGGAACGATGTCCTGCAAATCAACAAACAGTCCCGGAGTGAAATTCTCACGTGCCTGCAACCCCCGGATATCATCATGCCACGAAAGACCAATCTTCTTGACGGTTGTATCTTCGAGCAGACGCTTGATGGCTGGGGTGATTCCGGTCAGATGAAGACGAAACAGGAAACAAGTGTCACGATTGGACACCTGCAGCAAGCACACCTGGTGTTGTTCGCCCCGGTGAAAAGACGGTCTGGTTTCCGTATCCACACCCAATATATCGCTCGACAAGAGATAATCAACGGCTTTTTCTGCCTCACGAGCCGTAATGATTGAAATTATCCGACCCGGAAAAATAACTGGGGGCAACGCCGTCATCTCCTTTTTATCGAACTTGCTATATATGTTTTTTTTCATCACCTTAATTTGCAATTTGCAAAATTATAAAAAAAGATTAATATAATAGGAAAAAGAAAAATTATTTTGGCTGGCAACAATATGCCGGAAAAGATCTGCAGGAGGTTCAACAGTCCTCGTTTAGACGATTATAACGGTGTATGACGGCCGCAAGACAATCGTCCGACGGTCGAAAGACAATCGTACTGCGGCCGACAGTCAATCGTTTCGCGTTCGCAACACGTCGACTATAAGGTTAGATGGCAGTAGTAAAAACGAAAGTTCACCTGTTTTTCTTTTGCCATTCCATCTAAATCCATTAAATTTGCATAGAATATAAGAAGCACAAATATAATGGCAAAAAAGAGACCTTCCCGCAAGCAGAAAAGCTTTAGCGATGCAATAGGCATACGATATATATTTGGAAACGAAACCACAGATTTCTTTTTGGGACTCATTTTGTTGGCCGTCGCGATTTTTATGACGATTGCCATGGTTTCCTATTTCTCCACAGGGCAAGCCGATCAAAGTATTCTTGAAAACATGCGACCCGGAGAATGGCTCAATCAGCATCAGGAGTTCACCAACTATTGTGGCTCAATCGGGGCTATTCTTTCCTATTATCTCATCACTATCAATTTCGGTCTGCCGGCATTTCTGATCCCCGCCTTCGTGATTCTGGTTTCCCTGAAGCTCATGCGGGCCTACTCCGTAAACCTTTGGAAATGGTTTTTGGGTATGGCTCTGTTCATGATATGGAGTTCTGTCACCTTTGCGAAATTTCTCACGCCGCTGATGGGCAGCCAAGTGTTCAATCCCGGCGGCAACCATGGCTTGTTTTGTGTTCGGCAGCTGGAAAACATGATAGGTCCTCCCGGACTCACTGCCATATTACTCATCGTGGCGTTGGCCTTCCTCACATATCTCAGTGCGGAGACAATCGAAATTGTGAGAAAGGCCATGAATCCCGTGAAATACATCACCGACAAGGTCAAGTTCACCGTCACACGCCATGTTCCCAAGGACGATATGGAGGTGGCAGATGACGATGAAATGGATGTGGAGATCATCGAGGAAAAAGATGAAACGGACGATGCCGCGGCTACTGTTGTAGACCTTACCGACATGAGTCAAGGCGATCAGAAAGGACGCAAGGAGGCTACTACAGAACCTGTTATGCCTCATGTGCAGGCAGCAACACCAGATGCAGACAACCTTACGATTGATAACGTGAGGCAAGAGGATAAGGC
>QWCK01003789.1_pt1 | contig 25069 bp, 13 predicted proteins | sample 1972571 | NCBI WGS metagenome assembly QWCK01 (sample SAMN09866710, study PRJNA288562) | Human gut metagenome isolate term2_stool, whole genome shotgun sequencing... | isolation source: gut | host: Homo sapiens | place: USA: California | reverse complement strand
GAACTAGATACAACAAACAAGAACAAGATGATAAGGCAAGGAAGGTTGTGGATTGATTACTTTAGGGAACTAGATACAACTCTACATTGCCAATCACGCCACCAGCACAGTTGTGGATTGATTACTTTAGGGAACTAGATACAACTTCACTCTACAGTGAGCATTAGCATTCTTAGTTGTGGATTGATTACTTTAGGGAACTAGATACAACTTTACGGAGAAGGTGAACGTGCGAGGGAGGTTGTGGATTGATTACTTTAGGGAACTAGATACAACACACTGCCATTATTAACCCCCAGCGAGTGGTTGTGGATTGATTACTTTAGGGAACTAGATACAACTGAGAGCGGAGATAGAGTGGCATAAGAAATCGTTGTGGATTGATTACTTTAGGGAACTAGATACAACTGTGCAGGAGGTGGGGTTCCGGCATTCGAAGTTGTGGATTGATTACTTTAGGGAACGAAATACAATTCGATGAAGCAGCTCATTGAAGCGGTAGAGTTGTGGCATTGATCGTTTTTAGGGCGGGGGTGGTGTCTACTTTTTCAGGAATGGGGGAGGATTGGTGTGCACTAAAATAGGAATGCTTGCCTACTCGCGTGATTTGGGGAGACCGTATCAAAGCATTATTCCGTATGCGTGCGGAATCCATTCCGCAGGGCTACGGAATCTATTCCGCGCGCATGCGGAATATGAGGTTGATACAAGGAAAGATTGTGGAAGGTGTGGTATTCCTGAAAAAGTAGACACATTATGTGACCTAGATAGGGGTTGTCCGACCCCTCGGTCGGGGTCGCAAGGATATTTTGCGTCTCATTGTACACAGGTCGAGGCACTGCGTGCCTCGACCTGTGCCTATTTAGCACGGACCTCTGCCGAGGTCCTTAAAAAAGCACCCGCGAGGGTGCCATTCAGCTAGCCCCCGCGTCGGAGGGGCGTTAGTCCCGAACGACCGGCGGGAAAAAGTATACAGTATCCGTAATCGACCCTTGTGGTCGCACTTGGATGGGTAGGTGCGACCACAAGGGTCGAGGAATTTGGGACAACTCGCAACCCGCCGGTCTTCGGCTCTACGAGCCTCGACCGGGGGCTATCTGAGTGGCACCCTGGCGGGTGCTCTATCATGGTGTCCGACTCGTCCGACTTGTCCGATTAGGTACCCCACCAAAATGAAAACCTTACCCATAGACGCTCTGATGGGTGCCACAGCGTAAGAGCCTGGAAAGGAGAAGAGGGGATAGGGAGGGTTTGGTATATTTTGGGTAAATTTGTGGTACTATTCGGAAGTATACACCTTATTATATAGAGAGCAGAGAGATGAAGAGAGTGACCTATTATCAAGGGAGTGATGGCTTGGTCTATGCAGTGCGGCACACGCAGCCGATTGAGGGTGCGGACGCGGCGGCTTTGTCGTGGTTATTTGGCGACGCAAAGGAGGTGCCTGTGGATACGCTTACTGGCTACTATGTGGGGCCTAGAGCGGAGATGGTGACCCCTTGGAGTACCACGGCGGTGGAGATTACTCAGAATATGGACTTAGGCTATCGCCTAGGGATTGACCGTATTGAGTTTTATACACCCGCCACTGCCGATACCCCTTTTGATAGGATGCTTCTTCGGAAGTATGAGGGGCTGGGCACCAACATCTTTAGAGGTGCCGATAGCCCTGAGCAGGTGATTGAGGTGCAGGATATCCGATCCTACAATGAGGCGGAGGGCTTGGCACTGAGTGAGGAGGAAGTGGCGTACCTGGAGGGGGTGGCTAAGGAGCTGGGAAGACCTTTGACCGATAGCGAGCTCTTTGGCTTTTCGCAGGTCAATTCGGAGCACTGCCGACACAAGATCTTTGGTGGTACCTTTGTGATTGATGGCGAGGAGAAAGGGCGTTCGCTCTTCCAGATGATCAAGGAGACCTCCAAGGAGCACCCCAATAATCTGGTTTCGGCCTACAAGGATAATGTGGCTTTCAATAGCGGTCCGGAGGTGGAGATCTTTGCCCCTCGTGATGCGGCTGGTCCCGACTTTTTCCGTACCAAAAGGGTGAAGTCGGTGCTTTCGCTCAAGGCGGAGACGCACAACTTCCCTACCACTGTGGAGCCTTTCAATGGTGCGGCGACTGGCTCGGGTGGAGAGATTCGCGACCGCTTGGCAGGGGGTAAGGCGAGCTTGCCATTGGCAGGCACGGCGGTCTACATGACCCCTTACACTCGTGAGATCCACAAGCGATGGGAGGAGGGTATCTCGGCTCGTCCTTGGCTCTATCAGACGCCTCAGGAGTTGCTCACCAAGGCGAGCAATGGGGCGAGTGACTTCGGTAATAAGTATGGTCAGCCTTTGATCACCGGTTCGGTGCTCACCTTTGAGCATCAGGAGGGTGAGGAGCTCTGGGGCTACGACAAGGTGATCATGCTAGCTGGTGGCGTGGGCTATGCTCAGGAGCGTGATGCCCTGAAGGGAGAGGCCTCGGCGGGCGATAAGATGGTGGTGATGGGGGGTGATAACTACCGCATCGGTATGGGCGGAGGAGCGGTCTCCTCGGTCAATACGGGTCAGTACGAGGATGCGATTGAACTGAATGCTATTCAGCGCTCCAACCCTGAGATGCAGAAGCGTGCTGCCAATGTGATTAGGGCGATGGCGGAAGGAGATATCAATCCGATTGTCTCTATCCACGACCACGGAGCTGGGGGGCACCTCAACTGTCTGAGTGAGTTGGTAGAGACGCAAGGGGGTAGAATCTACCTCGATAAGCTGCCTATTGGCGACCCATCTCTTTCGGCTAAGGAGATCATTTCCAATGAGAGCCAGGAGCGTATGGGGCTACTGGTGAAGTCGGGCGATATTGAGGGGCTACGGCGTATTGCGGAGCGTGAGAAGGCACCATTTTATGTGGTGGGTGAGGCGACGGGCGATAAGGAGCTATCCTTTATTGCTGAGGATGGGTCGAAGCCTTTTGATCTGAAGCTGGAGCATCTCTTTGGTTCGGCTCCTAAGACGATTATGACCGATACCACGCGCGAGCAAAGCTTTAGTGAGCCACGGGAGGAGGAGCTTTCGGCCGACCGCTTTGTGGAGAACCTCTACAATGTACTATCGCTAGAGGCGGTAGGCAATAAAGATTGGCTTACCAATAAGGTGGACCGCTCGGTAACGGGTAAGGTGGCACGCCAACAGACTGCTGGACCACTGCAGCTACCGCTCTCCGACCTCGGTGCTGTGGCACTCGATTATGAGGGTAGGGCAGGTATTGCTACGTCGATTGGTCACGCTCCTCAGGTGGCTCTGGTGGATGCTCCAGCCGGTTCGCGTGTAGCAATTGCGGAGGCACTGACCAATCTGATCGGTGCTCCACTCAAGGAGGGGCTGAAGTCGGTATCGCTCTCGGCCAACTGGATGTGGCCTTGCCGCAACGATGGTGAGAATGCTCGCCTTTATGCAGCTGTAGAGGCGGCGAGTGACTTTGCCAAGGCGATTGGGGTCAATATCCCTACCGGTAAGGATTCGCTCTCGATGACGCAGAAGTATCCTGGTGGGCACAAGGTGCTTTCGCCAGGGACGCTGATTGTCTCTGCCGCTGGTGAGGTGTCGGATGTGCAGAAGATTGTACCACAGGTGTGGAATGGCAAGGGGACGATTTACCAAGTGGATCTCTCCTTTATGCCTGGTTGCCTTGGTGGCTCTGCCCTTTATCAGACGCTCGGTAAGGTGGGGGCTGAGGTGCCAGATATTGCCAATCCCGACTATTTTGTGAAGGGCTTTGAGGCCATCCAAGGGGCTATGGCACACGGGCTGGTGCAGGCGGTGCACGATATCTCCGCGGGCGGTGTGATTACCGCTTTGGTGGAAATGATGCTGGGCAATGCTCGTGGTGGTCTGAAGGTGGAGGCACCGAATAGACCAATCGCCAAGGCGCTCTTTGCGGAGAACCCTGGTCTATTGCTCTTTACCACTCAGTCGGAGGCGTTGGAGCAATTCCTTGATGCTCAGGGGGTATGCTACTTGCCTGTGGCAACGACTACCGAGACGCCTACGCTGGTGATTAAGAGTCAGGACCTCGACGTGGAGCTAGGTATGCAGGATCTGCTCGACCGCTGGAGTGTGGCCACCGATGCTTTGGAGAAGCATCAGACCACTCCTGAGAATGCAGCACTTAGGGCAAAGAACCGTGGTCGCCAACCTCTGAAGTATCACTTTGCAGAAGGGCTCTCATTTGCCCGTCCAAAGCGTGAGGAGAAGCGGAGTGGGGTGACAGCTGCCATTATCCGTGATAAGGGAACGAATGGCGAGCGTGAGATGGCTTATGCCCTCTATCTCGCTGGTTTTGATGTGAAGGATGTGCACATGACCGACCTGATGAGTGGGCGTGAGACGCTGGAGGAGGTACAATTGATCGTCTTCTGCGGTGGATTCTCTCACTCCGATGTATTGGGCAGTGCCAAGGGTTGGGCGGCTGGCTTTAAGTACAATGCCAAGGCTCGCCAAGCACTTGACCGCTTCTATGCCCGTAAGGATACGCTTTCGCTCGGTATCTGCAATGGTTGTCAGCTGATGGCGGAGCTCGGGCTACTCTATCCTGAGCACGAGGAGAAGCACCGTATGGCACACAATGCTTCGGGTAAGTTTGAGAGTGCCTTTGTGTCACTGACGATCCCAGAGAATAACTCGGTATTCCTCCACTCGCTAGCGGGTACCACAATGGGTTGCTGGGTGGCACACGGCGAGGGTCGCTTCGACCTGCCTTACGACCTATCGAAGTACCATATCGCAGCCCAGTATGCTTATGAGGAGTACCCTGCCAATCCTAATGGGTCGCCAGCTGGCATCGCTGCTCTCACGAGTGCCGATGGCCGTCATTTGGCGATGATGCCACACCCCGAGCGGAGCATCTTCCCATGGCAGTGCGGCTACTACCCCGAGGAGCGTTCGGACGAAGTGACCCCATGGTTCACCATGTTCACCAACGCCTACCGCTGGCTCACCAAGTAGAGCTTACTAGACATTAACTATATATAGGCCGTGTGGGATTCCCGCACGGCCTATGTTTTTTGGGTAGAGGTGTGAGTAAATAGCTATTTTTAGGTATTGCGTGCTGAGGAATATGGAGATAGATTTGTGAAGTACATTAAAATTGAAGCCCTTTACAATGAATTTATCTATAAAGGCCATGATAGGTCCCTATATACAGCGAGATACCTATCGCAAGGTTATAAGTTTGCTCCTGCTTATTGGTGGAATATTGAGTTTTACGGCAGAAGCTCAATCCCCAAAAGTAGGTACCATCCGTGGAAGGTTGGAGGTAAAAGGTAGTGAAGACCTTGCGGATATTGCCATTTCTCTCGACGGTACAAGGTACCGCACCCTCACTGATGAACAAGGTAACTTTGAGCTACTCAACGTACCTTTCGGCAAATACCGCCTTAATATCTCCTCCCTCTTTATAGAGCCCGAGCAGCATAAGATCGTATTGAATAAGCCGCTTCTTGAGCTCCGCTATCGGATGAAGTCCACCCATACCGAGCTGGAGACAGTGGTGGTGACAGGAACATCGGCGAAGCGACGTACCGAGCTGAGTGGCTTCTCCGTGAATGTATTGGAGCTAGATGCTACCAGTAAGTTTAGTCTCTCCACCTCCGAAGTTCTTGATCGGCTCCCTGGCACCCGCATCCGCAGTAGTGGCGGGCTAGGGGCTCGCACCAATGTGAATATCAATGGGATGTCGGGCGAATCCATCCGCACATTCATCAATGGAGTCCCTCAAAGTAGCTATGGCGGAAGCTTCTCCCTCCGCAGCATCCCCTCCTCCATGATTGAGCGAGTAGAGGTTTATAAAGGTGTAGTGCCCGCCTATCTCTCCGATGATGCTCTGGGTGGTGCCATCAATATCATCCTCAAGAATCGCAGGAGCAATCAACTAGTTGTCTCCTACTCCGCTGGTTCTTTTAATACCCACCTAGCCAATCTCTATGGTAGCTACTACCTAGGGCGTGGTTTTATGCTCTCCGCATCGCTTTACTACAATTATAGTAAGAATAACTACTGGGTGTGGGGCGATGACATCGTCTATGAGCATGGAGATGGACAGGTGACCAAGGTAGATAAAGCACGCCGATTCCACGACGCTTACCGCGACTACGGCACTCGCCTTGCCCTTAGTCTCAACGACCGCAGTTGGGTGGATCAACTCTCCTTCAACGTGATTGCCTCGGGCGGATACAAAGAGATCCAGCACGGTGCACGTATGAATAGAGTCTATGGTAATCGCCATAGAAATAGCCGTATGCTGGCGGTAGAAACTAGCTACCGCAAAGACGACATCCTCACCGATGGCCTTTCCCTCGATCTCCAGCTAGGGTATACCAATAATCATAGAGTGGTGGTAGATACCGTCCCTTATCGTTACGATTGGAGCGGTCAACCCATTGTTGATAGCAATAATCGGCCTATTAAGACCGACTTCGGTGCTGAGGTGCGCAATGCCCTCACGGGTGGTCCCTCATTGCAGACCGATATTAGCCATACCTTTACCACTCGGGCGAGCTTGGCCTATACCTTCCTAGAGCACCATACCCTCACAGCGAGGTGGCAAGGCACCTACTTCCTACGTGATAGCCACGACCCGCTAGTGCCTAAGTACATCACTCCGCCCGACCAGAATAAGAAGTCCTTGAAGTCCATCGCCTCCCTCGCCCTTGAGGATAGTTGGCTAGAGGGGCGTCTGAAGAACTCCCTCTTCTACAAGCAGTATTACCAAAAGGTACATGCCATAATGGAGCTGAATAACCCCACAAATGGCAAGCTGGAGAATACCCCAGTAGAGAGTGCCACTTCGTTCCACGGAGTGGGGGGTACGCTCTCCTACAAGGTGCTTGATGGTCTTTATCTTCACGCGTCGGCCGAGCGGGCGATACGCCTTCCTAGCGAGCTAGAGCTATTTGGTAATATCGCCTCCAACGTCACTCAGATGCCCAATCTAAAGCCAGAGAGAAGCAATAACTTCAACCTCGGCACCAACTTTGGTACCTATCATTTAGGGTCTTTTGGCATCAGCGGATCGGCCACTCTATTCGTACGCGATACACGCGATATGATTCGCGAGAAAGTGATGATCGGAGCCCTTGCCGATTATTCACAATTTGAGAATGTGGATAATATCCTCAGCCGTGGCATTGATACCGAGTGTTCGCTCTCACTGTGGAATAAGCTCTTCCTCACCGGAAGCTACTCCTATACCAAGGCGACCTACAACAATCGGCACGAATCAATCTATGGGCTACCCCTACGGCACGAGCCTCCACACAAGGCCAATCTCAACCTCCGCTACCTGATACCCAATCTCGGAGCAGAAGGCAATACCCTTACCCTCGGGGCCAATCTCTTCTACGTGAGCAAGTTCCCCGTGGATCTGGTGATCTATAGTACCCCCTACGTGCCCCATCAGTCGCCAGTGAGCCTATCCGTCAGCTATACACTACTCAAGGGCACACTCACCGCTAGTTTTGATGCCAAGAACATCTTCAATCAGCAGATATTCGATAATTACGCATTGCAAAAGCCCGGTCGTGCCTTCTACGGCAAACTGGTCTATACACTACAATAATAGATAGCATTTTATTCATTTTAAAGATAATCATAGTATGAAACAAACTTTCAAAACCCTCCTAACGGTAGGGGCAACAGCACTCCTCATGACACTCTTCACTAGTTGCGATGAGGAGCAAAAGAAACGTCCCGACCCAGTGAAGCCCGATGATAAGATTGTCGGAGCCGACATCACCACTGCAGGCACCTACGAAAGCAAAGATGGGCTTGACTTCTACATTGGATACACTGTAGGCTACAACGCTAAGACCAATAACTTCTACCTCCATCATTTTGATAAGATTGATGATCCTAATACAACCATCGAAGGTGGTAAGGATGCCTTTCCATTGGTTAACGATGCGAGAGCCCCACACGCTTATAGGAGTAGTGACGGCTTTCTCTACAGCCTTACTTACCGACTGGGCGATATCACCAATGTGATCTACAATAAGGATAAAAAGAAGTTCGAGCTACTCACCACCGTACGCTCACAGAATGTGATTGGCAATAGCAATATGCGCTTTGCCCTGCTGCCAGGTACCCACTACTCCTCCGTTCACGAGATTAGCCCTGTTCGCTTTGATGCTTCTGGCAAAGTACTCGGAAAGGATGCTACTGGCACTGCCGCATCTATTGGTGGTACCTACAACATCGTGATTCTAGATAATACCGCGATGAAGCTAGGCGACAACAATAAAGGCAACATCAGTCTACCCGAATTGGATAAGCAAGGCTACTTCATCTCTCGTATCCACTCCCCAGTGATTACTGGTGGTAAGATCTACTACGGTGCACAGATCAGCAAGATTGAGTCACTTGATAAGGTTCCAGGTAAAAAAACGGTTAAGTCGACTGGCAAGACCGCTACCTTGATATTAGACTACCCAAGCTTTAAGAATCCAAAGACCATATTCTACAAAGAAGAGGTAGGCTCCACCACCGGCTATCGCTCTCGCAATATGTTTGTTGCTGAGGATGGAAAGACCATCTACCAGCTCACGGGCTTTGAAGGTGGCAAGGTCTATATGCTCAAGATCAAGGATGGTGCCTACCAAGATTGGTCCATTGATATCGCAGGCAAGTGCGGACACAATACAGCCAGAAGCGTTGGCTGGTTCTACGCTGGCAATGGGATCGCCTTTGTACCCTACGAAAAGGGAAATGCAGAGCCTATTACCAAGTACACCGACCCACACGGAAATGAAATAGAACAATACCCTTGGGGCATTGCTCGAGTAGACCTCAATACAGGAGAGGTGCTGGATCTAGAGGTGCCAAGTCATACCTACTTCTTCCAATATCAGGAGGCAGCGATACGCAATGGTAAGATCTATTTCGCTATCACTCCAGTTGGTGAAAACCTTAGCAACTACGATGGCAACGTCTATATTTGGGACGTAAAGAATACCCAAGCAAAGCCAAAGCTTGGTGCAAAGCTAGTCAGTGGATCTAATAACGTATTCACTGCTATTTTCTAATTTTCTCAATTAGGTTTTAATTCGAAAGGGGATCTCTCTTGTGGAGAGGTCCTCTTTCTTGTCTTGCAAGGGCTCTGCAAAATTGGGTATCTTTGTGGTATGACAAGGGCTATTGAATTACTGTCGCCGGCCTCATCGCTAGAGGGAGGTCGGGTGGCGCTCTCTGCTGGGGCAGATGCGGTTTATATTGGGGCACCCAAGTTTGGAGCTCGTAGCAGTGCGGGGGTATCCCTTAAGGATATCTGCACGCTTTGCTATGAGGCACATTCGGTGGGGGCGAAGGTCTATGTGGCACTAAATACCATTCTCACTGATAGCCAATTGGAGGAGGCTGTGGCTTTGGCGGGGGAGCTCTATCGGGTGGGTGCCGATGCTTTGATCGTGCAGGATATGGGTTTGCTGATGGCGGAGGGCATGCCGCCCATTCCGCTCCACTCTAGTACGCAGTGCCACAATGCTAGCCACGGCCAATTGGCATTGATGGAGGCGTTGGGCATGGAGCAGGTGGTGCTAGCGCGCGAATTGAGTAGTGCCGAGCTGCCTATGCTTCTGGAGGGGCTGAGCATTCGGGTGGAGAGTTTTATCCATGGTGCCCTTTGCGTCTCCTATAGTGGTCGCTGCTTCATCTCCGAGGCGTGCCGAGGCCGAAGTGCCAATAGAGGTGCGTGTGCCCAGTACTGCCGTATGAGTTACGACCTTGAGGATGCCGAGGGGCATTGCCTATTGGAGAGTCAATACCTCCTTTCGCTGAAGGATCTCAACCGTACCGAGATTCTAGAGGAGATGCTGGATGGAGGGGTCTCATCGCTCAAGATCGAGGGGCGGCTCAAGGGGATTGATTATGTCCGCAACGTGACGGCCCATTATCGGGAGCAGCTAGATGCTATTATCGCCCGCCGTGGTGAGGTGTATCACCGTGCCTCGTGGGGTAGGGTGGAGCGGCAGTTTACTCCGCACCCCGAGCGGACTTTTTCCCGTCGTTTCACGAGCTACAATATCCCACTTCATCGGCCGATTCCTGTGGATAGCATCACCCCTTTTACCAATAAGAGTGTGGGCGAACGGATCGGCCAATTATTGGAGTGTAGGGGTAGGGAGATTGTGATCAAAGTGGAGGTAAAGGAGACCGAGCTCTCCAATGGCGATGGTCTCTTGCTAGTCTCTAGCGATGAAAAGGAGACGGTCGGTGCCTTTATTAATCAGGTGACACCAGTGGGAAAGGGTCGCTACCGGCTGAAACTCTCTAGTCCACTTGCGATCGCTTCGGGGGCAACGGTCTACCGCAACCTCCACCATCAGTTCGATCAAGTGCTGCAGCGACCCGATGCCTCGGTGCGAAAGGTGGGCATCCGTCTCGACTGCCAATGCAGTAGCGAAGGGGTACAGCTCTCTGCTACCCTTTTGGAACGACCTGAGATATCGGTTAGGGTGGAGCGACTACTCCCATTGGATCCTGCGAAGAAAGAGAATAGTCAGCACCTCCGCAATACCCTTGCGAAGCTAGGGGAGACGCCCTATGTGGCGGAGGAGATTGCTTTGCAATTGGAGGGGCTTTATCTCCCACCATCGGTAGCGACGGAGCTACGTCGGGAGGTGATCCAGCAGTTGCAAGAGGCGTGCCACGCTGCTTTTCTGCGTGAGCGTGAGGAACAAGGGCAGGCATTGGTGGAGCGACGGGCTACCTTCCTCGCAACCCAGCACCAGGCGAGTGAATGGGGGTTGCCCGAGAGCCTCGACTTTACCTACAATGTGGCGAATCAAAAGGCAGAGCAACTTTACCGACAGTTAGGCGTCACTGGTACCATTGCCCCGGCTTTGGAGGTGGCGGTACCAGAGGGACCAATTCCGGTGATGTTTACCCGCCATTGCCTTCTGCACCAGGTGGGCTACTGCACCCGTGAGGGGAAGCGGCCACCCTTCGCCTTGCCCCTCTACCTAGTGCGGGGTAAAGAGCGTTTCAGAGTCTCCACCAATTGCCTGGAGTGTATGATGACCCTCTGGAAAGACTGAGGTGGAGGGTAAGAATGGCGATCTGCTGCGTTGCTTTCGGAATTCGACCTCGGTCACGTACGTGAGTACGCTCCCTTCGGCCTCATCCTCAGCGCCTGGCATCTCATCCATTCTTCCTCCTCCACCTGTGTCGGGTAAGAGTGGCGGAGGTACCTTTATCGGACAAGTCGGCCAGGTCAGACAAGTCGGACGCCTGAAATAAAGCACCCGAAGGGTGCCACTCAGCTAGCCCCTGGTCGAGGCTCGTAGAGCCGAAGACCAGCGGGAAATGAGACACCCCAAACCCTCGACCCTTGTGGTCGCACTGACATAGGCTTGTGCGACCACAAGGGTCGATTACGTATACCGCATTCTTTTCCCGCCGGTCGTTCGGGGGCGTTTGCCCCCTCCGACGCGGGGGTTATCTGATTGGCACCCTGTCGGGTGCTTTGGGGGATAAATTTGCGTGAAGTGTTTGGTGAAATGAAATAATTGTGTACCTTTGCTCGCAGATAGCTACTTTTGCTATCACGATTAAAGGATTTATCAATAGGAGCTAGATGATACACCAGAGTGTACAGATGATGGATATGATGATGCGAATGTCTATGATGATGTTCGCCGATTCGTTGTATCCTGATAGTCCATTCTGACCGTGTAGATAGAAATATATACCTATAGAGGGCTGCTGGTACGACGATATTCAACGCGTACCAGCAGTTTTTTTATACCCAATAGTCAACTAATAACTTAATCAGATATCAATAAGCATTATGAGTAATCAAAGCAAAAATTTCGCAACACAGGCACTCCATGCCGGCTACAATCCAAGTGATAATCAGTTTGGTTCGGTAGCAGTACCGCTCTACGACAATACCGCCTACGTCTACAAAGACAGTCAGTATGCGGCCGATGTCTATGCCCTCAAGGTGGAGGGGCCGATCTATACAAGGCTCAATAACCCTACTACCGATGTGCTGGAGCGTCGCATAGCAGCGGTAGAGGGCGGTGTGGCGGCTGTTGCCACCTCGTGCGGTCAGTCGGCCATCGCCACCACGCTACTCTCCCTCCTCAAGTGTGGCGATCATATCGTGGCGAGTGAAAGCCTCTATGGCGGTACCTTCAACCTCCTCACCAGTACCCTTCCCCGCTACGGGATCCATGCCACTTTGGTCGATGTAGAAGACCTAGAGGCGGTGCGTAAGGCGATAAAGCCTGAGACCAAACTGGTGCTGGCTGAGGTGCTGGGCAATCCTCGGCTCAATCTGCTTGATGTGCCTGCCCTGAGCACAGTGGCGCACGAGGTCGGCTTACCCCTCTTTGTGGATAACACTTGTACCGTGGGGCTTTACCAACCACTCTCTAAGGGAGCCGATGTGGAGTTCCTCTCCCTTACCAAGCTAGTTTCGGGTAATGGTACCACGATGGGCGGTGCGGTGATCGATAGCGGTCACTTCGACTGGGGCTGTGGCCTTTTCCCCGACCTCTCAGAGCCCAATGACTCTTACCACGGTCTCTCGTTTAGTCACGCTTTTGGCAAGGGGGCATTGATCGGTTGGCTCCGTGCGGTAGGTCTGAGAGATATCGGCACCTGCATCAGCCCTTACAATTCGGCTCAGATCATCAAGGGACTGGAGACCCTTTCCCTCCGTGCGGTACGTGCCTCGGAGAGTGCTCTAAAGGTGGCGAAGTGGCTTGAAGCCCATCCTTTGGTGGAGTGGGTACGCTATCCACTATTAGAGAGTCATGAAGCTTATCAGCGGGCGAAAGAGACCTTGCACCGTGGAGCGGGCGTGTTGCTCACCTTTGCCCCTAAGGGCGGGTACGAAGTGGCAAAGCGACTGGCGGAGCGGACGGAGCTCTTCAAACTAGTTGCCAATATCGGAGACTCTAAGTCGATCCTTATCCACCCCGCCAGCACCACCCATGCACAGCTTACAGAGGAGGAGCGAAATAGCATCGGCGTGAGTGATGACTTGATTCGTATCTCCATAGGATTGGAGGAGGCGGAAGACCTAACGGCCGACCTCGATAACGCACTCAATAAAGCACAGAAAGCATGAAACTATTCTATCTCTCTATCTCCAATTTTGTCACCCACCGAGGTGTAGAGCTCGAGGAGGTGGTGCTGAGCTACGAAGTAGCCGGCTGCCCACTCGGCACCGCCCCTATCGTATTGGTCTGCCACGCCCTTACCGGTAATTCTTCGGTCGCTGGACCTACCGGCTGGTGGGCAAGTCTTATCGGCGAAGGGCAGGGGATTGATACCAGAGCCTACACTATTCTGAGTTTTAATATCCCTGGCAATGGCTATGACGGCAGACTCTGCTACAGCTTTGATGCCTTTGACTTGAAGGATGTGGCACGCCTCTTTGTAGCGGGGGTGGAGCAACTGGGGATTGAGCAGATAGAGATCGTGCTAGGGGCCAGTATGGGTGGGGCATTGGTATGGCAGATAGGTGCTTTGATCCCCGATAAGTGCCAGCAGCTGATCCCGATTGCTAGCCATTATAAGGCGAGTGATTGGCTCCTAGCCCAGACCGAGGTGCAGCGCCTCTTGCTTGAAGGACCGAAGCCACTGGAGCATGCACGCATCCACGGGATGCTCTGCTACCGAACCCCTCAGTCGCTCAACCACCGCTTTTCTGGAGAGCAATGTAGTGATGGTACGCCTAAGATTCTCGATTGGTTGCACTACCATGGCAAGGCATTGGCAGAGCGATTTCAGTTGCATGCTTATCAGGTGATGACCTATCTCACCAGCACGATTGCTGTGGCACAGAGGGCTGAGGAGCTACGTTTCCTTAGGGAGAAAGTGAGCATCGTGAGCATCGATTCGGACCTGCTTTTCCCACACTATGAGGCAGAGGAGACGGCAGCCACGCTAGGGGTACCCCTTTATACGATTCATTCGGAGCACGGGCATGATGCCTTCTTGATGGCTTATGACCAGCTCACAGAGATTATCCATGATATACTATTGAATAACGAAAACCAACATTATGATAGCAACGAAGATAGGTGAGCATCCGCTCACAGAGCCAATAATACCTTATAGTAAGATAGCCCTAACCCCCTCCTTCCACCGAGCCACAAGGGAGAAGCACTTTTTGGCACACGATGAGGTACCCAAGGTCTACCTCGCAGTGGTGGGGCACGGCACGGTGGGGGGAGCCCTACTGGATCAGATTGTGTCGCAAAGGGAGGAGCTGAAGCAACGGAAAGGGGTGGACTTGGTGGTCTTTGCCGTAGCCAATTCACGGAGAACTCTCTTCTCAAAGAGGGGGATCGGTGCCTCGTGGCGTGAAGAGGTAGCAACGGCCGAAAGGAGTGCGGATAGTGTGCGGGAGATTATTCACTATGCAAAGCGGGAGCAGCTACAGCATCTGATATTTATTGATAATACCTCTTCCGCCGAGATCGCTAATCGATATACGGAGTTGGTTCGGGCTGGCTTTCATCTTGTGAGCTCTAATAAGGTGAGTAATGCACAGCCGATCCAAGGGTACAGGGCACTGCGGGAGACGCTAGAGCTCTACCACAAGAGCTATCGCTACGAGACCAATGTGGGGGCGGGGCTTCCGCTGATCGATTACCTCCAATTGCTTCACCTATCGGGCGATAAGATCACCTCAATTAGAGGGCTATTCAGTGGGTCGCTTGGCTTTATCTTCAATGCCTTAAGTGAAGGAAAACCCTTTGGAAAGGTGCTCAGGGAGGCAGTGGCAAGTGGTTTTACGGAGCCCGATCCTCGGATAGACTTGAGTGGGGTGGATGTGGCTCGTAAGGTGCTTATCTTGGCACGCGAATTGGATCTGCCTTTCAACTTAGAGCAGGTGGAGGTGGAGAATCTGGTGCCCCGCTCTTTGCAGAGTGCGTCTTTGGAGGAGATGTGGACAGCTCTACCCGACTTCGAGGCCCATATCTCGGCACTCACAGCGGTGAAAAGGGGCGAAGTGGTGAGGTATGTGGGTACTCTCCAGATGCCTGATGGATACCGGCCAGCCCGTTTGCAGTGCGGTTTGCAGCGGTTGCCCGCCCATCATATCCTTGCTCAGGTGCCAGGGGCAGATAGTTGCTTTGAGATCTATACCGAGAATTATGGTTCACTCCCCATTGTGATCCGTGGTGCCGGTGCCGGTGCTGCGGTCACCGCCCAAGGCGTCTTTGGGGATATCCTCCGCACCGCCGAGGTACTTTTTAACTGACAGTAGGCTAGGGAGATGCCCTTCTTCTAGCCATATTTTATCTCCTAAAACAACGTCTTAGATCATCATGTGCAACAGCCTCAGAGCGGAGACCTGGTCTCGGCGATTGCTTTGACCCGGTCTCCGTTTTTGCGTTCATCTCATCATCTTATTATGTGGAATACAATGGCACCCCATCAATAAAGGACCTCCGCAGGAGGTCCGATTTGTTGTAGCCCCCATTCGAGGCTCGTAGAGCCGATGAATGGGGGTAAATAAGACGACCAAAACCCACGACCCCTTGTGGGTCGGACAACCTATTCTAGGACTAATTGTGATGTCCTAGATCTTATTGTCCGACCCACAAGGGGTCGATATTATGTGCTTTACACTTATTCCCCTGGTCGTTCGGGCTTTGCCCTCCGACACAGGGGCTACGACAAATCGGACCTCTCCGAGGTCCTTTCCCTTAACGGCCTTGCTGGCCTCAATACCGCCTACCACCTTTCGAAGGAGAGAAGGGTAGCCCTCTTCTCATCGGCCACTTTGGAGGATAGCAATTCCTACTTTGCCCAGGGCGGTATGGCCGCGGTCACCTCCTCTAGCGATAGTCCTCCAGAGTACTACGAAGACACCATGGTACTGGGGATCCCCGGCACCAATTACCCCGTTCTAAACGCCTCAAGGAAATTAACAAAAAACACCCTTCGAAATGAGACAATTACTTTTATTTGTTTATATTGTTTTCGCCTGCACCTTAGCATATGGACAATCAATTAAAGGACGCTTGACTGATAAAAAAGGTGATCCTATAGAGTTTGCTTCTGTAGCATCTATCTCTCTGGCGGATTCTACGCATATTTATTCTTTTGCGGTAAGTCAAGAGAACGGGCGTTTCGAATTGGATAATTCAAATTGTGCTGTTGATTCTGTTATATTGAAAGTAAGGTTTATGGGGTTTGAGACGATGAGAATCGTTGTGCCTAAGAACTATTCATTTGCTATGCCTATAGTACTCAAACCAACAGATCTGATGCTTGACGAAGTCGTCGTCTCTTCGTATAAAAAGGCTTTCTCGCTGGTTGATGGCAAGATAGGGGTAGATGTAGGGAGGTTAAGTAACAATGCAGCAGACAATGTGCTGGATGTACTCAAACGAACGCCGGGTGTGCAAGTCTCTAAAGATGGTATAACCATGCAAGGAAATAATCCTTTGGTAGTAATTGATGGAGTAAAACAGAGGCTACCAATTGAGACTCTTGTGAATTATCTTAGATCTATGCCTGCATCCAATGTGGAGAAGATTTATCTCCAAACTAATGCTCTGGCGGAAAATAGGCTTTCACAAGGAGGTGCGACCATTGAAATCATCACGAAAAAGAAACGGTTGGATGGATATAGTATTGGAAGCACTACCCATGGAACACAACACCGAAACCAAGCGTATAGAGTGGGAACCTATTTGGATATGCTTGGTAAGTATGGCAATTTATCAGGTAACGCTTCACTTGGCTACAGTAGGCCATCCTATATCTCTAATAAAATAGAGACGTACTCTTCTAATTCTAATCAGAGGGAGAGAGAGATAAAGAGAAAGGATTGTGATTTAAAGAATTCATATTTTGGGGTATTAAACCTCACATGGGCACCTAAAGTGCTCAATGGTAGCATCAACTACTTTCTCTCTTATTATATAGATGATGTGAAGGATAAGTCGGAGGAGGAGTATTGGCTAGCAAAGACTCTAGAGAGAACTGCCGACAGAAAAGAGACCGATTGGATGGATTTACTTTCGACCAATATTGAGTATATCTCAGCAGACACGCTTAAGAACCAATTTAAAGCATCGTATGGCTTCCTTACTGGTCTTAGTGACTATGAACAGTCTTATAGCAACAGTTTGGGAGGTGTTCATAGCACGACTAAAAACATGGAGGGCTATAGACATATTATAGAAGCTGAGTACAAACTCAAGTTGCCGAAACTAGAATTTAAAGTGGGTACGGAGTCCTTTTTCTCTCAGATGAAAGAAAGTACAGTGCAGAATACTGTTAACTCTGACTTTTTAGTAAATGAAACCATAGTCGGAGCCTATACATCTGGGAATCTCAGAATAACTCCTGATTTATCTTTATACTTAGGTGTGCGTGGTGAGTATTCACTTTACAATTACCAATTTCGAGAGAATCTAAAGACTGAAGAGTGGAGTATGGCACCTTTTGTATTGATTAATTGGAAAGCAACTAAAAACTATTCAACTACCTTTAATTTTACTATGAGGAATGACCGTCCAGGATATTTCTCGTTGTTGCCTGGGCAAACTTATAATAGTGATGAAGAATATAGCGTAGGTAATCCACTTCTTAAGCCCTCTATGCGGTATAGCTTGAAAAGCCAGCATCTATTTTTTAAGTACTTCGTGGTTACTTTTGGTGCTACTTTTGATGAAAATCTTTACGGATCGACCTATAATATTGACGAACATGGTATAAGATATATAATGCCAAGGAACTATGCGGACAGACTCTACTTTTTTGGTAGTATGTCTCTGCCATTTTCCTTCTTTGACGGTAAACTAAGAGGTACACTCTATTTATATGGTCAAAACGGGAGATACTCCAATATAATTTCTGAGTTAGATAATTCAATAATTAATCCCCAAAAAACTTGGAGGAGTAGTGGCGATATATATATTAGCTATCAGCCTAATGATCGTTTGGGAGTCTATATCAATCCGTATTATAGAACAGTTACAAAACTCCTTCAGAAAACAATCAAAGGGTATTCGACTATGGATTTCGGTGTGCAGTACTCATTTCTAAAGAAGAAGAATCTTGTAATGGCAGTATCTGTTGAGGATATTTTTAATCAACGAGGTTCAGAGGTTATATATAACTATGGGGGCAATCTGGTGAAGTCCATAGAACTTCCAAACACTCAAAGTGTCCGACTGGCTATCACCTACACTTTTAGCCAGAATACTAAAACTATTCATGTGAATAGAAATGAAAATGACACTTCTCGTTTTAATAGATAAATAGTCTAAAAATACTAATGGGACTGATAAATATTTTTTATCGGCCTTGCTGGCCTCAATACCGCCTACCACCTTTCGAAGGAGAGAAGGGTAGCCCTCTTCTCATCGGCCACTTTGGAGGATAGCAATTCCTACTTTGCTCAGGGCGGTATGGCAGCGGTCACCTCCTCTAGCGATAGTCCTAGAGAGCACTATGAAGATACTATGGTGGCGGGGGCGGGTCTTTGCGATCCCGAAGCGGTCCGTGTGCTGACCGAGGAGGCACCCAAGGCGGTGGAGGAGCTGGAGCGGCTCGGGATGCAGTTCGATAGTGTCGATGGGCATCTCGCTTTGGGTCTTGAGGGAGGGCACCATCATCACCGCATTTTACATGCTGGGGGCGATGCCACAGGGCGTCAGATCTCCCGCTTTATGATTTCTAAGGTAAAGGGGGAGCCTGGGATTACCCTCTTTGAACACCATACATTGATAGCGTTGATTGTGGAAGAGTACCGCTGCTATGGAGCATGGATATGGGATGCTGAGGCTAGGCAGCTAGAGGCGTACTACGCCCACTCTGTGGTATTGGCTACTGGAGGAGCTGCTGCTCTCTATAGACCCACTACCAATCCACCTACCGCATTGGGCGATGGCCTTTCGATTGCCTACCAAGCAGGGGCAGTGGTGCGAGATATGGAGTTTATACAGTTTCACCCCACTGCTCTGCACCTCAAGGGTGCCCCCTCCTATCTGATTAGCGAAGCGGTTCGTGGCGAGGGTGCTTATCTGCTCAATCCCGATGGGGAGCGCTTTATGGTCGGTCGACACCCTTTGGCCGAATTGGCACCTCGTGATGTGGTGGCGCGTGAGATCTATAGCGAGATGCAAAAGTACGATGTGGATAGCATCACCCTCTCCCTTCGTCACTTGGATCCCCAGAAGATATACCAGCGCTTCCCCACCATTTCAAAAGAACTACAGAAGTATGGGCTCGACTTAGCCACCGAGATACCGATTGCCCCAGCAGCGCACTACACAGTAGGCGGTGTGCGTGTGGATCTCAATGGACACACCTCTATCGATGGCCTTTATGCCGTAGGAGAGGTCTCCTCGACGGGGCTGATGGGTGCCAATCGACTCGCTAGCAACTCTCTCGTAGAGTGCCTTGTCTACTCCACGAGGATCGCCCGCCATATCGAGGAATTAGCCGATACGCCAATGGTTTACCCCACTACTATTCAGCCTCCAGTACAGCTTCGTGAAGGCTTTGACGATGAGGTGTGGATGGCAGAAAAGGGACGGAAGATGATGAAGCGCCTAGGCAAGATATTGATGAAGCGAGCGGGCATCGTGCGAAGCTCTAAGCGTCTGCAGAAAGGATTGGCAGAGGTTACAGAGCGACTTTCGGAGTTGGAGGACTTGGCGAAGGAGAGTATAGCCGTGCGGGAGGTGTACAATCACCATCTGGTGGCTCAGCTGATTATGCTTTCGGCAGAGTTTAGGGAGGAGAGCCGTGGGGGACATTATCGCAAGGATTTCCCGGAGACTTTGCCACCAGAGGCGGCCTACCATACAGAGATACAAGAGAATAAGATTACTAAAGTAAAATACCATGAATAGAGAATACTTACTGGACCAATTGATAGATATTGCCATAGAGGAGGATATCTCCACTGGCGACCTCGCCACTAACGCACTGATTGGCAGAGGTGAGCGTGCTACTGCACTTATTACCGCCAAGGCTGATGGTGTGATTTCGGGGCTCGCGGTGGCGGAGCGGGTGTTGGAGACCATTTCAACGGAGAAGTACCTCTTTGAGCCTTATCTCCAGGATGGTGATCGTGTGGCAAAGGGCGATAAGATCCTTAAGATCGAGGGTACCTATCGCGACCTCCTCACTAGTGAGCGGTTGATGCTCAACTTCCTACAGAGGATGAGTGGTATTGCTACTGCTACCCGACAAATGGTCGACCTGATTGCTGGCACGAAGGCCCAATTGCTCGATACCCGTAAGACGGTGCCAGGGCATCGGCTTACTGATAAGTTGGCAGTGAAGCATGGGGGCGGTACCAACCACCGTATGGGTCTCTATGATATGGCGATGATCAAGGATAATCATATCAAAGCGGCAGGTGGCATCTCTAAGGCCATCAAGCAGGTGAAGGCAACGCTCCCTATCTCGGTAAAGGTAGAGGTGGAGACCACCAATCTGGAGGAGGTACAGGAGGCACTGCAAGGGGGTGCCGACATTATTATGCTGGATAATATGAGTACCTCTCTGATGAAGGAGGCGGTAGCTCTGATTGGCAATAACGCAGCGACGGAGGCCTCGGGAAATATCACCCACGAGCGGATCCGTGAGGTGGCGGAGACGGGAGTTGATTTTATCAGCGTTGGAGCTTTGACGCATAGTGTCCGTGCCCTAGATATGAGTATGAATTTTGAAGTGAGTAAGTAAAGATGGAAGCTATTATAAAGGAGATCAACCGACTGAAGAAGGAGAAGAATGCTATTATCCTAGGACACTATTATGCCCGACCTGAGGTGCAGAGGGTGGCCGACTACCTGGGCGATTCCTTGGGTCTGTCGAGGGTGGCAGGCGAGACGGATGCCGATATCATCCTATTCTGTGGGGTGGAGTTTATGGCAGAGACCGCCTCGATTATTTCGCCCGATAAAAAGGTGCTGATCCCAGTGAAGGGGGCTGGCTGTACGCTGGCTCAGTCAATTACAGCGGCGGGGATCCTGACATGGAAGCGGAAGCACCCCGATGGAATTGTGGTGAGCTATGTCAATACCACTGCTGAGGTAAAGGCGGTGACCGATTATTGTGTCACTTCGGCCAATGCCCTTAAGATTGTGAAACAGTTGCCGGAGGGGCGGCCCATCCTTTTCACTCCCGATAAAAACCTAGGGGAGTACATCAAGATCGCTACAGGGCGGGAGATGGATATCTGGCAAGGGGAGTGCTATGTGCATGATGTGATTACCACGGAGCTAGTAGAGCACTTCCTCGAGAAGTATCCCGATGCAGAGCTCCTGATCCACCCTGAGTCGGCAGCATGTAGCAATCGCCAACTCTTGGAGCATCCGAGGGTGATTGTGGGGTCGACTACTAAGATAATGAACCGTCCGTCGGAGAGTAAGTACAAGCAATTCCTGATCGCAACGGAGCCAGATACGCTAGCAGAGCTGACCCGTCTGTATCCCGACCTAGACATCGTGCCGGTGATCCCAGAGCATAGGTGTGAGTATATGAAGCTGACAACGCTGGAGAATATCCACGACGCTCTCCTCCACGAGCAGTATGAGGTGAAGGTGCCAGAGGAGCTGAGGGAGAAGGCGATAGTATCTATTGATCGGATGCTGGAGCTCTCCTAATGGCTTGGTTGCGATGAAGCTCAATGCTGAGATACATCTACGGGAGTTGAATGGGCAGAAGATCGGGGTGATCATGACGCCCCTTGGGCTTGATTATACCAAGGTATTAGAGCTCAATGAGAGTGCCGCCTATCTAATAGAGGAGACAAAGGACCGCGAGTTTACCGAGGAGGCCTGGATCACCCTCCTACAGCGTCGCTACCAAATCTCCCAAGAAGCGGCCACCAATGATGCCCGCAAGCTCATTGATGCCCTCACCACTGCCCGCCTCCTCCGCCACTAATAATCCCTTGTCGAGGCCCAACTGCAGATGACCAGGGGGGGGTAATAGGTACCCATAATAGACGACCCTTGTGGTTGCACTTAGATAAGATAGTGCGACAACAAGGGTCAAATTTTATTCCGTGCCCAATCAAAGCGAGAATGTTGCACGAAGTGCCATTCTCGCACATTTGATTCAAATGTGCTGAGACTTTGAACGAAGGATGAGATGCAAGGCACTGAGGGTGAGGGCGCTGGGAGCGTACTCACGTACGTGACCGAGCCCGAATCCCGAAAGCAACGTAGCAGATCGCCTTCGTGCAACAGTCTCAAAGCAAAAATTGAGTTGCAACTAAGCAAATGCTTAGTTGCATCTCAATTTTCGCCTTTCTAATCCATTGATTTATAGCAGAATAGAAGAGGCGTATTTTCGACTTGTCCGATGAGGGCATCCAGAGCACCCTGTCGGGTGCTGGTGGTAGAAGCCCGAAGGGGTTGCACTTTGAGATTTATAGGTTGTTATCTATATGTACCCCGTTCGGGGTAGTGTGGATGTGTTGGTCTCTGCTACCCAAGCTTCACCTTCCGGCTCGCTGTCGCTTGCCCTCAGGGGGAAGCTTTTCTTTGTGTATTTATTGATGATGCGACGTATCTATCTTTGAGAACTCATTATAAATAATCGCATTAGCATTCTCTGGTTGTTCATCATTCTTCCAGAGCTGATTCTTAAGGTCGTCAAATCTTACATTATTTCTTTCTTGCATTTTAATAATACAGTAAGAAAAATTCATTATCTTGCACCCGTGTAAGTCTCATGCTAATGTCTATGTTTTTTGTTATTAATTCACACTTTACAAAGATAGCATTATTGGGGCTTACACACTTTTTTGGGACAATATTCAGAAAAATGAGCAACAAACAACAATATTATGAATAATAGATTTCTGCTAATTATTATATGTACTATCACGCTATTGATAGGTAAAGTTTGCTCTGCGCAAGTTACAGGTACAATAGTTAATGGGGAGAAGCAGCCTGTCTGTGGTGCCTCTATTACACTGAGCAGCAAGGGGAAGCCAGATAAGAGTATTTCTACTTCAAACAAGAAAGGAATATTCAGTGTGGAAACAAAAATGCTCGAAGGACAAGATTGTATTCTTGAAATTAGACATGCAGCCTATGCTCCCTACCTGCTTTCTTTACAGAAAATGCCGAAAGCGATTGAGCTTGATACACTACGATTGGAGGAAAACGTCCTCGAAGCGGTAACGGTCATGGCTGATAGATTTATCAATAAAGTGGATAGAAAGCTACTGTTTCCATCTCAAGATATCATTAAGCGTTCAAACTCTGGCTATGATCTCATAGATAAGGTTAATTTACCCGGTATTTATGTAGATATGGCAAGCAAAAAGGTGGAGAAGCGTGGCTCGGGAAGTGTTCCTGTTTTTATCAACGAAAAGCGTGCCTCGCAGGCCGATGTCGTTGCCCTGCGACCTGATGAGGTTGTGCGTATCGAGTATATTGATAATCCTGGTGTAGAATTTGGACTGGATACACCCACTGCTATCATTAATTTTGTCGTTAAGCCTCGTATGAAAGGGATGTCTATAGGTTTTAATCTAAATGATGCTGTGACGACATTGAATGGACAGAATTATATCTATGCTCAATATAATCACCGTCTGTCCAAATGGGGAATTTACTATCAGAATGACTTTTCAAATTTAAGTCGAAGACGCATTGACCAAACGGATACCTATACTTTAGCTGATGGAAACCTTCACGAAATACGCCGTGAAGGAATGAATACAAAATTGGCATACGCAAACCATGATTTCGGTATTACCTATGATTTGACAAAGAAGGGACAGTATACCTTTATGGCACAGGTAAGCTGTCACTTATATAACAGCCCAAACAGAGGACACCGCCAGCGAATTTATGAAACTGGTAAGCCTACATATTACGCTTTGACTGAACCTACTGAACATTATTTCTCGCCAACGATAGATCTGTTCTTTAGGCGCTATTTTAAGGAAAATCGTACATTGACCTTCAATTTAGTGGGTACCATGTATGATACGAAATATGGATATAGCTTTAAGACTTTTGATAAAGAAGATTTTGACTTGCCGACATCACAATATGGCTACGATACAGACGGCAAACGCTATTCTCTTATTGGTGACGTAAAGTATAGTCAGCCTTTGGGTAGATCCAGATGGACTTCTGGAATCAGTCACCTGCAGGGCTATACCAAAAATAAATATACAGGGACTTCTGACATTATCAATGATATGCACAACAGCAGTACCTATCTTTATTCCCAGATCTCAGGAACATCCAGCAACCTACGTTATTTGGTTGGTATAGGAGGTAGCTATCAATATTATTCGCAGGGGACACAGAGTTATCATTACTTCCTTTTACGCCCATCCCTAAGTCTCAGCTATCCTTTTCTGGGCAAGGGAAACATACGATATGTCTTCAATATATCCCCCAATGCACCATCTTTGGCTAATTTGAGTAATAACAGGCAGCAGTCGAATGAATACGAATATCATGTAGGTAATCCCAACTTAAAACCTTTCAGCAGATATACACAGACGCTAACCCTCTCTTACGAGCATAAGTACTTCTATATTGAAAATACAACGGGACACACGTATAGCCGAAAGCCTATCTTAGAAGAAATAACGAGAAATAGCGACGCAAATGGGAGAACATGGTTTGATTTTGGCTATGAACAGCAGAAATCTGCAGCCGACTTTTGGAACTATACTAATGTTCAACTTTATGTTATACCCAATGTTCTGACATTGGATGGCGGATTCTCGTCCCTGCTATCTCGTTGCGTAGGAAATAATTATACCCACAACTTCCATCGACTATGGGGATATGTTGGCTCGAAACTGTTTTTAGGCAAATGGAACTTCAGAGCTTCTTGGTCTGCAAAGGAAAGAAACTTTAATGGGGAAAGTGAGAATACCACTGGTCAAAACATAGAAGCACAAGTGAATTATAAACTGACCCAAAACCTTTCCATTGGTCTTTATGGCTCTCATCTATTTCTAAAAAATGGCTCTACTTTCGGAGAGGCTACGCACTCTCAATTCGTCAAGAAAGATTTAACTGTATATATTCCAGAATGGGGAAATATGATCTCCTTG
>QWCK01002245.1_pt1 | contig 25091 bp, 22 predicted proteins | sample 1972571 | NCBI WGS metagenome assembly QWCK01 (sample SAMN09866710, study PRJNA288562) | Human gut metagenome isolate term2_stool, whole genome shotgun sequencing... | isolation source: gut | host: Homo sapiens | place: USA: California | reverse complement strand
TCTTTCGGATGTGGACTTGGAACTGGATGCCGGAATTTATGGGCTTTTAGGGGATAACGGAGCCGGGAAGTCTACCTTGATGCGGTTATTGGTCGGCGTAGATACGCCGACGAGTGGCCGTATCCTCTACGAGGGAGAGGACATTTCTCAGTTGAAGGAGAAGTATCGTGGCCTTTTAGGTTATATGCCCCAGGAATTTGCGGTTTTTCCCGGCTTTACGGCCGGTGAGTTTCTAACCTATATGGGCGCATTAAAGGGATTAAGTAAAAGGGAACTGAAGGAAAAAATCCCCCGGGTTCTCGCTTTTGTAAATCTTGAGGATGTAAAGGACAAAAAAGTATCGACTTTTTCCGGTGGAATGAAGCGGCGGGTCGGCATCGCCCAAGCCTTACTCAACGATCCGAAAATTCTGATTTTAGATGAACCGACGGCCGGCTTGGATCCCGGCGAACGCATTCGATTTTCAAACATTTTGTCCAACATGTCCAAAGACAAGATCATTCTCTTTTCAACACATATTATTTCCGACATTGAAGCCATTACAAAAAGCATTATCATTCTAAACGACGGAAAAATCAGGGCCAAGACCACGTCGGATAAGTTGATCGAGAAAATGGAGGGTCGTGTGTTTGAGTCGAGGATTCCATTTTCGGAATTGGCGGCTTATGAAAAAAAGGTTCAAATTATTCGGATGCGTTACGAAGGGGAGCGTTTAAAAATTCGCTACACAGGCGATGCCTTCGAAGGTGCCCGTCCCGTCCGAGCGAACCTTGAAGACTACTACATTCTTCATCGCAACGAAGTTATTTAGGCACAGCATCCATGAAAAAAGCGCCCGCGGTTGAACTGATCCAAAAAGTCTTAAAAACCGGGGTTGGTCGGAAAACAATGAAATCCGCATAGAACGAATGTTATGTAAAACAAAATCGAGTAAGCGAAATGCTTACTCGATTAAGTCCAACTTTATGGGGTTACTCCGAAAGGATGCCTTTACATATTTTTACGTGGGTGTAAAATCAGTTCATGAAACGATATTTACTCTTATTTTACGACGTCAGACGCTTTGCTATTTTTTCAAGTATCTTAAGTGATACGGATAAATTTTGGCTCCGGCTCCTTTGCTCCATCTTGCTGGTGGCGTCGGCCTACGATTTTATCGACCATATTAAAGGAGTATTCAGCCATGAACAAGTTTAAATCCGCGATTAAAAAGGCGGCCCTCGTCTTTGCTATGGTGGGCCTCGCGGGCTTCCTTTTGGTGGTTCTTACGAAGAGCGCCTATCCCGACCCTCTTTTTGTTTGGGGCAGTCGCATTTTCATGGCGGCGATTTTTATCAGCTTGGGCCTTTACGCCGTCTATTGGCTCATCGAGCTTGTCGAGATCGTCAAAAAGAAAGAGTGGGGCCTGGTGGCGGGGCACTTGCTCCTCGGCGTCCTCGTTTGCTTTTTGATTCTGCGAAAAATAAGATAAGACCTCATCGAAGGACGAGGCCTTTTTTGTTACCGTCCGTTGAAATTCAGTTGGAAAAACGGGGGATAGTCGCCGCCCTCCGTAAAGGCGGCCACGGCCCTTCGTGCCACGGAATAGGCGAGGGTCATAAGCTCCTTCATGACGGGATTGGTGATGTAGACGGAATCGTCGTAGCCCTTAGGATTTAAAAGCATGCCGCCGAAGGCATCGTCTGCGCCCAAAGCCTTCAGGATTTTGTGTTTTCGGGCGTAGGTCTTTAAATCATCCACGTGAAAAAATTGCTGGCCCATGCGAAAAGATGCCACGGCCCGGCGCACGTCGTGGGCGTCGATGCCGTAGGATTCATAGAGGGGAGAGACGCCCGCCGCCACGACGGCGGGGGAGGGCAAGAGCTCCCGACAGAGAAAGGCCCGAGGATCGTAACCCTCTTCTTCTAAAATCACCCGATCGAAATCTCGCTCCAAGGCCACGTGGTCGATGGAAATTTTCTCTTCCACCGAATCGATGTAGGGGTGCACCGTGGCGTCTAAAGAAAAGTGGGTTAAGAAGCCGAAGAAGTAGGCCCATGTGGGGGAAAGGGTCGGCCCCTTTTCGATCCAATCCCGATTCCTTTTCAGGAAATCCGCAAAGGGCTTGGTGTGGATTTGTCCGCCTACCTTGTGCTTTTTTGATGTAAGATAGTAAAAGAAAATATCCGGCCCCTGGGCGCCTAAGGTGTAGTGGTCGGGATAGGCGGCGATAATTTCCCGCGCCTTTTCGGGCAGGGTGGGACGGATGCGCTGGGCAAAAAAATAATGAGTGACGAGACTGGCCATAACAACTCCTTTCGAGCTCTGATATACTATTAGTGGAGGTACCAATGGAACAAGAATACAACGACTTTATAAACAGCCTTACAGGCGATTACGTAGAGGATTTAAACGCCATCTACGACGAAGTACAAAAGCTTTCTCTGGCAGGGGAAGGGGAACTGGCCCAAAAGCTTTTGGAATACGGACAAAAGTTAATGGACGAGCACCGCGGCGATGCAGGGGACTACCGCAGTCTGAAGCAAGACGGTGCCGGCATCGATAAGTTTTATACCCTATTGGATGCGGTTTTTGCAAAAACCCTGGACGAAGATATGGAAGGGGCAAAGACCTTCATCGACCGCATGGCGGAGGAAGTGGACTTTTTAAAGACGGCACTGGAAGCGTTGGAAAGTGACGAGAAATTTTTCTCCTTCCAGTCCATGGTGGAAGAGGTCATCTGCCGCGTGGAACGGGACGGCGATCGTAGGCCCATTCTAGGTCCCGAGATCGACATGTGGCTCACCCTTCGCGGCGGCGTGGCGGCGGAATTAAAAGAATACGACGATGCCCGCAACTATTTGGAAAAGGCTCTGTCGGTGAATCCCATGTCCACGGCCAACTATCTGACCTTATCGAAGGTTTCCCGCCAGGAAGGGGATATGAAAAAGGCTAGGGAATACAATCAAAAGGCCTTTGAATCGGCCTATCTGGCATCGGATTTCTCCCAATGTTTTTCCAACGAAGGCTATTTCCTCTTTAAGGAAAATAAACCCGCCCTGGCTCTGTCCATGAGCATTATCGCGAAGGATTACGACGGCGATAACGACGAAGCCGAGGGCAATCTCATGATGATCGGCGGCCGCTATCCCGATGCGGAACCGGCGGAGAAGGACGAATTTTTAAATTACCTGAAGGAGCGGCACATTCAAGGCACCTTGGATCCCGACCGCGTGGAAATTTTAAAGCGTTTGGCGCAAAAGGCGGAAGAGGACGGCAATGTGGACTTCGCCATGGAGATTTTAATTAATCTGGACACCATCCTCCACGACGACGCCATTCACAAAAAAATTCACGAGCTCGCCGCCCGCTACGAAGAAGGGGATGACGACTGCGGCTGTGGTCACGATCACGATCACGACCACGATCACGATCACGACCACGATCACGATCACTGTTGCGGCCACGATCACGAACACGATCACTGCTGCGGTCACGACCACGAGTAAGGAAAATTTTATAAAAGCGGGCGGCGGATATGCCCGCACAAAAAAACAGCCACGAGGGCTGTTTTTTGTTGCCTGAAACGGCTTTATTTGTTTTTGTTTTTAATGTATTCGTCGATGCCTTTGGCGGCTTGTTTGCCCGCGCCCATGGCGAGGATAACCGTGGCGGCACCGGTGACGGCGTCGCCGCCGGCAAAGACGTCTTCCACGGAGCTTTGGCCCTCGTCGGTAATGACGATGCCTTGCTTCTTATTGGTTTCGATGTCGGGATTGGTGGCGGTAATCAAGGGGTTGGGATTGGTACCCAATGCCATAATCACCGTGTCCACTTCCACGTCGAAGTCTTCGCCTTCCTTGGGCACGGGACGGCGGCGGCCCGATTCGTCGGGTTCGCCCAGTTCCATGGGGCGCAGGGTCATGCCGGTGACCCAGCCGTCGTCGTCGGCGAGAATTTCCACGGGGGAGGTGAGGAAGTGGAAGTGAATGCCTTCTTCCTTGGCGTGGTGAACCTCCTCGGCCCGGGCGGGCAATTCTTTTTCCGTGCGGCGATAGACGATGGTCACATCGGCGCCTAAGCGCTTGGCCACGCGGGCCGCGTCCATGGCCACGTTGCCGCCGCCGATGACGGCGGTTTTGCGCCCGGCGATAATGGGCGTGTCGTAGCCGGCTTCGTAGGCGTGCATGAGATTGGTCCGGGTCAAAAATTCGTTGGCGCTGAAGACGCCGTTGTAGTTTTCCCCGGGAATATTCATAAAGCGGGGAAGGCCGGCGCCGGTGCCTAAGAAGATGGCCTCGTAGCCTTCGTTGCGAATGCCGTCCAAGGACATAGTGCGGCCGACGATGGTATTGGTTTCGAATTTAACACCCAGATCTTTCAGTTTTTCCACTTCGCTTGCCACGACGGTATCGGGCAGACGGAATTGGGGAATGCCGTAGACCAGGACGCCGCCCGGTTGTTGCAGGGATTCGAAGACGGTGACGTCGTAGCCTTTTTTCACCAGCTCGCCCGCCACGGTAATACCGGCGGGGCCGGCGCCGACGACGGCGACCTTGTGTCCGTTCGGCGCTTCGGCCTCGATGGTTTGAATATGATTTTCCCGGGCGTAGTCGGCGGCGTAGCGTTCCAATTTGCCGATGCTCACGGCGTCGCCCTTTTTGCCCAGGACGCAGTATTTTTCGCATTGGCTTTCCTGGGGACATACGCGGCCGCAAACGGCGGGCAGTGCCGTGTGCCTGGAAAGTTCCATGGCGGCAGCCTGGGGATTGTCTTCGGCGATTTCGTGGACGAAGGCGGGGATGTCCACGGAGACGGGGCATCCCTTCACACATTGAGGCACTTTACAGTTTAAACAGCGCTTCGCCTCTTGAACGGCCTCTTCGTGATTGTAGCCGTAACAGACTTCTTCAAAGTTTTTATTCCGTTTATTCGGGTCCTGTTCCCGTACGGGTACTCTTGTAAAGCGATCCATTATGCATTCCTCCAGACTTGTTGACCTTTTGTCTTTTCCACGTTCATGTATTGTTTTTGACGTTTCATAGCCAGGTCGAAGTCCACTTTGTGGCCGTCGAATTCCGGTCCGTGGACGCAGGCAAATTTCGTTTCACCGTCGATGCTGACGCGGCAGGCGCCGCACATGCCGGTGCCGTCGACCATAATCGGGTTCAGAGAGACGATGGTGTGCAGATCGTATTTCTTCGTGGTGAGGCAGACGAACTTCATCATAATCATGGGGCCGATGGCGACACAGGTGTCGTAGCTCTTGCCTTCGTTTTCGATGAGGTCTTCGATCTTTGCCGTGACCATGCCGTTAAAGCCGTAGGAGCCGTCGTCGGTGGTGACGTAGAGATCGCAGTCCAATGCCTTAAACTCCTCTTCGTAGATGACGGCTTCTTTGTTTTTAAAGCCGATGATCACGTCGCAGTGGACGCCTTTTTCGGACAGATAGCGGACTTGCGGATAGACCGGAGCGGCACCGATGCCGCCGCCGACAAATAAGTAACGTTGTTTTTTCAGTTCTTCGTCTGAAAGTTCGGTGAAATCCGACGGAACGCCTAAGGGTCCGACGAAGTCTTTTAATTCATCGCCCTGTTCCTTTTCGGACAGTTTCGTCGTGGACGGACCGGAGGCCTGTACCACCAGGTCCACCCAACCATCCTCGCGATCGAAATTTGCGATGGTCAAGGGCACGCGCTCGGCGTGTTCGTCGGCGATGACGATGACAAATTGTCCCGGTTGAGCGGCCGTGGCCACGCGAGGCGCGTGAATGCGTAACAAAAAGACGCGGGGCGCCAAATTTTTCTTTTCTAAAATGGTAAACATACTATCCCCCCTATTTCTCTGTATATACATTATACTAGACAATGGTAAGAATATCCATGAAGGTCAATTTTGTATCATACTTTGTAAGCCCTTGTACGGGAGACGAAAATAGCGTAAACTGTGATACATTAATAAAATAAAGAACACGAAGGAGACGACGATGCGATTTTTTTCTACCCGGGACAAATCCCGAGCTTTTTCGGCGAAAGAGGCGATCTTTAAAGGTCCCGCCGACGACGGCGGATTGTTTGTGCCCGAACATATTCCCACTATCGATTTAAACGAGTACGCGGACTGCAGCTATGTGGAATTGGCGGCGGAAGTGCTTCATTTATTTTTCGACGACTTTTCTAAAGAGGCCCTTTCGGATTGGGCGGAAAAGGCCTACGGTTCCTTCTCCGGCACGGAGCCCGTGGGTTATCATGATCTCGACGGCATGACCGTGGCGGAGCTGTTCCACGGGCCCACGGCGGCCTTTAAGGACTTCGCCCTTCAAATGCTCCCTTACCTTATGGCCGCATCGGCGGAAGGGAGAAAGGTGCGGATCTTAACGGCTACCAGCGGCGACACGGGCAAGGCCGCCCTGGCGGGCTTTCAGGACGTAGAGAACACGGACATCTTCGTCTTTTATCCCGCCCACGGCGTCAGCACCATTCAGCGCCGCCAGATGTCCACGCAAAGGGGCAATAATGTTTTCGTCTACGGCATCGAAGGGAATTTCGACGACGCCCAGCGCACGGTGAAGGAAATTTTCAGAGACGAGGCGCTGAGAGAAGCCTCTCGAAATTCGGGCATCGAATTTTCCTCGGCCAACTCCATTAACATCGGCCGCCTGGTGCCTCAGGTGGTGTATTATTTGTACTCCTACCTGGCGTTGGTGCGCAGAAACACCATCGCCATGGGCGATGCCATCGACATCTGCGTGCCCACGGGCAATTTCGGCAATATTTTAGCCGCCATGTACGCCAGGGAAATGGGCCTTCCCGTGGGCCGTTTCATTTGCGCGTCGAACAAAAATCACGTGCTCACGGATTTTATTTCCACCGGCGTTTACGACAAGAACCGTGATTTTTATAAGACCACGTCGCCTTCCATGGACATTCTCGTGGCGAGCAATATCGAGCGCTATCTGCACTTGGTCTTGAAGCGGGATTACAAAGTGCGGGAGAAAATGGAAGCCCTGAACGCCACGGGCCGCTTCGACATTCCCAAGGATGCCATCAACCGCTCCAAGCTCGTGGGCTATTGGTCCACGGACGAGGAAGGGGAGGCGCGGATCAAAGAAGTCTTCGACCGCTTCGGCTATTTAATGGATCCCCATACGGCGGTGGCCTATGACGGAGCGAAGAAGCACGGCTCCGCCAATCACGTCTTGGTCATGGCCACGGCGAGCCCCTATAAATTCCCCGAGACGGTGGCGGACGCCCTGGGCATTCAGGGAGAGGGGGATGAGGCTCTCCTGAAAAAGATTCAAGAAGCTTACGGCGTAGAGGTACCGAAGCCTTTAATGGAGGTCTTCGATTTGCCCGAGCGCTTTACCGAAAGCATTACAGTGGATGAAATGAAAGAAGTCGTGAAGGAGGGTTTTCATGATTAAACTGCGCGTACCGGCGACGACGGCGAATATGGGTCCGGGCTTCGATGTCATCGGCTTGGCTCTGGATTTATACAACACCTTTACCTTTTCCATGGAGGGCGGGGATTGCGACCGCCACAGCATGATTTACGAGGCGGCGAAGGTGGTCTTCGACAAGGCCGGCGCCCCCATGGAGGGTTTCTTTTATCGTGTGGATGCTGACATTCCCATCGCCCGGGGCCTGGGCAGCAGCGCCACCTGCATCGTCGGCGGCATGGTGGGGGCGAATCTCCTTCTGGGCGAGCCCTTCGACCAAGGCGAGATTTTAAAAATGGCCTCGGATTTCGAAGGCCATCCGGACAATGTGGCGCCGGCCCTCTTGGGCGGCTGCGTCATCAGCTTGCCCACTGACGACGGCGTGGTCTATCGAAAGATCAATAATATCGACGACTTCGCTACCATCGCCGCCTTCCCGGACTTCGATCTGTCCACGGCCAAGGCACGGGCGGCACTGCCCAAGTCCCTCAGCTATGCCGATACGGTGTCCAATATCGGCCATATGGGCTTTTTGATTCACGGTTTGGAAAACGCCGACACGGAAGCTCTGTTCTTCGGCTTGGAAGACAAGATCCACGAGCCCTACCGCAGCAAGCTCATCGCCGGCTACGACGTCATGAAGACATTGGAAGAGCGCCACGAAGGCCGCGTGCTCATTAGCGGCGCCGGGCCCACCCTCTTGTTCGTTACGGAAAAATCCGCCGACCTCGACGCCGTGAAAAAGACTTGGGAGAAAATTTCCGAGCCCTTGGACGCCACCTGGGACATTCGGATTCTGCACATCACCACCACCGGCGTGGAAATTTTAGAAAAAGACGCGTAAAAACAGCCCTCGGAATTTCCGAGGGCTTTCTCTTTAGGCTAAACTCTTTTGAATGGCGATTAAAAAGGCTTCCATGATCTGTCCCATTTGCGCCCGGGGCACATTGACCTGGACGTGATACATATTTCCCGTGCCTTCTTTTTCACCGGCGACGCGGTCCATAATGTCTTTTAAATCCACGGAGACATCGGCGCTTCGAATGACGTGGATCTGGGCTTCGTTGCCGTTGGGGATGCCGTAGATCTGCACGGTCTTCGCCTTTTTCTGAATGGCGGCGGACATGTGCTTGAAGTTTTTGAAATTAATATTTTCCAGCGTGGTGTAAATGTAGCCCACGCCTTCCACGGTGCGGCGCTTGGCCATAAATTCTTCCACATCTTCCTTGCCCATGGCTTCTTCCAGAGCGTCGATTTTTTTCTTTTGCTCGTCGATTTTGCCCTGAAGCTTTTTCACCGCCTGCCAAATGCCCTGGGTCGTGTTTTCCTTTAAATACATGGACAAGTTCTTCGTCAGGTAGCGGTGATTTCTGTAATCGTCCAAGGCCTCCTTGCCGCAGACGAAGGTGAGCTTCAGTCCCTCTTCGACTTTTTCGATTTTTTGTACGGCGAAGAGAGCCACCTCGCCGGTATTTTTCAGAAGGGGCCCCACGCTGTGGAACTTGTCCACGGAAGGAATGGTGACCACGTTCTTTTCTTCTTGAATCGGCAGATTGGATTCGATAAGATGATTAACGTAGTTTTCTATTTTTTCCAGGGACACGAAGCCGATGTCCGCGGCATCGACGACGAGAAAGCAGCTCTCTTCCGTGGAGCCCGAGAGGATCTTCGTGTGGAGAAGGGACTCCAGGGCGCAGGTAAAGAGAATGCGGGCAATATTATTTTGCATGCCCTGCAGACGGTGAGCCCAGTCGATGGAAAGTTCCACCTCTTTTCCGCTTTCAACGGCGGCCATTTTGCATTGGATGCGGCCGTCTTCCACGGAGTACTCCGCTTCTTTTCCGTCGATAAAGATTTTATCGCCGGTGTAGTAGCCTTCCACAGGCGGTGCGACGATGCTGTCTTCTAATAAAAAATAGTGGTAGCCTTTACTTTTTACGGTTTCGGGAACGGTTATTTTCATGGATTTACGATAGGGTTCCCTTTCATAGCGGGCCATAGACGCCTCCTTTATTTTTTGATCGAGTCTTATCTTATTTTATCATATTCCGGATTTATGAGGGCGGGTGGTTATGAGACAAGTTTGGTTTCTCTTATGCCTTTGTATGGGCGGGAGCTGCTTTTTAGCGGAGCGGCTGCCCCTTTCTTTTGCTGCCCCGGTTTTCATCCTCACATCCTTCGCCTTGTTTCTATGGAGAAAGAAAACCGACGCCCTCTATCCCTTGGTGGCCCTCCTCGTCTTTGTCCTTGCCGTATCGTCCCTGCAATCGGCCGATGTTTCCGACGAGCGGATATCCGCCCGAGGTGTGGTGTCGGCCTCGAAAGAAAATTATTACGAATTGCACGTAAGCCCCTTTAAGAAGGTGCGTGTCTTTTCCGAGGCGAATCCGAGCTTAGGCACGGTGGTGGAAGTGCGGGGGCGCAGCATGAAGCCGGAGCGGCCGCGAAACCCGGGCGGCTTCGACGGCCTTCACTACAGCTTGTCCCACGGCATCGACGAAACCCTGCGGCCGACGAAAGAGGAAGTGCTTCCGAAAGGCGACACCTTCGCAGAAAAAATGTATGTGTTGCGGGGAAGCTTTCGGAATTTCGGCAGAGAGGTCACAGAGAAATACTTTCCGCCGAAAGAGGCGAGGCTTCTCTCCGCCATGCTCTTCGGCAACGATGCCGACTGGGAAGGCCTGGAGGATTTTCGCAGCCTGAATGTGATTCACATTCTGTCCATCTCCGGCCTACATATCGGCCTCATCCTCGCTATTTTGTCGGCGGGCTTAAAGAAGCTGCCTTTGCCTTACGACCTGCGGGAAATTTCCCTTCACTGGATTCTGCTTCTCTATCTTTTTCTCACGGGCTTTCCCGTCGGCGGCATGCGGGTGTGGCTGTCCCTTCTCTTTACCGACGCGGGCAAGCGAATGGCCCGTCCCGTGGATCCCAATTACGCCTTGGGCTTCAGCGCCGCGGTCTTTCTCGCCATCAACCCCTTTTACATCTACCGCCTGGGCTTTCTGTTCAGCTTTTTTTCCGTCTACGGCATTTTAAATATTTATCCCAAGCTGCCCTATTTCGGCTCGGCGAGGGAGCCGGCGGCGAAGGCGCTGGGCGTATCCATGGGCGTCACCCTCGCCATTGCGCCCCTGCTCTTATACACCTCGGGCCGTATTTCGATTATGGGTCTCTTCGCTAATGTGCTGCTTCTGCCCTTGGCGGCGGCGATCCTCTACGGCGGCGTCGCCGTCAGCCTGCTTTCTGTTGTTTTTGCACCGGTGGCGGCGGGGGCGGCCATCGTCACTCATTGGATCTTCGTTCCCTTTCTCTTTCTCACGCGGCACATGGCCATGGCGCCTTTGAATTGGGTCTTGCCCACATTTAATGTGGCGGAGGCCTGCGCCTATTACTTGGTGCTCCATTTTGCCCTCCACTTTCCCTACGGCCGCCTTCGCTTAGAGGCGGGGCGTTTGCTCCTTCTGCAGGCGGCCCTCGTGGGCCTGGTGATTCTTGCCTGGGGCCGGATAACCGCCCCCGATCTGTCCGTGACCCAGCTCTATGTGGGGCAGGGGGACTGCGCCTATGTGGAGGCGAAGGATTTTCGCGGCCTCATCGACACGGGTGGCAGCCGCTTCGGCGCCGATCCCACGGCCCGATACGTGGTGCCATTTTTGCGAACCAAGGGCGTGAATAGCTTGGACGGGATTATTCTCTCTCACTACGACGCGGACCACGCCGGCGGCGTAAGCACTTTGGCGAAAAGCTTTAAGATCAAAGCTATTTTTGCACCGGTGCCGGGAAGTGACGAAGACCGGGCCATGCACGACGAAATCGAAGAAAAGGCCGGGCGGATTCGCCAAATTCAGGGCAAGTTCGCCATGAATGGCTGGGAGATGCGGGTCTTTCCGCCCTATGGGGAGGAAGAAAACGCCCTGTCCATGGTTATGGAGCTGGCCTCCGGCGGCTGCCGGATGCTTTTTCTCGGCGACTTGCCCGGTGAGCAGGAAAAAATGCTTCTGTCGGATCTCAAGCATAAAGAGGAAATCATAAAACTGGCCCACCACGGATCCAAGACGTCGAGCTCGGAGGAATTTCTCGACGCCACAGGGCCGCGCCTGGCCCTTATATCGGCGGGAGAGAACAATAGCTATGGTCACCCTCACAAAGAGGTGCTGGACCGCTTAAAAGCCCGTCACATCCCCTACGGGCAGACGAAAGACGGCGCCCTTACCATGAGCTTTAAAAAGGGGAAAGTGCAGGTGTCTGTTTACAGATCGTGGCGCCTGACTGCGGGGCAATGTATCTTTTTTGCCGTCAACCTGTTAGGCTTGGTTTATATCGCCAATTTAGGCGCGAATTATTTTAAGAAAAGAGACGATTTATGGAATCAGTGGATTATAAAGGAGCCTATCTTCTTCACGGACCGGAAAAATTCGGTATGGGCGAGAAGAGAAAGCAAATAGAAAACAGATACCTGGATCCCGCCACCCGGGATTTAAATTACGACGTGGCATCGGGGGACGTGGGAGAGATTTTGGCCAAGGCCAACACCTTGCCCTTTATGTCTGAAAAGCGCATGGTCGTCGTAAAAGATGCCGGGCTCTTATGCAATGACCCGGAACTGGATCGTTTTTTAGAAGAAGTCTTTCACATACCCGACACCACCGTGCTTCTCTTAATGGAGACGGAGACGAGCATAAAAAAGACTCAGAAGCTTTACAAGCGCTTCGACAAGGCCCATCGGGTCATATCCATGGAGCGGCTCACGGGGCGGGTGCTGCGTAGTTTTCTCGCCGGCTATTTGGCGAAACAAAATCGCCGCATACGACCCGACGTGCTGGAGCACTTCATTCGCCTTTCCGGCTACGGCGACAGGCAGTTTGAAGGAGACCTTCAGGGCCTCGTGAACACTTTGGATCAGATCGCCAGCGTGTCGGAAGGAGAAGTGACCGTGGAAGCGGTGGACGCCTTTTTGGATCCCTTTTCCGCGGAGACCATATTCGATCTTCTCGCCGCCATCGGTCGAAAGGACGGGGCGACGATTTTAAAGCTCTTAGACGAATTTGAAGCCAAGGAAGAGCCCGCCGGGCGCATTTTATATATGATCGCGCGGCAGACGGGAAACCTTATGTATTACAAGACCATGAGGGAGACGGGCAGAAGCGACGCGGACATCTTTCGCTTCATGGGCGTGAAGCCATACGAGGGCAAAAAAATAGCCGCACAGAGCGGCGCTTATACGAAAGAGCAGCTGAGGCGGCATTACCGATTGATTTTAGACGAAGAGCTTCGCATGAAGAGCACCTCCGCCGCGGATCGCGACGTGCTGGAGACTTTGCTTCTCGGGATGCTTCGGGATTAATTAAATATAGGCATGAAAAAAACTGAAAACAGCCGTTTTCAGTTTTTGTTTTTAGTTGGCGCGATTTAATTTTTGGGTTAAACGGCTCATGCGACGATCGGCCGCATTTTTATGAATAACATTCTTCGATGCCGCTTTTTTAAGTTTCTTATCGACAGTGCGGAGGAGAGCTCTCGCTTCGTCGACGTCACCTTTATCGAGTGCTTCTTCGAACTTGCGAACGGAAGTCTTGATGCCGGTTTTAACGGATTTATTGCGCAACGTTTCTTTCTTGGTTGTGCCGATACGCTTAATAGCGGATTTAATATTTGCCATGATTCACCTCCGACTGTGATTTTATCCCTTCGGATACCTTAACTTGTAGAATTTTACCACATGGTCTCTACTTTTGCAAGAAAGGGAGGAAGGAAGTTCATAAAAGATGTAGAAAAATTTTGTTTGTGGTAAAATGAATAGTCAGATTCAAGAAAGGGGAACATTTTGAAGGGAAAAGGAACATCGTCTTCCACGGCGGTAGAAATGATTAAAATAATAATTATGGCGGTGGTATTGGCCGTAGTCATCCGCCATTTCATCTTTAACACTACCATGGTCATCGGCCAAAGTATGGAACCCACGTTGCACGAGCGGGAACGAATGATTTGTCTCGTCTTCCCCAATTACTTTTCCGATCCCAAGCGGGGCGACATCGTGATCATCGATGCGCCGGACGAATCGGGAAAGGAATACGTCAAGCGCGTCATCGGCCTGCCCGGCGATCACATTGAAATCTCCGACGGCAAGGTTCACGTCAACGGCGTGGCATTGAAGGAAAATTATACCCACCCGGGAGTCGCCACGGGCACCTACGAGGGAAACACCTGGGACATTAAGGACGGGGAATTTTTCGTTATGGGAGACAATCGCCAAGAGGGCATGTCCATCGACAGCCGCTACTTCGGCCCTGTAGAGAAGAAACACATTCGCTCCCGGGCGGCGCTGCGTTACTATCCCTTTTCGAAATTCACGGTATTTTCTCACTAATGGACGGATAAAGGAGGACCTATGACCGATCGTCAAAATAATATTCGCAATTTCTCCATTATCGCCCATATCGATCACGGCAAAAGTACATTGGCCGACCGGCTCATAGAAAAGACGGGCATGCTCACGGAGCGGGAAATGGATTCCCAGGTATTGGACTCCATGGCGCTGGAAAAAGAGCGGGGCATTACCATTAAGCTCAAGGCCGTGCGCCTCGTACACGAACGAGACGGCGAGGAGTATATTTTAAACCTGATCGACACCCCCGGTCACGTGGACTTTAACTACGAGGTCTCCCGCTCTCTGGCGGCCTGCGAAGGGGCGCTCTTGGTGGTGGACTGCACTCAGGGCGTGGAGGCACAGACCCTGGCCAATGTGTATCTGGCTCTGGATCAGGATCTGGAGCTGGTGCCGGTCATTAATAAAATCGACCTGCCCTCGGCGCGAGTGGACGAAGTTAAAAAAGAAATCGAAGACATTATCGGCCTGGATACGGAAGACGCCCCCTTGATCAGCGCGAAAAACGGCGTGGGCATCGACGACGTCTTGGACGCCATTATCGATCAAGTGCCGGCACCTTCCGGCGACGCGAAGGGCCCCTTAAAGGCGCTGATCTTCGACTCCATCTACGACAGCTATCGAGGCGTGGTTTGCTACATTCGCATTTTCGACGGCACGGTGAAGGCCGGAGATAAAATTAAAATGTGGGCCACGGGCAAGGAATTTGAAGTGGTGGAAGTAGGCGTCAATGCCAACGGAAACATTCCCTTGAAAGAATTAAGCGCCGGCGACGTCGGCTATTTGACGGCCAGCATTAAAAACGTGAAAGAGGCCCGAGTCGGCGATACCATTTTCGATCCGAAGAATCCGCCGAAGGAAGCCCTGCCCGGCTACAAAAAAGTCGTGCCCATGGTTTACTCCGGCATCTATCCCGCCGAAGGGGAATCCTACACCGATGTGCGGGACGCTTTGGAAAAGCTTCAGGTCAACGACGCGGCCCTGGTATTCGATGCGGAAACTTCCGTGGCCCTGGGCTTCGGCTTCCGCTGCGGCTTCTTAGGTCTCTTGCACATGGAGATTATTCAGGAGCGGTTGGAGCGGGAATTCGATCTGGACATTATCACCACGGCACCCTCGGTTATCTACCGGGTGCACACCGTGGACGGCGAGATGGAAGAGATTCAAAATCCGTCGAACCTTCCCGATCCCACTTCCATCGAAATGATGGAAGAGCCCTTCGTGCGGGCGGAAATCATGTCCCCCACCGATTACGTGGGCACCATTATGGAGCTGTGCCAAGAGCGCAGGGGCCGCTACATCAGCATGGACTATTTGGAAGAGACCCGGGTTATGATTACCTACGAGCTTCCCTTAAACGAAGTCATTTACGATTTCTTCGACGCCTTAAAGAGCAAAACCCGGGGCTACGCGTCCTACGACTACGAGCTCATCGGCTACGAGCCCGGGGATCTGGTGAAGATGGACATCCTCATCAACGGGGAATTGGTGGACGCCTTCTCCCTTATCGTCCATAAGGAAAAAGCCTACGAGCGGGGCAGAAAGATTTGCGAGCGCCTCACCGGCGTCATTCCCCGCCACCAATTTGCCGTGCCCATTCAGGCGGCCATCGGCTCGAAAATCATCGCCAGAGAAACCATTCGCGCCGTCAGGAAAGACGTCCTGGCCAAATGCTACGGCGGCGATATTTCCCGGAAGCGGAAACTCTTGGAAAAACAAAAAGAAGGAAAGAAGCGCATGCGCTCCATCGGCAATGTGGAAGTGCCTCAAGAAGCATTCCTTGCCGTACTCAAATACGACGAAGACAAATAATGAAGACGGACCTGAAGGGGTCCGTTTTTTTCGGAGGTTCTATGAAAAAGCCAATGGGCATTTACATTCACGTGCCCTTTTGCGAAAAAAAGTGCGACTACTGCGATTTCTATTCCCTGGCGAAGAAGGGCGACGGAGATTTCGACGACTATGTGGAAAGCCTAATTAAAGAAATCGATCTGTACGAAGACATATTGTCCGCCCAAAAAGTAAGCACGGTCTTTTTCGGCGGCGGCACCCCCTCGCTCTTGGGCACGGATCGCCTCCTGCGCATCATGGAAAAGCTGCGCCCTTATTTAGGCGAGGCGAAAGAAGTGACCATGGAGGGCAATCCCGAAAGCGTCCTTCATCTCGACGTGGCCGCCTTAATCGACGCCGGCTTCAATCGATTCAGCATGGGCGTGCAGAGCGCATCGGACAAGCTGTTAAATATTATGGGCCGCATTCACGACGTGAAGACCGCCGAGGCCGCCTTTCACCATTTGCGGGAAGGCGGAGCGAAAAATATCAATCTGGATTTTATTTCGTCTGTGCCGGAAGAGAGCATGGAAGATGTGGAGGCGAGCCTCGCCATGATCGAAAAGCTGAATCCGGAGCACGTGAGCTTCTACAGCTTAATCGTGGAGCCGGGCACGGCCTTTGATCGCCGCTATGGAAAGAGCATGGAAGAAAGGGAGGACTTGGATCGCATCCACGTCCACGCCTACGAGCGGGGTCTCGCCGCCATGGGCTATAGGCAGTACGAGATTTCCAATTTCGAAAAGGGCGGCCACCCATGCGCCCACAATTTAAATTACTGGCACCTGGGCGAGTACCTGGGCCTGGGGCCCGCTGCCGGCGGCCACATGGACGGGCGGCGGGTAAAAAATGTTGAAAGTCTTCCCGCTTATAAAGACGCCTTGGCTTCGGGTCGTGCACCCGTCGCCGAGGAGGAGCACCTCTCGGATCTGGATAGAGACAACGAGTACACCATGCTGGGCCTTCGCCTCAACGAAGGGATTTCCTTAAAGGCGCCTCTGCCCTCCGGGGAGAGCTTCGAAGCCGTGCACAAAGAGGCCATGGAAAAAAACATAAAGAGCGGCCTGCTTATTGTGATCGACGATCGCCTGGCGCTGACGGAGAAGGGAAGAGATCTCGCCAATCAGGTGGAATTGGATTTCTTTCGACTGTAAAAGAGATCGCTTATGAAAATTAAATAGTACCTTACTTGGAAAAGAAAGATTCTTCGAAAGGGGGAATCTTTTTTTATTTTTAGCAATCGCACTTGACAAGTGCTAAAACCGTGGTATACTTAAACCATAAGCGATTAGCACTCAACAAGAGAAAGTGCTAATACGGAAGGGAGGTTTCTGTTGGACAAGAGAAAAATAGACATTTTAAATCTGATTATCGAGTCCTACATCGCCTCTCCCGTGCCTGTAGGAAGTCGCACCATTTCGAAATCTCCGTCCCTGGCCGTGTCATCGGCGACCATACGGAACGAGATGAGCGATTTGGAAGCTTTGGGCTTTTTGGAAAAGCCCCACACTTCCGCCGGGCGCGTTCCGTCCGAAGGCGCTTATCGATTTTATGTTGACGAATTGATTCCCGAGATCGACTACCCGAATTCTCTCGTGAACTATTTCGAAGACGCCATGCCCATGGAGCTTTACGGCACGCGGGATTTTTATTCCACCGCCGTGGAGGCCTTGGCCGATTACACGGAGAACCTGGCGCTGATGATGATGCCGAGGAAAAGCGACCGCAGGCTTCAGTACCTGGATCTCATTCCCGTAAACGACCACATGGTCATGTTGCTGATCGTCGGCGACCGCGGTGTCGTCGTCAAGCGCATGATCGACCTGGGTTTCGGCGTGAACGAAGAGGAGCTGAGCTACGTTTCGGGCGTCCTGTCCGATGCCTTCGTAGGCACGCCCTTCGATGCCATCGACGGCGTGAAGTTCGTCCTCTCCGGCGAACTGCTTCGCTACGAAAGCTTCATCCTTCAAATCACGGAGATCCTCTCCGGCGTCATACACGCGGTGGAAGAGGTGGATGTGGTCATCAGTGGCGTCGGCCATCTGTTCCGCTATGAGGAATTTCAAGACCCGGGCCGCATGAAATCCATGATGGATTACGTGCGGGACAAGGCGAATCTGTTGCGGCTCTTTCATCCCATGGCCACAGACGAAGCCATACGGTTTCGAATCGGCAAGGAAAACGAAGAGAAAAGCATGCAGGACAACAGCTTAATCAGTCGGATCTATCCGATAAACGGCACCGATCGAGGCGGAATCGCATTGATCGGACCGGTGCGGATGAATTATAGAAAGTCGGCAAATTCCCTAATGGCATTTTCCGACGCACTGTCGAAAAGACTTGGGAAAGAACGTTGAGGTGAGAAGTGGTAGTAAAAAATAATGAAGAACCGAAGGATATGGATCCTCGGGAAGAAAATGAAGAAATGGAACAAACCGTTGAGACCGATGAAGCACAAAGTGCCGAGGACGTAGCGACGGAAGCGGATGAGCGCTTGGCGGAACTGGAAGATCGCTACCTGCGTCTGCAGGCGGACTACAGTAACTTCCGCAGACGCAGCGGCGAAGAAAAGCAGCAGATGCACCTCTTGGGCATGGAAAAGTTGGCCCTGGACATTCTTCCCGTGCTGGACAATTTCGAGCGCGCCCTGGCCACTGACGATGTGAAGGATGAAAAGTTTTACGAAGGCATGAAAATGATCGCCGATCAGTTCCGGGGGGAGCTGGCGAAAAACGACATCGTAGAAATCGAGGCGTTGAACGCGCCCTTCGATCCCAATTTACATCACGCCGTCTTAACCGAAGAAAAAGAAGGCGTGGAATCCGGCGTGGTCATCGACGTCCTGCAAAAGGGCTACAAGCTGAAAGACCGCGTCATTCGACCGAGCATGGTCAAGGTCTCAAAATAATATAGATTCAATAAAACGTACATTTTAGGAGGAAACAACATGGCAAAAATTATTGGTATTGACTTAGGTACAACGAACTCCGCCGTCGCCGTTATGGAAGGCGGACAATCGACGATTATCCCGAACATTGAAGGCAACCGGACGACCCCGTCCATCGTGGCATTTACCAAAGACGGCGAACGCCTCGTCGGTGAAACGGCAAAGCGTCAAGCCATCACCAACCCGGACAGAACCGTATCGTCCATCAAGAGAGAAATGGGCAGCGATCACAAAGTCACCATCGACGGAAAAGATTACTCGCCTCAAGAAATCTCGGCGATGATTTTACAAAAATTAAAATCCGACGCCGAAAGCTATTTAGGCGAAACCATTACCGAAGCGGTTATCACCGTTCCCGCATACTTTACCGATGCCCAACGTCAAGCGACGAAAGACGCCGGACGTATTGCAGGCTTGGACGTTAAGCGTATCGTCAACGAACCGACGGCAGCCGCTCTCGCTTACGGCGAAGATAAGGACGCGGACTCCAGCACGGTCATGATTTACGACTTAGGCGGTGGCACCTTCGACGTGTCCATTTTGGAACTGTCTGACGGCGTCTTCGAAGTTCAATCCACGCGCGGCAACAATAAATTAGGCGGCGACGACTTCGACGAAAAGATCATCGACTGGATCGCCGAAAGCTTCAAGAAAGAAAACGGCGTCGACTTAAAGGCCGACCGCATGAGCTTGCAACGTTTGAAAGAAGCGGCAGAAAAGGCGAAGAAAGAACTTTCTTCCACCATGAGCACCAACATCAACCTGCCCTTTATTACCGCCACGGCCGAAGGCCCCTTGCACTTGAACATGGATTTGAGTCGTGCGAAATTCGACGAATTAACCGCCGATCTCGTAAAGAAAACCGAAGACCCCGTGAAGGAAGCATTGAAAGACGCCAACCTTTCCGCATCGGATATCGACAAGGTCTTGTTGGTAGGCGGCTCCACCCGTATCCCCGCCGTACAAAACTTGGTTAAGAACCTCATCGGCAAGGATCCCCAAAAAGACATTAACCCGGACGAATGTGTCGCCTTAGGCGCAGCCATTCAAGCCGGCGTATTGAGCGGCGATGTTAAGGACTTACTCCTCTTAGACGTTACGCCCCTTTCCTTAGGGATCGAAACCATGGGTAGCGTCACCACTCGCTTAATCGAACGCAACACCACCATCCCCACGAAGAAGAGCCAAATCTTTACGACGGCCGCCGACAATCAAACCAGCGTCGACATTCACGTCCTTCAAGGGGAACGTCAAATGGCACAAGACAATGTGACCTTGGGTCGCTTCCAATTAGACGGCATCGCACCGGCACGCCGCGGCGTACCTCAAATCGAAGTTACCTTCGATATCGACGCCAACGGCATCGTCAATGTCAGCGCCAAGGACTTAGGCACCGGCAAGGAACAACACATTACCATTACCTCTTCCTCTAACTTAACGGAAGATGAAATCAAGGAAAAAGTTCGCGAAGCCGAAGTTCACGCCGAAGAAGACAAGAAGAAGAAAGAAGCCATCGAAATTAAAAACAATGCGGATTCCGTCATCTACGCTTCGGAAAACGCACTGAAAGAAGTCGACGGCAAGATCTCCGACGCCGACAAGAAAAAGGTGGAAGATGCCATCGAAGACTTGAAGAGCGTCAAGGATACGGACGATATCGACGCCATTAAGGCCAAGACCGAAGCTCTTCAAACGGCTTTCCAATCCGTATCGGAAGAACTTTATAAACAAGCCCAAGCGCAAGCAGATGCACAAGGCGACGAAGCGAAAGCCGACGACGATGTAGTCGATGCGGACTACGAAGTGGTCGACGATGAAGACGACAAGTAATCAATTGGGCAAAAAGGGCACTTCGGTGCTCTTTTTTTGTTTTTAAATCTTTTAAAGTCGCCGCGGATAGGGTATGATAACACTATTTGAGCAAAGAGAAAGAGATGGTGTCCATGAGAGATTTTTACGAGATTTTAGAGATCGAGCGTACCGCCACGGCGGCGGAGATAAAAAAAGCCTATCGCAAAAAGGCGAAGCAGTACCACCCGGACCTGCACCCGGGAGACGACGAGGCGGAACATAAATTTAAGGAAGTCAATCTGGCCTACGAAGTTTTGAGCGACGAAACGAAGCGGCGCACTTACGATGTCTACGGCGAAGAAGGCATTAAGAACGACTACGCTTCCGGCGGCGGAGGGTTCAGCGGCGGCTTCGGCGATATTTTCGGCGACCTATTCGATATGTTCGGCGGCGGCTTCGGCGCGAATTTTTCCGGCGGCAATCAAGCCAAGGCGCCCAGAGACGGCGCCCACATTCGCTACGATATCAATTTAACCTTTAAAGAAGCGGTGTTCGGCACGGAAAAAGACATTCAGATCCGTCGCACGGAAAATTGCTCCCACTGCCACGGCACCGGCGCCGAGGACGAGAGCAAGGTCCACACCTGCGAAACCTGCGGCGGCAGCGGCCAGGTGCGCCAATCCACCTCGTCGGCCTTCGGCCGTTTTATGCGCGTGGTGCCCTGTGATACCTGCGGCGGCACGGGGACCGTCATCGAAGAGCCCTGCAAGCACTGCAAGGGCAGCGGCAAGGAAACGGTGAACAGAACCCTTCACTTGCGTATTCCCGCCGGCGTCGATGATCAAAGCGTCATGACCATGGCAGGGGAAGGCCACGCCGGTGACAACGGCGGCCAAGCGGGCACAGTGTACGTCTATCTCCACGTGGAAGAAGACGAGATCTTTACCCGCCGCGGCAATAATTTATATGTAGAGATTCCCATTCGCTACGAAGACGCCGTTTTGGGCGGCACCATTAAGGTTCCCACACTGAAGGAAATTGTCGATTACGATATTCCCGCCGGCACGCAAAGCGGCGAAAACTTCCGCATCAAAGGGGAAGGGGTACCCTTCCTACGTCGAAAGGGCGCCGGAGATTTGATCTTTATGGTGAAGATCCTCGTGCCGACGAAAGTATCCGACGAGGAGCGGGAGCTCTTGGAGCAGCTGCGCAGCGAAGTAGGGAACAAAAAGACCGAGCAGGAAAAGGGATTTTTACAAAAACTAAAGGACTTTTTTGAATGACACAATACCACATGCTGAAACTCACCGGGGAAAGGGCGCGGCAAGATGAGGGAGAGACCCTCTTTCAGTCCATGGGCGTGGACAGCTACGAAGTGATTTCTCCGGAAGCCATCGATAATTTAAAAGAAGGTGCCTTTATTTGGGACTGCATCGACGAGGACCTGCTTCAGGCGCCGTCGGATGTCTTTGAATTAAAGGCTTATTTCGATGCCTGCCAATTAGATGAAATGGACGAATTGTTAAAGGCGGCTCGTGACCGGGGCTTTTCGGCGGAAACGGAAGCCGTGGCCGATCAGGATTGGGCCAACGACTGGAAGCTCTACTTCCATCCCATCGCCATCGACGAAGGGCTTTCCATCGTGCCGAGCTGGGAAGATTACGATGCTCGGGAGGGCGAAAAAATTCTGCAACTGGATCCCGGCATGGCCTTCGGTAGCGGCAATCACGCCACCAGCTTTCTCTGCTCCCGCTACCTGCGCCGGTACGTGAAGCCCGGGGATTCGGTCATCGACATCGGCTGCGGCAGCGGCATTTTGTCCCTGGTGGCCGTGGCCTCGGGGGCGGCGAAGGTCATCGCCGGGGATCTGGATCCCCAGTGTATCGAAGCCACAAAGAACAACGCGGCGAAAAATCAAATGGAGGACAAGATCGACGTGCGTCTCGGCGATCTCTTTCAGGTGGTGAAGGAAGAAGCCGACGTGGTGGTGAGCAATATCTTTGCGGAAGTGATCATCGGCATGGCAAGTGATGTGTATCGCCATGTGAAGCCCGGGGGCATTTACATCGCATCAGGGATTTTAAATGAAAAGCTGGAGGATGTAAAAGCCGCCTTGGCGAAGGAAGGCTTTACCATTCTCGAAAGCGAAACCGACGGCGACTGGTCGGCCATTGCGGCGAGGCGTTCGTCATGAGGCATTTTTTTGTAGATGAGATGCCCGTCGTAGGCGAGCTCGCGGCATTAAAATCCGAAGACAGCGACCACCTGCTCCGCGTGCTCAGGGCGAGGGAAGGCGACGAAATCCAAATCGCCTGGAACGAAAGCCTTTACCGCGGTATGCTTGAGATCGTCGGCAACCGCGCCTTTGTGCGGGTGGAAGAGGCCCTGGCGCGGGAAGAGGAAAAGGCACAGCTGATTTTGGCTCAAGGCGTGGGGAAGAATCAAAAGACGGAGACCGTGTTGAAGCACGCCACGGAATGCGGCATCGACGGTTTCATTCCCCTTCAGATGGACCGCTCCGTCTCCAATCTTTCGAAGAAGTACGACGGGAAAAAGGCCCGCTTCGAAAAAATCGCCCAAGAGGCGGCGAAGCAATCCAATCGGCGCCGAGTGCCGGATATCGGCGAGCTGCTGACCGTGGACGAGCTTATCGAGGGAGTGGAGCCCGACGACCTCCTCGTCGTCTGCTACGAGGGGGAGGCCGCCGTGGAAATCGAAGATGCGGATCTGTCCGCCGCCAAGAGGATCTTTTTGATCATCGGGCCGGAAGGGGGCTTTTCCGACAGGGAAGTTGCCCTTCTGGAAGAGGCGAAGGCCGCCTTCGTCACCATGGGCGAGCGGATATTACGAACGGAGACGGCAGGTGTCGTGGCATCCTATGTGATGAAGCGAAAAATAGAAAGGGGCGTTCATGGGGCGATTTAAAACCTATACATTGGGCTGTAAAGTCAATCAATACGAGACGGAAGCCGTGGAGGAAATGCTCGAAAAGGAAGGCTATGTCCACGACGATTCCATGGACGTGGATCTCGCCATCATCAACACCTGCACGGTGACCAATGAGAGCGACCGCAAGAGCCGCCAGATCATTCGTCGGCACAAGCGGGAGAATCCTCATTGCAAAGTGGTGGTGCTGGGCTGCTACGCCCAGGTGTCCGCGGAAGAAGTGGCGAAGATCGAAGGCGTGGATTTGGTTTTAGGCACGAAAGATCGCGCCGCCCTTCCCGGCTATATCGACGCGCTCTTTCAGGGGGCGGATCAAATCGTCCACGTCAGTGCCCACGAGCAGGGCGAGGACTTTGAGCATTTAAAGATCAAAGAAATCGAAGACCATACCCGTGCTTATATGAAGGTGCAGGACGGCTGCAATCAATACTGTTCCTACTGCATCATTCCCTACGCCCGGGGTTTTATCCGCTCCCGGGACATGGCCGATGCTACGGAGGAGGCGAAGCGCCTCGCCGAAAGCGGCTTTAAAGAAATCGTCTTAACCGGGATTCACGTGGGCAGCTACGGAAAAGATTTGGCGGAGGATGTTTCCCTCATCGATCTCATCGAAGCCATGGACCGGGTGGAAGGGATCGAGCGGATTCGCCTCTCCTCCATCGAGCCCATGACCATTACCGACGACTTTTTAGATCGGGTGGCGAAGCTGGAGAGCTTTATGCCCCACTTCCACCTGTCCCTGCAAAGCGGGGCTGAAAAAACCTTGCGGGAGATGAACCGCAACTACAGTCCCGAGGAGTATCGGGACACGGTGCGGCGCATTCGACGCATTTTTCCCGACGTGGGGCTCACTACCGACGTCATCGTGGGCTTTCCCGGAGAAGGGGAAGATGATTTTCAAGAGAGCCTGGATTTCGTCGAGGAAATGGGCTTTTCACGGCTCCACGTCTTTCCCTACAGCATGAGGAAAAACACGCCCGCCGCGAAGAGGGCGGATCAAATTCCCGGTCCCGTAAAAAAAGAGCGGGCCGCCCGCATGATCGCCTTGGGGGATCGAATGGCCTCGGATTTCGTGAAGGAGAGAATCGGCAAGACCTATCCCGTGCTCTTCGAAGAGAAAAAGGACGGCAAAAACTACGGCTACACGCCCAACTACATTTACCTGGCCGTGGAGGGAAAAGAAGATCTGAGAAACACCCTGCAATATGTTACAATTGAGGGAGAAAGAGGCGGTGAGATCACCGGCCGAATCAGAAAGGAGCATGCGAATGGATTGTCTATTTTGTAAGATCATCGAAGGCGAAATTCCTTCCCAATGTTTGTACGAAGACGACAAGATCTATGTATTTAAAGACATCGATCCCCAAGCCCCGGTTCACTTCTTGGTGATTCCGAAAAAACACATCGACTCGCTGGACACCATGACCGACGAAGACGCCGAACTCATCGGCTACGTCTTCAAAAAAATCCGCGACCTGGCCAAGGAGCAAGGCCTGAAAGACGGCTACCGCGTCGTGAACAATATCGGCGAAGACGGCGGCCAATCGGTGAAACACATGCACTTCCACGTCTTGGGCGGCCGCAGTTTACAGTGGCCACCGGGTTGATCTTTGAAAAACCTTAGTTTTGTTGAATTCGCCTCCCGAAACGTGTATAATAGTTAAGAATTTAGTCGAAAAGGCTATTCACTCTTTTCAAAAAGAGGGGAGGGGAAATCATGTCGGAAATCCGCGTTGGAGAAAACGAGTCTTTAGAATCTGCCTTAAAAAGAT
>QWCK01002244.1_pt1 | contig 25096 bp, 19 predicted proteins | sample 1972571 | NCBI WGS metagenome assembly QWCK01 (sample SAMN09866710, study PRJNA288562) | Human gut metagenome isolate term2_stool, whole genome shotgun sequencing... | isolation source: gut | host: Homo sapiens | place: USA: California | reverse complement strand
GCCGAAGAGGTGCGTACTTCCCGTCACATCGAGCCAGCACTCGTCCAGGCCGAAGGGCTCCACCTGATTGGTGTAGTCGTAGTAAATGGCCCGGGCACGCCGGGAAAAATCCAGATACACCTCGTAGTGGGGCTCCACCACGATAAGGTTCGGGCATTTATTTTTCGCCTGCCACAAGGCCTCACCGGTTTGAATGCCCATGGCCTTGGCCTCTATGGACTTGGCCAGGACGATGCCGTGGCGATCCTCCACGGAACCCCCCACCACCAGGGCCTTCCCTCGAAGGGATGGGTTGCGCTGAATTTCGATGGAGGCGTAGCAATTGTTCATATCCGAATGTAAAATAACCCGTTTCATGGCGATCCTTTCTTGACAAAAGGCGCAATTCATTCTATGATTTACGCAATTCGATTTCCTATTTGCTCTCATAATACGAAATTGACTTGCGTTTTTCAAGGTGTTTTTCTTTTTTATACGCAATTAAATTGCACATCGAGGTGAATCATGACATTCGGAGAAAAAATAAAAGCCCTCAGGAAAGAGCGGGGCATGACGCAGAAAGACTTGGCCGAGGCGCTGGGCCTGTCGCTGCGCACCATATCCAATTACGAAACCGGCGGCCTGCGCCCCCGCCACGATGCCACTTACGACGCCCTGGCCCATCTCTTTCACGTGCCCAAGGCCTATTTCTTTACGGAGGAAGACGCCTTTATTATGGCGGCAGAGGCCCGCTGGGGAAAAAGCGGCGCCGAAGACGCCCGCGAGCTGGTGGACGGGGTCATCGGCCTCTTCGCCGGCGGCAAATTAGACGATGAGGACAAGCAGGCGGTGTTTGAGGCCATTCAGGAAGCCTATTTCCGGGCGAAGCTGGAAAGCGAATCGAAGAAGGCGGGCGGGCCCCATGAACAAGACCTCTAGCCGCCACCGCCACCTTTACGACGACGCCGCCCGCCTCCGGACGTGCTACGACGGCGATCCGAAAAAGGCCCTGGATGCCATGAAGGTGGATCTGATTCCCATGGCCGCTTCCACAAAGCTTTTGGGCATGTACAAAATTATTTTGAACAAGCCCTTCGTCTTCTACAACGACCGCATGCCGGCGCCGATTCAGCGCATGGTCCTCGCCCACGAGCTGGGCCACCATCTCTACCACCGCAAGCACGCCGAGGGGGCGGAGCTCGTCGAATACACCCTCTTTCACTTAACCGACTCCATGGAGCTGGAGGCGAATATCTTCTCCGCCCACTTTCTCTTGGATGAAGAGGCGGTCTATGCCATGGCGCGGGCGGGCTACTCCTATATGGACATGGCCCGGGCTTTTTCCGTGGACGTGAATCTGATGATCTTTAAGCTCAACGAAATGCAGCGCATGGGCTACGATCTTCCGGCACTGGAGGCGGCGGACAACGACTTTTTCAGAAAGATCGACGGCCGCAAACTCCCCCGGAATTTGTAACGGGAATAACACGCAAGAGGCATTCCTTTTCCAGTACAATGAAAGGAGAAAGAGGTGTTTGATTTGAATCTACTGAAAAGGCAATTCGTATTTTTATGGGTCTTGGCCCTGGTGCTTCTCATGCCCAAGGGCGCCGAGGCCGTTTCCCTAAAAGAAAACGGACGGACCACCGTCTCCCCCGGCGTCATTCGCCGGGAGCTTTCCACAAATATCGGCGGCAGAAATCACAAAGTCGACGTGATTCAGGTGGATCTGAACAATCCCGCTGCGGATCTGGAGGTTATGGCCGGGGCGGGGAGCTACACCCGCAAAGACACGGTAAGCCACATGGCCGATCGAACCGACGCCTACGCCGGCATTAACGGCGACTTCTTTAATATGTCGAAACAAGGCGCGCCCTTCGGCCCTTCCGTCGTCGGCGGCAAGCTTCAGTCCTCGCCTTTGGAATCCGTCGGCCTGTTTGCCTTCGGCATCGACGCCAACAAAAACGCCTACATCGAAAGCTTTACCTTTAACGGCACCGCCACCGCACAAAACGGCGCCCGTTACAAGATCAGCGGCTTAAACAAAACCGACTACATCATCAATCACACCCAAGTCCCCTCCCACAAAGACAGCATCCAATTGTACAACGACTTTTGGACCTCCGTCTCCCGGGGACTCAAAGGCAGCGGCGAAGTGCTGGTGAACGGCAATTTCGTCGTGGAAAAAATTTCTCTCGACCGTCCTCTGCCCATGGTCACCCCAAAAGACAAGTATATTTTGCAGGTCAACGGCCGGGCGAAAGATTTTATTCGTCAAAACGTCAGAGTGGGCCAACGGCTGCGCCTGAATTACAATATCAGCCCCAACAGAAACTGGCGCTTTTTAATCGGCGGCCACGCCCTCTTGGTTAACGGCGGCCGGCCCCAACCCTACATTATGGACGCCGCCTCCATCGACGGCTACCGGGCGAGAAGCGCCGCGGCCATATCCAAAGACCGCAAGACCGTCTATCTCATCGCCACGGAAGGCCGCAGCTCCAGAAGCCGCGGCATGAAGCTGAACGAATGGGCGGCCACCGTCGCCGCCTTGGGCGTGGAAAAAGCCATTAACTTAGACGGCGGCGGCTCCACCACCTTGGTGGCTCGGGGCCACGGAGATTTCAAGAACACGAAAATCACCCGCCCGGAACGAAACGGAGCCGAGCGACGCATCGTCAACGGCATCGGCGTCATGAACAAGGCGCCTAAAACCGGCCTCGCCGGCGCCGAAATCGGCGGACCCCGCCACGTCGTATTAGGCGAAGTGGCGAGCTACAATCTGGCCAAGGCATGGGACAGCAACTACCACCCCATGAAGGTAAACGACATCGGCTACAGCCTCACAGACAGCACCTTCGGCCAAAACGCCTGGCTCAACAACCGCTTCCTTTCCCCGCAACAAGGCAAGACCAATATTCTCTTGACCACAAAAACGGGCCTCACCGTCAGCTTGCCCGTGGACATCCAAAGCCCTGCCGCCCTTAAAAGCTTCACCCTGGCGGCCAAGGACAATGGCAATACTATTACCCTGGCGCCGAAAGGCGTGACCAAGGCGGGCAGAAGCATCGCCATCGACCCCGCTCAAATCAAGTGGACCGTGGAAAACGGCGCGGCACAAGGCGACATGGGCAGCTGGAAAGCGGGCGGCGCAAAAGAACCCGCCGCCGTCTTCACTCAACAAAAAGTGAACGGCGCCTACATCGCCTACAAGGCGAAATTCGGCGGCAACAGCGCAAGCTATGTGAAGGAATCCCCGGGCTATGCGAAAGTGCGCATGACCGTAGGCAAGAAAAACTTTACCGCCGCAGGCAAAAACCGCACCATGGACACGACGCCGGTGATTCAAAACAACCGCACCCTCGTGCCCCTGCGCTTCTTAATGGAATCCTACGGCGCCGAAGTGGGCTGGAACGCCCCCGAACGCACCGCCGTGGTTCAATACAAGGGCCACACCATCGCCCTGCCCGCGAACAAAAATATGGCCGTCATCGACGGCAACACCGTCCCCCTGGACGTGGGCGCCACCATCCAAAACAATCGCACCATGGTGCCCCTGCGCTTCATCGTAGAAAAGATGGGCATGGAAGTCTACTACGAAGACGCCGACCGTTCCATCTCCATCTTCCAAAAAATCAACTGAAAACGCCTGTAAAGGCACGGAAAAAGCACCCCCGCGGGTGCTTTTCCTTTGCCCTCTCTGCCGAGACCCTGTATATACAAAAACACCGCCACAAAATCATGGCGGTGTTTTTCTATTCAGTCTGTTTGACTAATCTCTTTTTCTTCTCTTCAAGCTTTCCAAACCGATCAACAGACCCGATGCCAATCCGGCCAGTCCCGCGGGAGCGGCGACGCCGGGATCGAAGGTTTGCGGCGCTTTCGCGTCGTCCTTCGTCGTATTCGGCACGGTCGTCCGTTCGGAATCCGTCAGCTTGTCCGATGTGGTCGGTTGTTCGGGATTCGTCGGTTGTTCCGGCGTCGTCGGATTATCCGGCGTGGTCGGATTGTCCGGTGTTCCCGGTTCATTGGGCTTGTCGCCCGGATTATCCGGTGCATTCGGTTCGCTGGGCTTGTCGCCCGGATTACTCGGCGTACCCGGTTCATTGGGCTTGTCGCCCGGATTACCAGGCGTACCCGGTTCGTTGGGCTTGTCGCCCGGATTATCCGGCGTACCCGGTTCGTTGGGCTTGTCGCCCGGATTATCCGGCGTACCCGGTTCGTTGGGCTTGTCGCCCGGATTACCAGGCGTTCCAGGTTCGTTGGGCTTGTCGCCCGGAGTGTTGCCACCGGGGGTGTCGCCGCTGCCGGGATTATCTCCGCCGCCGGGGTTGTCGCCGCCACCGGGGGTGTCCGGTTGATCCGGTTTGTCCGGCTTATCCGGAATATCGCAAACATTCTTCGTTCCGACCTTAATAATTTTCTTTGTCGGCCCTTCGATTACCTTTGTTTCTCTATTAATTTCCTTGCTGTTTTCGATGGTAATCGTGGTTTCTTTCGTTCCATTCTTACCCTCTTGAACAACTTCTGTCTTTCCGGCTTCCATTTCAGGATCTTCGATGATTTCAACTTCGTAGGCAATATCATCCTTAATCTTAACTTCGCCTTCGGTCTTGGAACCATATTTAACAATTTTCTTGGTTGGTTCTTCTCTTTCAATCTTCGTTTCAAGTTGACCGGTTTCTTCGTTGAAAGAAGTTATTATCTTAGCTTTTCCTTCTTTACCATCTTGAGTTACCTCAGTTTTTCCAGCTTCCATATTTTCATCGTAAACGTACTCTGTTTCAAATGGAAGTTCTGTTTCTTTTTCAATCGGTTTGATACCAATTCTTACAACTCTATCCGTAGGTTCTTCTGTTTTTTCTTCTGATACTAATTTATTATTTTCCTTATCGTAAGAAGTTGTAATGGTCGTCTTTCCATTTTTACCCGGAGTTTTTTCTTCCATCTTTCCAGCTTCAAGAGTATCGTCGTATTCATATACGGTGTTGTAACCCTTTTCTACAACTTTTTCAACCGGTTTTATACCGATAACGATGATTTCTTTTTTAGCTTTTACTTCATTGTCTTTAGAAGTTGTAGCATCTCCATCAGCTTGGCCGTTTTTGATCTTTTGCGAGTAAACTAAATCGTAAGAGCCCTTTTCGCCCTTTTGTTTAATTTGTGATTGACCGGCTTCAAGTTCGTCGGAGTATTCATATTCAACTTCAAATGGCGTTTCGATTTTTTCCGTGTGAGTTACCGTTCCGGTGTAGTCTCGTTTACTGATTTCGATAACGGCATTCACCGGATCTTCTCTATCAACAGGCTTAGCTTCGCCTTCGACCACAGAGTCTTTAATGGTTACTTCTTTCGTAATGGAACCATTCTTGCCCTTTTGTTCTTCACCGCCGACAACCTTATATCTCCATTCACCCGGAGCGAGAGTCGGATCATCTGTATATTCCACAGTTGTTTCAAAGGGTATCGTTTCCTTATATCGATAGCTACCTTGTGTGCCGGTACCTACAAATTGAACGGAAGTCTTTCTAGTGACTTCTTTTCCGTTTGCGTCTTCATAGTGAGCCGTTACAGGTACGTTCAACAAAGCGCCGTCAAGCTCGAGTACTTTTCCTTCAGTTGCTGTAGGTGCTGTGGCTGTTACTTGACCTGTTGCTTGATCAATAGTAACTGTCCAAGTATTGCCCTTGTCATCCACAAAAGTATCGGAATCTAAAGAATATTTTGTCGGCTTCTTTAAATTGTCCCCATCGGTTAATTTTACATCGGCACTTTGTGTTTCCCCGACTTTTACAACTTTGGCCTTGTAATCCGGACTTGCATATTCTTTGTCTTTTACGACAAATTCCGCTGTTGCTTTTTGAGTCGGAGCCTCTTCTCCATCGCCGTAGTGAGCGGTTACGGGAACTTGAAGTTTTTCTCCACCTTTAATCTTGCTTGCGTCCTTCGGTGTTGCCTTTACTTCACCGGTTTTCGGATCAATGGTAACAGTCCATTCATTACCTTGGTCATCCGTGTAGGTTTTCGTTTCATCAATGGTATACGAGCTCGGGCTATCTTTTTTATCATCGGCATTGATAATGACGGAATTTGTCATTTCACTGTTTCCGTCGCCGATAGAAACATTGTATTGCGGACTGTTTAATTCCGTCCCCGTTGCTACAAATTGGACTTCCGTTTTTTTGGTTCCAACTTCGAGAGTACCGTCTTCTTCATAATAGTGAGCAATTACCGGGACATTTAGAAGAGCTCCGTCGAGCTTATCATTAGAAACACCTTCGGGAACAGTCGCCGTCACCTTCCCTGTTTTTTCATCGATGGTAACCTTCCAGGTATTGCCCTTGTCATCTACAAAGGTGTCAGATTCTAAGGTGTACTTGCCCGGTCTTCTGTTGTAGTGATCTTTTTCATTTAAGATTACATCCGAAGACAGATCATCGCCTGCCTTACCGGCTTGTGCATTGTAGCGAGGGGTCATGTTGGCTTTTTCTTCGATTACAAAGTAAGCCTCTGTTTCTTCTGTAATGTCTTCGCCCGGTTTTTGTTCATCTTTATAGTGGGAAATTACCGGTACGGTCAACTTTTCCCCACCGTTAAAGTCTAAAGGATTTACCGGTTTGGCACTTACTTTACCAGTTTTTTCATCAAGAGTGACAGTCCATTTGTTGCCGCTGTCATCAGTAACAAGTTTATTGCCTGCCTCATCAGTTTCTAATGTATCCGGAAGTGTATAGTGGTCCGGCGTTATCCTCTTACCGTCATCCTTTACTGTAGCAGGTGATGTTTGTTCTTTGGCCGGGAAGTTAACCTGTGTTTCATAATCCGGTTTAATGTAGTCGGATTCTTGGACAACAAAATGGAACCAGTGGACGTCTGTGGATCCGTTGGTGTAGGTATAGGTTAAAGGTACGGCGACGAAGTCCCCGGCCTTGGCCGATTTCGGCGGCGTGATTTTCAGGGTTGTGGGAAGGGTGCTTTCATCATAGTCCAATACCCACTTGTCTTCTTCTGCTTTACCCTTGTTGATTTGATCGATAAAGCTGGTGTCGATGGAGCCGATTGCTTGGTTCGCATCTTTGGCAGCTTCCATTTCCCCAGGGGTCTTTTGGTTCGGAAATGCATCCCTATCTGTTTTATCAGCAGGTACATATAAGTCTACATTAAACTCTTCACCCGGTTTTACCTTGGAGTGGGTGTGTTTGGATGTGTCGTCTTGGTTTTTGTCTTTGAAGTCTTGGTCATAGTATCTTGTGTCGTCAAGATTTAACTTGAAGCCGCCGATGAGATTGTAGTGGTCATAGCGGTCAATGCCTTGGAGATCAACTTCAACTTCTTTACCATCGTGGTTAATCTTCTTTGTGCCGGCACCTGTTCCTGTGTAATAGCCATAGCCACCATTGCCCTCAACAATGGCTTTAAATTCTTCTGCCGTTCTTGGACGGGCAAAGAACTTAACTTCCAGGTTTTGGATGCCCTTATATTTGGCATCCTTGTAGAAAATAGAATTTTCGTTAATAGAACCGTCTGCATTGATTGTTCCCTCAGGCATTTCAACGACTACTTTGCCTTCATCATTTATATAAGCCTTAGCTCCCGGAACAACTTCTCCTGTAAGAGGATGGTAGACTTGGCCGACCAGTCTTTCTCTTGCGCTGGCATCTAAATTGTCTACTTTTACATTGGTCGTAATGGTTTGACCTTGGACAAATTCCTTTTGGTCATGGCTACCGTTAAGCTTGATAAGTTCAAGCTTGTCATTTTCATTGGGCCATGGGTTGACTGTAAAGGTAAAGGCAGCACTATCTCCTTGAGTGGCTTTAAGTCCATTAGGATTGTCTTTTGTATACTTGCCTTCCCAAGCCATAATAGTCTTGTCATTTTCTGTGTTATTAATATGCTTTAGGTCTTCTTCAGTGGCATAAAGATTTAAATTCTTTATTTGGCCCTTGCCATCTATTACTATTTCAGCATCAGCCTTATAGTTAGGATCTTGAAAATCTCCCTTGTCTGAAAGCTTATCTCCTACCTCATTGGCAGAAATATTTCCAGGTTCAAGTGTAGATGGTCTGCCATAGTTGCCGGTATTGGTGAAGCCAAAATCAGTGTAGGTTCTTTGGCCCTTTTCCTTATCGAATTCCATCTCTAGACCCCATTGGGTCTTGTCATCACTTGTCGCAGATGGTTCTAAGGTCTCATAGCTGAATCCGTCCTTTGAATCTAAGCTAGGTGTGGTAGAGGTATCAGTTGTCCCAGCACCTTGTTCCATTTGTGTAGAACGATAGCGTTCCTCTTCGCTATAGTCTTTGATCTTCTTTTCGTCGTCGGCATAGTTCGGCTCCGTAGTTTCTGCCGGAGCTTTTTGTGCTTCAGGTGTTTTTTCTTCTTCTACATCTATATTTTCCTCTGCTTGGGCTCTTATTTTTTCAGAATCAAAAAGCTCTTCAAAACTTTTGTCGTTAATTAACTCGTCTGCATTAGATTCCGGTGCCGGTGCGGGCTCGGCCACGGGTTCTGCCGCATCAGCCGGTGCAGCTTCAGGTGCTTGTGCTTCCGCAGCTTCCTCTTTCTTTTCGTCGAAGGCAGCCGGCGTTTCTTCCTTTGCGCTCGCCGGTGCTTTAGAAGGAGCGGCTTCGGTTGCCTTGGCGGCGGGAGCCTGTTCGGCCACGGCTTCTCTTTGTACGATGGCCGGGGGTTGCTCCGCCACTTGGGCGAAGGACGCCTGGGGCATCATGGTGAGTCCGGTGGCGATGACCGACGCCCCGATGACCGATTTCAACAGATTGTTCCTTTTTTTCTTTATGCTTTCATTAGACAAGGGAATTGCCGAATAATTTTTGGCATCCCGAATTTCTTTGTCGCTTACCACGAATATCCATCCTTTCATCTGCGAATTCAATCGCCTGTTGATACCAATAACTACTAAACGGGTTGTATTTGCGTAATGAACAGTATAACTCTTATGATCGTCCATTGTCAATTTGTTATAGGTTTTTTTCATATAATTGTTAAAATTCTTTCATGCTCTGTTTCCTTGAGATCGATATCGGTTTAGGGACAAATATTGGGACGGCGTGATAGAATATATAATTGAAGGAAAGTAACACGTTTTAACGACATTCGGAGGTATGTATGAAAGGTTTGGCAAAAAAACTGTCTGCGTTTTTCCTCGTCGCCGCCCTGCTTTTGCCGGCGGGCAATGCTTTCGCCATGACTCGGGATGAAAAGATTTCTGTCTTGCAGAGCAAGGGCATCGTCACCGGCTATCCCGACGGCTCCCTGGGACTGGATCGGCCCATTAAGCGTTCGGAGGTCGCCACCCTCTTGACGAAAATCGCCCGCGCCGAGGACGCCGCCCAAAATAAGACGAGGGTGTACTCCGACGTTCCCCTGAACCATTGGGCCAACGGCTACATTAATGTGGCGAGCCACATCCGAGGCAAGGGCGGCGTAAGGGCCATCGTCGGCTATCCCAACGGCACTTTCGGCCCGGAAAAATATATTTTCAATGTCGAAATGATGAAGATCGCCGTCGTCATCGCAGACGGCAGCCTGACTCCTACCCAAGCGACACAAACGCCCTGGCCCGACGGCTGGGTCGCCCGCGCTAATGAGGCGGGCATCGTCGGCGAGGGCTCGGGCGTCGGCCCATTGAGCTCCGACGCCCCCGCCACCCGAGGCGATGTCTTCGTCATGCTCTATAACGGCGCGGCAAAGGCACCTTCCGCCCCGCGACCTGCCCGACCGACGCAGCCGACACAACCGACACCTAAGCCCGTCCTCGCCAAAAATAATCTCGTCGCCGCCTTTAATCGGGGCCAAAGTTACGACGAGGCCGCCTTTCGAAATGAGTTCCTGCGCCTGATCAACGAGGATCGCCGCAGACTGGGCCTTCATCCCCTGGAATGGGCCGACGATTTGGAACAAGGGGGCATTACCCGCTGCGAAGAGCTGGCCGCCTACGGATCCATTTCCGTCGGAGGACGAGACCACGTGCGCACCGACGGCAGAAAATGGGATTCGGCTTTCGCCTATTTGGATCCCCAAATTTTCACCACGGCCCGCGGGGAAAATTTGCTGGAAATCTGCAACACCTCCTCGGCGCGGATCGGCAGGAACAGCCGATCTCTGTTGACCGACGGCAAGCAATTGGCCCGCACCTATTACAAGCTTTGGTGGGATTCCCCTTCTCATCGTGACAATATGATGTATCCCCGCTTCCGCTACATCAATGTCCAAACCCGTGCCTCCGATCTGTCGAGGGACGCGGGGCCGGGACGTTACGCCGTGCTTTTCGTAGGCAGTACCCACTTCCGAGGTGAATATTAATAAACAAAAATGAGCTACGTGAGCAGCTCGTTTTTTTGTGTCCCGGATTCAATTTTCTTTAAGGCCTTTTGTTTTCCAATCGCCTCGCCAGCTTCATCATATTCGCCAGGGCCATTTCCTCTTCCGCCAGTCGGCGGCGATGGCTTTCGAGCTCCCCTTCCAATTGATCGCGCCAGGCATTGTGCGCCTCTTCCTCTTCCAGATTGGGCTGCATGGTAAAGGGAGCGCGGATTTTGACGGCGCCGTTTTCCGCTTCCAGCCTGCGGAGCAGATTCCTCAGCCGCTTTTCCTCGTCGATTAAACCGCCGAGAGGCATCTCGTCGTCACCTGTGTGCACATCTTTTCGCAAACGGCGCAACTTTTGCCCGTCGCCGTCGATGTAGGCGTCGATGGCATCGCTTAATAGGCGCGATTCTCTTTTTTCGGGATGAATGTCCGGGTGCAGGGCGAGGATCACGGCGGTAAGCTGAGCCTTCATGGCGCCTTCCTTTACGGTCCCTCGGGGATTCTTCTCCCACCGCCGGGCTTCTTCCACCAGCCGCTTTTTTCGTGCCAGCTCCCCTTCGTAGCGGGCGAGCTCTTCGTCCAGCCGGGCTTCTAAGATTTTGACGGACAGGGGCGCCTGCCGTGTGATCTTTCCCCGGATCACTTCATTCTTTCGCCTCAGGCGCAAGGTGCGGCAGTAGGTATCGAATATGGCGATCTCCAATTCGCCGAAGGCCAGGCGGTAGTTCATTTCGATGGCCCTCCCCTCGACGTAAACGAGGCTGATATTGGCGCAAATCGCCTCGGCCGTGGCCCGGCGCAGGGCGCTGACGGATTCTTCCAGCTCTTTTGCCCGGGGCAGTTCGATGATATTTCCCATGGCGCACCTCCTCTCTTCTTTATTATAGCAAGAAGGGCTTCGGCGCACAAAAAAGCGAGGCCCCCGAAGGAACCTCGCCACGCCCGAAGGCGTTTGTTTATTCGAAATCTTTCAGCCAGTCTTTCATGACTTCAAAGTATCTTTCCTCTTCTTCTACGAAGGCCATGTGGCGGGAGTAGCGGAAGAGTTCCCAGCGGGAATTGGGCAACTCGTCATACATGCTCTTGGCGATGAAGGGGCTGCACAAATCCATTTGGCCGCTGGTAACCAGGGTGGGCACGGTAATTTTACCGAGCTTGCCACGGTAGTCGTAGTCGGCCAAGGTGCCGGTGGGACCGAATTCATTGGCTCCCCAGCCGGTCATATAGACCTCGCCGCCGTTTTTCTTTTCCCGTTTCAAGTATTCCGGGCTGCCGGCGTCGACGGTGGGGCCGCAGTACATGTCCATGAAGTGATCCAAGGCTTTCAGGTAGGCCGGGTCGTCGTACTTGTCCGATGCTTCGGCTTTGTTGAAGATGTCCTGTTCTTCTTTGGACATAAAGCGGTAGATCCGACGCCACTGTTCCTCGCGCCACAAAATGGCGGAGTGAAGGGTGGATGCCAGGACGATCGAAAGGACGCCTTCCGGTTCCCGTTCCATCATGTAGTAGATGGCGAGCATGCCGCCCCAGGATTGACCCAGGAGGTGGACTTTGTCCATGCCCAGATGATCTCTCAGGGCTTGGAGTTCGTCCATCCATACGTCGGCATTGTAAAGCTCGGTGTGACCCGGCGTGGCGGATTCGCCGCAGCCGATTTGGTCGTACATGACGATGGGGCGATCGATGGCTTCGGCTAATTTGTCAAAGCCTTCGAAGTAGTTGTGGGTGCTCCCCGGTCCGCCGTGAAGCAGGACGAGGGGGGCTTTCTTTCCATCGGGATTGGTAATACGGTAGTAGGTTTCAAATCCTTTAAAGGGCATGCGTCCTTCTTTGATGGCTACCATCTTATTCCTCCTCTACGACGATAAGATCCTTTGTTACGTGGTTTAAGACTTCACAGCCGTCTTCGGTGATGATGACCAAATCTTCGACGCGCACGCCGATGCCTTCGTCCAGCAGGTAGATACCCGGTTCGACGGAGAAGCATTGGCCCGGACGAATAATGGCTTCGTTAACGGAAGAAACGTCGCCCACTTCGTGGTCTTCCAAACCGATGGAGTGACCGGTGCGGTGGGTAAAGTATTTGCCGTAGCCTTTGGATTCGATGTAGTCGCGGCAAGCCAGGTCCACATCGCACATGCGATTGCCCGGTTTGGCGGCTGCAATACCACGGAGATTTGCTTCTTTCACGATTTCGTAGACTTCACGCGCCTTGTCGGATACTTCGCCGATAAAGACGGTACGGGTCATGTCGGAAGCGTAGTCTTTGTAGAAGCCGCCGATGTCCAGTACGACGGAATCGCCTCGTTTGCCCTTGGAGTCGTCAGTGACGTGGTGTGGGTCGGCGCCGCCGCGGCCGTAAGCCGTGATCGGGTCGAAGGACATTTCCGTTACGCCGTGTTTGGCGAAGAGTTCGCGGGTCTTGGCATTGAGTTCTTTTTCCGTGAGGCCTTTGACGACCCAGGGAATCAGCTCTTCCATGACTTGGTCGCAAATCTTGGAGGATTCGCGCATAATTTGTTTTTCTTCTTCATCTTTGATTTGACGTACATCGTCGACGATGGCCGAGCCATTGACGTATTTCATTTCGGGATGAAGCTCTTGGAGACGGAGCAAGAAGTGGCTGGGCCAGTTCTTGTCGATGCCGATGACTTTACCCGGAACCATATGGTCGGAAAGAATCTTTACGCCGTCGTCGATGTCGTTATACCAGACAAGTTCTACGCCGACATCGCCGTCTTGGGGGAAGAGTTCGTTAATGACGAGTTTTGCCGTGCCGTCTACGTGAAGGTAGAGGACGAGCATTCTTTCGCCGGGAACGATCTTTCTTCCAAGAAGGTAGAAGATGGCGATAGGGTCGGAAATGACGATATCGTCGATCCCGTGTTCTTTCATGCCTTTAATGACTCGATCGATACGTTCTTGATTCATGTGGGGCTCCTTTCAACTAATTGGGACAGCGTACATTATTTAAAGGGTACAGCGTGCTTATTCTTCTTCTGCATCTTCTACGACGAGGCCGTTTAATTTCGGGCTCAGCGCAAAGAGGATGATACCGCAGGCAATAGCGATGCCGGCGATGATGAAGTAGGTTTTTGCAAAGTCGAATTGCAGTGTGAATTCGTACAGGTAACCGTAGGTTTTTGCGGAAACGAAGATCGCCAAGGTCCAAACACTCATCATGACCGAAAGAAGACGTGCAGGAGCAAACTTAGAGATAAAGGAGTTTCCGAGGGGCGAGAAGACCATTTCGCCTAAGGACAGGGTGATACCGAAGGCGACTAACCAACCTAAGCTGGCGAGGTTTTCGCCGCGGGCGATATCGGCAACGGCAAAGATGATGTAGGCGAGGCCTAACAACAACATACCGAAGGATGTCTTTTGGAACATATTGAAGTCGCCTTTGGGACTTCTGGCGCGTTTTGCCCAGAACATACCCAAGAGGGGACCCATAGTGATACAGCAGAGGGCGTTCAAAGAGTCGAACCATGCGGTGGGCACTTCGAAGTTGCCGATCATCCAGTTGGCTGCCGGGTTGTCGCCGGCCCAGTGGAAGTACACGGGCATGTAAGCCAGGTACCAGAATAACCAGAAGATGGTGGAGAAAGCGGAGACGAGAATAATCGCGCCGACACGTTTCTTTTCCACGGTGGTCAAGGGACGTTTTTCTTCTTTCTTTTCAGCTTCTTCGTTCAGGGCTTTCCGTTCGTCGACCTTGAAGGGACGCTTGCCGGCGTCGCCTAAGAAGCGCCAGCCCCAGATAAACCAAATGGTGTTGATGAACATGATGATGCCGCAGATCAAGAAGCAGAAGGAGTAGCCTTTGCTCAGTGCCAAGACGCCGATAATCGTCGTCCCGATAAATGAGCCGATATTAACGAATGAGTATTGCGTTGAGAAGGCTGTATCCAAAATCTTCGGGTCGTCGAAGAGACGGCCGGTAATAGCGTTGGATTGGGGTTTAAATAAACCGGTACCGATGGAGACGACGAGAATCATCATATTGATCATTGCCACATTGTCGGCTTTCCATCCGATTAAGTATCCGGCGCCCATAAGGGCCATCCCTATGGGGATCAAGTATCTTGCACCGATGAAACGGTCGGAGATAATCGATCCGATTAAAGGTGCGATGTAAGTCATAGCGACTAAGTTCGCACTGATTTTTGCCGCATCGGCATCAGTCATGCCAAGGCCTCCATCGACGACGGCGGCTGCAATCATAACCGTCATCAACCATTTTGCGGAATAAAACGCAAAACGTTCCATGGAGAAGCCGAGGGAAACGACATAAAAACCAAAAGGCATTTTGTTTTTTGCTTCCATAATTTCCTCCTAAATTTCCTTTGTATATTTTTTCAGCCATTCGACTTCCTCATCGGTCAAGTGAGGAGAAATGGTCTTGAAAACAAGTTTGTTGTACTCGTTCAAGTACGCGATTTCTTTATTGTCTAAGAGGGAGAAGTCCACGGCGTCCGTATCGAAGGGAACCAGGGTAATGGGTTCCAGATATAGCCATTTGCCGTATTCGTTTTCTTCCGACTCTTTGACGACCAGGCAGTTTTCCAATCGGATGCCGTGCTTGCCGGCGATGTAGATGCCGGGCTCGTCGGTGATAATCATGCCGGGTTCGATTTGATGGTGCTCGTTTTTCGCCACATTGATTTTATAGCGGAAGCCCGTGGGGCCTTCGTGAATGTTCAGTAATTGGCCGATGCCGTGACCGGTGCCGTGGTTAAAGTCTAAATGTTCGTCCCAGAAAGGCTTTCTTGCGGCATAGTCCAGGGAGTAACCGTGGGCGCCGTAGGGGAATTTCGCCATGGCCAGAGCCAAGTGGCTCTTTAAGACCAGGGTGAAGTGGTAGATTTCTTCGTCGGTCAATTCGCCTAATGCGATGGTACGGGTGATGTCGGTGGAGCCTTCGGCGAAGTTCGATCCCGTGTCGGAAAGGTAGAGGCCTTTGGCTTCCAAGGGGATGTCGCTTTCTTCGTCGGCTTCGTAGTGGACGATGGCGGCGTGTTCGCCGTAACCGCTGATGGGCGCAAAGGAGGGCCACATATAGCCTTCTTGTTCCTTGCGGAAGTCTTCCAATTTATCCGACGCGCCGATTTCGGTGATTTCTTCCTTGCCGATGTTTTTCTTTAGCCAGTGCATGAATTTGGTCCATGCGATGCCGTCTTTGACATGGGCGATGGCCATGTTCTTGACTTCCACGTCATTTTTCATGGCCTTCATTAAAATAGAAGGATTCGGTGCTTCCACCATCACATTGCTGTCGGGAATATTTTCGTAAAGAGCGTAGTTCATCTTCGTGGGATCCAGGAGGATGTGCTTGCCCTCGATCTTCTTGACGTCTTCGTAAATGGCGTTGTAGGGACGCAAGGTGACGTTCAGTGCCTTCAGGTCGGCTTTGATTTCGTCGCTTAATTTCGCCTCGTCCATAAAGAGGGTGACGTCGTCCAAGGTGATGATGGCGTAGCACAGAAGGATGGGCGAATATAAAATGTCGTCGCCGCGCAGATTCAGCGTCCAGCATACATCGTCTAAAGAAGCGATGATGTGCGCATCACAACCCTTGTCTTTCATGACTTTGCGAATGCGGTTAAGTTTCGATTCGGCGCTTTCTCCGGTAATGGCTTCGTCTAATTTAAAGGCGGGCTTTTCGGAAAGCGGCGGACGATCGTTCCAGAATTCGCCGACCAGGTCCATATTGTAGGTAATGGAGGCGCTTTTCTTTTCGCAAATCGCTTCGTAGCCGGCGCCGTCGGAGACGGAAATGGTTCTGCCGTCAAAGCCCAAGGTGCCGCCTTCGGGAAGTTTCGCTTCGATGTATTCGTCCACAGTAGGCACGCCGGGTTGGCCCATTTTTTGCAACTTAATGCCGCTGCCCTTTAATTGCGCCTCTCCTTGAAGGAAGTAACGTCCGTCGGTCCAGAGGCAAACTTCGTCGGCCGTGGCCACTACCGTGCCTGCGCTTCCCGTGAAGCCGGACACGAAGCCCCGAGCCTTAAAGTACTCGCCCACGTATTCACTTTGGTGAAAGTCTTCGGACGGTACGATGTAAACGTCTATTCCGCGTTCTTTCATTAAAGAGAGTAATTGTTCAGCTTGATGTCGCACCATAAACTCCTTTCGATCGTACTTATTCTCACGAAAACTATTATATAGCCTAGAACTTGCAATGTAAACAAACAAACACTTTCATCGGCTTTTTCAATCTCCCTTCCTCGAAATGAAGTTTAACTATGAAGTCCTCCCCTTCCCTCGCCCAACCGGGGCCCGCCCCCCTTTATGAAAACCTTTCGGTACAAAAAAAGAACCCGGGCGCGCCGAGTTCTTTGGGTGATGACATCAGTTATGGCTAAGGGATTTTCCGAAAGCTTGACGAAGGGCAAAGAGCACCGCCGCCAAGACGAGGGCGCAGACAAAGCCGTTTAATTTTTCAGTGTGTAAAAAGAAGCAGGCAACGCCTGCGATGGAGCCGCTGTTGGCGAGAAAGTCGCCCTTCCAATTTTCTCCGTAGGCGTAAAAGAGGCCGGTTTTGTTTTTTACTTCCAACACGGCGATTCCCAAAGCGATGACCACGAGGACGCCCCCGATGATCAGGGAGATCTTGTCGGGAATAGCCGGCTTCATAAAATTTCTGAGCAGGGCCGCTACCACGCCCACGATCAGGGCGTAGGCCGCCATTTTCATATTGGCTTGTTTGTTCATACTTCCTCCCTTTCGCAGAGTGCTGCGTCGATATGTTCTGTGATAAAACTTTTCTTGCCTTTATTATACCCCCCCCCTGAAAAATACAATACACTCTTAAAAAAATAATTTACGGCTTTTTAAACACCGCCACGGGCCGGCCGTCGGCACGGTGAATGGTGCAGGGCGTATCGTAAAGGGCTTCGATCATGGCGGGGGTCACCTCTTCCGGCGCCGCGTCGAAGAGAATCCGCCCTTCTTTCAGGGCCACGATGCGGTCACCGTAGGCCAGGGCCAGATTCATATCGTGAAGGGCCGCCACCACGGTGAGGGAGCCCGCTTCCACCGTGGAGAGGAGCTTCAGCTGGTAGTAAATGTCCAGGTGATTGGTGGCTTCGTCGAGAAGCAAATGATCGGTCTGCTGCACCAGGGCCCGGGCCAGCACCGCCCGCTGCCTTTCCCCGCCGGAAAGTTCCCGCAGGGATCGGGGAGCGTAGCTTTCCATGCCCACGGAGGCCAGGGCTTCCATGGCCATGGCCCGGTCTTCCTTCGTGTCCCTTTCCAGCAGGGATTTATAGGGCGTGCGGCCCATAAGCACCATGTCCATGACGGTCATGTCGAAGGCCATGTCGTTAAACTGGCCCACCATGGCCAGGCGCTTGGCATAGTCCCTTCGGTGTATGGCGTGAATGTCTTTGCCGTCGAGAAAAATTTTTCCCTCGTAGGGCAGAATTCGCGCCAGGGCTTTTAAGAAGCTGCTCTTGCCCGAGCCGTTGGGCCCGATAAGCGCCACCAGCTCCCCGTCGGCCACGGTGAGGGACAGATCCCGCACCACTTCTTTCTTGCCGTAATGGACGGAGAGATTTTCCGCGCGAATCATGATCTCACCTCCCTGCTGTTTTTTACGATGAGATAGACGAAGAGAGGCGCCCCCACCACGGAGACCACGACGCCGGTGGGCAGCTCCCCGGCGGAAAGGGCGTTTCTGGCCGCCACGTCGGCCCAAAGGAGCAGACTCGCCCCCAAGAGGACGGTGCCGGGGATCAGGTGGCGGTGATTGGTGCCCAAGAGAAAGCGGGCCATGTGAGGCACGATAAGCCCCACGAAGCCGATGGTGCCCGAGGTGTAAACCACGAGGCCCACGAGGAGAGACACCACCACAATATAGGCGCTCCTCAGCTTGGCCAAGTCCTTTCCCAAGGTGTATGCCACCTCGTCGCCTAAGAGGAGCAGATTTAAATTGCGGCTCTGCACGGAAAGAAAAAGGCAGAGGGCGATAATAATCGGCCCGATCACTGCAATCTGACTCATCTTCGCCCCGGATAAAGAGCCCATAAGCCAGAAATTCACTTCCCGAATGGCGTCGCGGTTTTTCGCCGTGTAGACCAAGAGGGTGGCGATGCTGGATGTGGCGGCGGAAAGGGCCAGGCCCGAAAGGATGAGCCGCTCCGATGTGGCGCGGCCGCCCAGGCGGGAAAGGATCATGACGCCCACGGAAGTTAACAGGGCGAAGAGAAAGGCGCTGAGCCCCACGGCCACAGAGCCCAAGGCGCTCATAAGGCCGGTGACGATGGCCAAGGTGGCGCCCAGTGACGCTCCCGAGGAGATTCCCAAAATATAGGGATCGGCAATGGGATTGCCCACCACCGCCTGCATAATGAGCCCGGAGACGGCGAGAGCCACGCCGGTTAATATGGCGAGAAGCACCCGGGGCAGGCGAATGTCCATGACGATGGCATAGGCCACATCGTCCCCGCCTTTGCCGGCCAGGCCGCGGGATAATGCGTCGAGAATGTCCGCCAGGCTCAGATCCGCATAGCCCAAATACAGGCCGTCGACAATCGATGCGACGAAGAATAGAATGAGCCCTACATAAATCGCCGATCGCTTCATGATTCGGGATAGAGGCCCTTAATCATAGTTTCGATGCCGTCAGCGGTGCGCACGCCGGAGGCGTAAACTTCCGACAAACTGATGGGATAGACCCGATCGTTATTAATGGCGGATAGGCCCTTTAAGGCGGGCAGGGATTTAAAGCGATCCAATTCAGCGTCCTCAACCTTCTCGTCGCCGTAATAGACCACGAAGATCACGTCGGGATCTTTGGCGAGAAGGGCTTCGGAGCCGAAGCGGTCTTCGTCCATGACCAGCTCGGCGCCGGCTTTTTCGGCGATTTCGCCACCCACGGTTTTCGCACCGTAGTTTCTGAAGAGATTGTCGTCTTCGATTTCCAAAATCGCAGCCTTCACCGGCTCCTTGCCTTCGCGAAGTTTTTCCGTTTCGGCCAGGCGATCCTTCATGGATTGAACGATGGCCTCCGCTTCTTTTTCTTTATTGAAAATCTTACCTAGGTTAATAAGATCGTCGTATTCATTTTCCAAGCTGTCCACCTTGACGGCGCCGCTGTTTTTCAGAATAAAGGTGTTGACGCCCTTGTCCTGCCACTCTTTCACATCGCCCAAAGTTTTATCGCCGAAGTAAGAAGCCCAGGAAATAATAAAGTCCGGCTTGGCGGCGATGACCGCTTCCTTCGACGGCGCGTCTTTCACGTATTCCACCTTGCTGAAGGCGTCCTTGTATTCGTCCTTGACGTCGATGTCCAATTGGGCGGCGAGAACCATTTTGTCCTCAAGGCCGAGAGCCAACATATTTTCGATGGCCGATTGATAGACGGCCACTACCCGCTCCGGTTCCTTTTCAAAGGTTTCCTGAATGGGATTGCCCTGAGCATCCACCGTGTCGATGGTGACGGGATAATAATCGTCATTCGCTTCCGTTTCGGCGCTTGCATTGGCCGGGGCTTGATTGTTTTCGTTCTTGGCGACATTATCTCCTCCGCCACAGGCGGTTAAAAGCATCAATGCCGCGAGCAACAAGACGTTCAGAATCTTTTTCATAAAGACCTCCTATCTTGTATGGACCACTCCATACCTCGTGAAGAAATTTTTTCCATAGGCAGGTATCCTGGCTTCTGACCTCGAGCGACGTTCCATCCTTCCCGTAAAGTGAATGGGCGTCTCGGCCTTTACAGTGGCGGGACCGCGTGCCGCAAGCAACTTCCCTTTTAATCCGAAGAACCTATGCCACCATTATAACCGCTTGAGCGTGAAAAAGCATTGAAGAATAGAAGGATTTTAAGGAATAAAAAAATCCCAAGACGCGCTTGGGATGGTGTTGCGTTAACGCAATTTTTTTCTTACGAGGGAATGAAAAAAGTTGCGTCGATGCAATATTGTAGGATAAATTCATCCTATACCGTGGTATAATTTCATTAGGAGGGATTATGATGATGATCAATGCAAAAAATCTGATTTCCATGACAGAGGCCAATCAAAACTTTTCGAAAGTGACTCGACTCGTCGACGAGGCGGGCTCGGCTTTAATCTTAAAAAACAATCGCCCCACCTATGTCCTCATGAAGTATGAAGACTTTGAAAGCGCGGCCACGGCCGACGACGAAAGCATCGATGCCATTTCGGAAAAACTGATGAAGAAAAACCGTCTAGCTTACGAGGAATTGGCTAAATGATTAAAATCGACAAAGAGCAACTGATCCGCCTTCACGAATCTTTGATCCGATCATTCGGCGGCTCGCATGGTATTAGGGATGAGTTTCTATTGGACCTTTGTCTCGCTTCACCCTTTCAAACCTTTGAAGGGAAAGATCTCTATCCCGATACGATAAAAAAGGTGGCGCATCTAGGTTATTCGTTGGTAAAATATCATCCTTTTGTCGATGGCAACAAACGAATCGGCGCTCACGTGACTCTCGTTCTACTTGAAATAAACGGATTCTCCGTTAGCTACTCGCAGGAGGAGCTGATACACGTTATTTTAGGCATTGCAGATTCTTCCTTGGAAGAAGCACAGTGGCAAAAATGGATTTACGATCATTTGATCTAACTGCTTCTCCCCTTAAATCTTCAGCGCCACGCGAAGCAGGCCCAGGATCAAGAGATGCACCGGGTAAAAGGCGTAGTTCAGCCATTTGTACTGCTTTCCCCGCTCGCCGTTGTAGGTAAGGGTGGCGGCAAAGCCAAGCACGGAGTAGAGCTCTTTTATAATGGACAGATAGCCCAGTGCCGCGCCGTAAAGGGGTTTTTCATAGAAAAGATAAAACAGATAGGCGACGATAATGGCGTGGTAGTCGTAGTCCAAACTGAAAAACATGGCGACGGCGCACATGGCGGCCACGACGAGGACGGAGGCTCCGTACCACAGGGCCTTGGATTTTTTCGCGAGCCTGCCCTTCATTTCGTCCACGATCCAAATGGTGGCCAAGGACAGGGCCAAGGTGAACATCATATTGTTCCAGTTTTTGTTGAAAAGCTCCCGGGAGGTAAAGAGATCGAAGGGCACCTCCGACAAAAGGGCGAAGATCAATAGATTGATCAGGTATTTTTTTCGGGAGCGGGTCTTGAAAAAGCCTTCCACGAGGAAAAACATAAACAAGGGAAAGGCCACGCGGCCCAAAATGCTCAACACATTGCTCACGTGGAGCAGGGCGCCTTTGCCGTCTAAATAGGGCGTGATCATGGCGTTGTTCACGTGGTCCAGGAGCATGGACAGAAAGGCCATGTATTTTAATTGGGCGCCGTTAAAGACCTGCCAGCGCTTCGGCGGCTGTCCTTTTTTTAGTGCTTCCATATGATTCTCCTTTGCTTCTTTTTTAGGGAGATTTTATTTTATAGAAGGCGCGTAAATCTGTCTATCTTTTTTGCGGCAAGTTTCTATGTAAAAAAGGAACCGGGCAAGCACGGGCTCGCTCGATTCCTTTCTTTGACTGTATCCCTTTTTTTCGAGGGGATTTTTTTATTTGATTACATCATGCCCATGCCGCCGCCCATGCCGGCTGCGCCTAAATCGGGCATGTCTTCTTTAATGGTGGCCACGGCGGCTTCAGTGGTAAGAAGCATGCTGGCCACGCTGGCTGCGTTTTGCAGGGCGCTTCTCGTGACCTTGGTGGGATCCACGATACCCGCTTCGATCATGTTCACGTACTTGCCGTGGTAAGCGTCGTAACCTACGCCGGGTTTTTCGCCCTTCACGTGTTCCACGATGACGGAGCCTTCGGCACCGGCGTTTTCCGCGATTTGACGGAGGGGTTCTTCCAGTGCGCGGAGGATAATCATCATGCCGGTTTTTTCGTCGCCTTCGCCTTTATCTGCCAAAGCTTCTACGCAGCCGATGCAGTCCACGAGGACCACGCCGCCGCCGGGGACGATGCCTTCTTCAACGGCTGCGCGGGTGGCTGCCAAGGCGTCTTCGATGCGGAGCTTGCGTTCTTTGAGTTCAATTTCCGTCGCGGCGCCCACTTGGATCACGGCGACGCCGCCGGAAAGTTTTGCCAGGCGTTCTTGCAATTTTTCCCGGTCGAATTCGCTTTCCGTTTCTTCGATTTGGGCGCGGATTTGGCCGATGCGATCGTCGATGGCATCTCGTTCGCCGGCGCCGCTGACGATGACGGTCTTGTCTTTTTCCACGCGGACCTTTTGTGCCCGGCCCAGCATGTCCACGGTGGCTTCCTTAATGTCCAAGCCTAAGTCTTCGGTGATCACCGTGCCGCCGGTTAAAATGGCGATGTCTTGAAGCATGTCTTTTCTTCTGTCGCCGTAGCCCGGTGCCTTCACGCCGACGACGTTTAAGGTGCCGCGCAGTTTATTGACCACTAAGGTCGCCAAGGCTTCTCCTTCGATGTCGTCTGCGATTAAGAGGACGGGGCGGGATTCTTGCAGCACTTGTTCCAAGACGGGGAGAATGTCTTGAATATTGCTGATCTTCTTATCCGTAATTAAGATGTAGGGATCTTCCAGCTCGGCCACGCGCTTTTCGGGATCGGTGACCATGTAGGGGCTCAGGTAGCCGCGGTCGAATTGCATCCCTTCCACCACGTCTAATTGGGTGCCCATGGAACGGCTTTCTTCTACGGTGATAACGCCGTCTTTGCCTACTTTTTCCATGGCTTCGGCGATGAGCTCGCCGATGCGTTCGTCGGCGGCGGAAATGGCCGCTACATTGGCGATGGCGGCGGAATCATCCACGGGGACGGAGAATTTCTTTAATTCGTCCACAATGGCGTCTACGGCTTTTTTAATGCCCTTTTGAAGGACCATGGGATTGGCGCCGGCGGCCAGGTTCTTTAAGCCTTCGCGAATAATGGCTTGGGCGAGAAGGGTGGCGGTGGTGGTGCCGTCGCCGGCCACGTCGTTGGTCTTCGTGGCCACTTCCTTTACCAATTGGGCGCCCATGTTTTCGAAGCGGTCTTCTAATTCGATTTCGCGGGCGATGGTGACGCCGTCGTTGGTGATGAGGGGCGCGCCGAATTCCTTATCGAGAACGACATTTCTGCCCTTGGGTCCCAAGGTTACCTTGACCGTATCTGCCAATTTGTTAATGCCGCCGACGAGACCTTCCCGGGCGTCTGCGCTGAATTTTAAATCTTTTGCCATAGTATCTCCTACTTTCTATTTATTTGGTAAAACTTAATTTAATTTGGCGAGCAGGTCTTGGTATTTTAAGACGATGACTTTGTCCCCGTCCACTTCCACTTCGTTGCCTGCGTATTTACTGTAGATGACTTTGTCCCCTTCACTGACGTCGCAGTGAATCTCTTCGGAATGTTTCAGCTCTTCGCTCACGGCGAGAACCGTCGCCACATTGGATTCTTCCTTGGCGGAATCCGGCAAGACGATGCCGCTGGCCGTGACATTTTCTTTCTCTATTTTTTGAATAACAACACGTTCACCTAATGGTTTAATGGTCATGATGTGCCTCCTGAAATTTTTATTAGCACTTGCACTCGTTGAGTGCCAGCTCTCCCTACTATGATACCACACTTTCCCAACTTGTAAACTCCTTCGCCGTAATATTTCCGACGAAAGCCACCGCCCCTCTCCTATCCGCTGAATCAAGCCCTTCCTACTGAGCCACTACATATAGATATTTTTTAAGAAGTTCTTCCATTTTTTACCAAGATGTAGTATAATCGAACCATTCGAAGCAGCGGCTTCGATTTCTTTGTGAGAATTCCCTTCGGGGTGTTATAAAATAAATGGAATTTTATTTGGAGGAAGAGATGAGCAACTTACGTATTATTAAGAGAAACGGCGAAGCCGCGGATTTCGACGGATCGAAAATCATCGTGGCCATTGAAAAGGCCATGCACTCGCCCACGGGCTACTTCGTGGAAAATCAGGCCGACGTGGTGGCGAAGGAAATCGAAGATGAAATTTTACATCACGACTTGCCTTCCACGGTGCTTCAAGTGGAAAAGCGCGTCTTCGAAAAGCTAATCGAGAAAAACAATATCGCCACGGCGAAAGCCTACGAGTCCTACCGCTCGGTGCAATCCTTTAAGCGGGAAAACAACTCCACCGACTCCTCCATCGAAAGTCTGCTGACTTATTCCGATGCGGACTTAATGGATGAAAACTCCAACAAAAACGCCGTGGTGGTCTCCACCCAGCGGGATCTCATCGCCGGGGAAGTCTCCAAAGACATCGCCCGCCGCCGCATCCTGCCCACGGATATCGTCACCGCCCACGACTCCGGCGCCATTCACGTTCACGACATGGACTACTACATTCAGCCCATGTTCAATTGCTGCCTGATCAATCTGGAAGACATGCTGAAAAACGGCACGGTGGTCAACGGCAAAATGATCGAATCGCCGAAGAGCTTCCAAACGGCATGTACCATTACGACGCAAATCATCGCCCAAGTGGCATCCGGCCAATTCGGCGGCCAATCCATTAACGGCATCGACCGTATCTTGGCCCCCTATGTACGCAAAAGCTACGAAAAATATTTAAGCGCCTCCATTTCCGAGCAGCTGGACATTTACGGCATGGAAACCGCCGACATGGCCATGGCGGAAAAAGTGGCGTGGAAGCGCACGAAGCGGGAAATTAAATCGGGCGTACAAACCATTCAATACCAAATCAACACCCTCATGACCACCAACGGTCAAGCGCCCTTCGTCACCCTGTTTATGTATTTCGATCCCGAAAGCGAATACGCCTACGAGGCCTCCCTTATTACGGAAGAAATTCTTCGCCAACGGATCGACGGCATTAAAAACAAACAAGGGGTGAAG
>QWCK01002242.1_pt1 | contig 25115 bp, 19 predicted proteins | sample 1972571 | NCBI WGS metagenome assembly QWCK01 (sample SAMN09866710, study PRJNA288562) | Human gut metagenome isolate term2_stool, whole genome shotgun sequencing... | isolation source: gut | host: Homo sapiens | place: USA: California | reverse complement strand
CATAGAGATGCCGGGACATACGCAATGTTCTTGGTTCTTCCTTTTGAAGCTCCTCACTAAGAAGCAGTGCCTTCTCCAAAAATGTTCTTGATGGCGTTATTAAAGAACAGCGTACCTGTCTCTGTCTTTTCAATATCCCTCCTTAGAACATCAACAACCTTCTTGTCTTTACTAAAAGTTAACATCTATTAAGTCGGTTATTTTTGCAAAATTACCGCGTATTCTCCAAATTACCAAATTCATTGAAGAGTTTTTGATATGAATAATATTACTGTCCGCTAAACTTTTTGAGGAGCAGCACAACATCATGCCGCGAATACCCTTCCACCGTTGTAGGAGGGTAAGTTAGCCTTGCGCGGTTGCTGAATCGTAGCCTGTGCCGCTGCGATTTCGTTAATGCTCGTTAAAGGTTTGCTCGTTTGTTAGTATTTTGTTACTTTTGTACAAAATTTACATGACTATCTCTAATTCTCAGATGGGAAAGAATCGTAAGAAAACCGGCAGGCGCTCTGGCCTGCAGGCCGTTACCCTGTGCATCAGCACGGCTCTGGTGCTGATCTTGCTTGGGCTGGATGTGTTCTCCACGCTGACCGGGCGCAACCTGTCGTCGTATGTCAAGGAGAACCTCGTGGTGACGATGATGCTCGAACATGACATGACCGACACCGAGGCACAGGCCATGTGCAAGGGACTGGGCACAAAACCATATATCAAGGATGTCCACTTTATCAGCAAGAAGGCGGCTCTGGCCGAGGCCACCAAGGAGATGGGCATCAATCCGTCCGAGTTTACGGATGGTGTCAACCCCTTCTCGTCGTCGATCGATCTCACGCTCAAAAGTGATTATGCCAACAACGACTCCTTGGTGTGGATCGCTCCCGAGCTGAAGAAATATTCCAAGGTGACCGAAATCAGTTATCAGCGCGACCTTATCGATGCCGTGAACCGCAATCTGGCCAAGATTGGACTGGGACTGCTCGTGCTGGCCATCCTGCTCACCTTTGTATCATTCTCGCTTATCAACAACACTGTCAGGCTCGACATCTATGCCCGCCGTTTCTCCATTCACACCATGAAATTGGTTGGCGCCTCGTGGGGCTTCATTCGTCGGCCGTTTGTGCGCCGGGCTGTGTTGACGGGACTCTTGGCAGCTGTGCTGGCCAATCTGTTCCTGGCAGGCTGCATCTATGCGCTCTATCGTTATGAACCGGAGATCCTGACGATTGTCACTTGGCGTGAGATGGCGCTCACGGGCGCGGCCGTGATCTTTTTTGGCATTGTTATTACCGCCCTGTGTGCCAGCATCTCGGTGAACAAGTTCCTGAAGATGAAGGCCGGCGAACTCTACAAGATTTAATACCGTTATTTCAAAAAGCATAAACGCAAAACATCATGGATAGAAGAAATTTAGCATTGGGCCGCTCCAATTTTATATGGTTGGTCATCGGCTTTGCAATCGTTGTCATCGGGTTTATCCTGATGAGTGGCGGGGCTTCGACAGAAGAGGCCTTCAATGCCGACATTTTCAGCGTGCGACGCATCAAGGTAGCACCCGTGGTATGTTTCATTGGGTTTGTCTCCATGATTTATGCCGTGGCTCACAGGCCCCGGCATCGTGCCGACAGCGGCGTTGCCGTGCCCATGACCGGCGAGGAGAAGCATCCTGAGGTCGAAACTCCGGAAGAAAACTAACGCGCGGCAGGGATGGATCTGTTTCAAACCATTATTATCTCCATCGTGGAGGGACTCACAGAGTTTCTCCCCGTTTCGTCTACGGGTCACATGATCATCACGCAGAACCTGCTGGGTGTGCAGCCCGGAGACCCATTTGTACATGCGTTTACGTTTATCATACAGTTTGGTGCCATCCTCTCGGTAGTATGCCTGTATTGGAAGCGTTTTTTCCAGATGCGCAATGCCGAGGAGCTGTCCGACAAACTGAAATTCTACGGCCTGCTCATCGTCGGTGTGCTGCCGGCCGTCGTTGTTGGCTTGGCAGCCAAGAAGAGTGGGTTGCTTGCCTGGTTGCTCGACTCCGTGACCGTGGTGGCCATCATGCTGGTGGTGGGCGGTGTCTTCATGTTGTTTTGCGACAAAATCTTCAACGGCGGTCGCGATGAGAACAGGGGGACGTGCAAGCGCGCCTTCCTCATCGGATGTTTCCAATGCCTGGCCGTCGTGCCCGGTGTGAGTCGAAGCATGGCCACCATTGTGGGTGGTATGCAGCAGAAGCTCACGCGCAAGCATGCCGCAGAGTTCTCGTTCTTCCTGGCTGTGCCCACCATGGCCGGAGCCACGCTGCTCGACCTCATCGAGATGTTTGGCGAGGATGCCACGTGGGCCACGCCACACAACATCACGATGCTCATCGTGGGCAGTGTGGTCGCATTCATTGTGGCCATGCTGGCCATGAAGTGGTTTGTGGGTTTCATCACGAAGTTTGGGTTCAAGGCCTTTGGCTGGTACCGCATCATCGTTGGGGGAATCATTCTTGTCATGCTGCTGTCTGGACAGTCGCTGGTCATGGTAGACTAAGGAGCCGATGGACTTTATCAAGGGCGAAATCTTTGCCATAGACAAACCTTACCGCATGTCGAGCTTCGGGGCACTGGCGCATGTGCGCTACCTGCTCTCGCGCAAGTTGGGACGCAAAGTCAAAATAGGACATGCCGGCACGCTCGATCCCTTGGCCACGGGCGTGTTGGTGCTGTGCACAGGGAAATGCACCAAGCAAATCGAAACCCTGCAGGCCCATACCAAGGAATACACGGCGACGCTACAGCTCGGAGCCACGACCGACAGCTACGACCGGGAGCACACCGTGAACCACACCTACCCCTGCCGACACATCACGGAGGACATGGTGCGGGAGGTGCTGAAGCAGTTTGAAGGCGATATCGACCAGGTGCCGCCAACCTACAGTGCCGTCAAGGTGGGGGGCGTGCGTGCCTACAACATGCGTCGCATGGGACAGGACGTCGAGCTGGCACCCAAGAGAATACGGATAGATCAAATCGAACTCACCGCCTTTGATGCCGCAACGCATCGTATGTCCATCAGGGTGGTCTGCGGAAAAGGTACCTACATCAGGGCGTTGGCACGTGACATCGGTCGTGCGATGGACAGCGGCGCCTTCCTGACGGAACTGCGGCGCACGAGAGTAGGCGACATCACAGTGGAGGACTGCATCGATTTCAACCAGTTCCAAGCGTGGCTGGACCATCTGCCGGAGCTGGGCTGAATCGCATGAACGACCGAGGCTGTCGTGGCATGCGGCCAGTAATCATCAAGAAATAACAAGGAATAATCAATATGAAATTATCACAATTCAAATTCAAGTTGCCGGAAGAGCTTGTGGCACTCTATCCTCACAGTTTTATGCGTGAATTTACCAACGACGATGGAACGAAGGGGTCGATTCGCGTTACGCGCCGCGACGAGTCGCGCCTGATGGTGCTGCACCGCACCACGGGGGAAATAGAGATGTATCGGAAAGACGCCAAGGGTAATCCCATCGAGGGCGAATACTTAGACTTCCGCAACCTGCTCGACTATTTTGACGAGCACGATACTTTTATATTGAACGACACCAAGGTGTTTCCGGCACGCCTCTACGGCACAAAGGAAAAGACGGATGCCAAGATCGAGGTATTCATTTTGCGTGAGCTCAACCGCGAGACGCACCTCTGGGATGTGCTCGTGGAGCCCGCCCGCAAGATACGCATTGGCAACAAGCTCTTCTTCGACGAAGTGGGGACGATGGTGGCCGAGGTCTACGACAACACCACGAGTCGTGGTCGCTCACTCCGATTCCTCTACGACTGCTCGCATGAGCAATTCCGCGAGGATTTGTTTGCCTTGGGCGAAATGCCCCTGCCAACCTATATTCTGAACGGACGTCCGGAGCATCCGGAGATGAAGGGTATGCACGTGCGTTCCCGCGCACTGCCCGAGGATTCGGAGTACTTCCAGTGTGTCTATGCCAAGAACGAGGGTGCGGTGACCGCTCCGGCCACAGGACTGCACTTCAGTCGCGAACTGATGAAGCGCATGGAAATCAAGGGTATACATACCGCGTTTATCACGCTGCATTGCGGACTCGGCAACTTCACCCCGATCGAGGTGGAGGATCTGACCAAGCACAAGATGGACTCCGAGCAGATGATCATCACCAAGAAGGCCTGCGACATTGTGAACCGGACCCGGAAGGAGGGGCACCGGTTGTGTGCCATCGGTACGAGTGTGCTCAAGGCCACGGAGACGGCCGTGGGAACTGATGGCATGCTGAAGGAGTATAATGGATGGACCAGCAAGTTCATTTTCCCCAAATACGATTTCGGGTTGGCCGACAGCATGGTGGCTAACTTCTATCATCCTGAATCCACGATGGTGATGGCGACGGCAGCATTTGGTGGCTACGAGAAGGTCATGGAGTGCTACGACCTGGCCGTGAAGCATGGTTACAAGTTCGGTTGCTTCGGCGACAGTCTGCTGATTGTGGACTGATTCTTTGTTACCTGAGTGGAAATGCAAACCGATCGTTCGCACATGGTATATTTGGGGTTGGGTTCCAACATCGGCAACCGCCGGCAACTCATCGGCGAGGCTGTGACGCGACTGGGCGAGCGTGTAGGTCGGGTGGTGCGGCAGTCGTCGCTCATTGAGACCGAACCGTGGGGTTTTGATTCACCCAACAGGTTTCTCAATTCATGTGTGGCCTGCCGCACCGCACTCACTCCGCATGAGGTGCTCGCTGCAACGAAGCAGGTGGAGAAGGAAATGGGACGCATGGAAAAAACGAAAAACGGCGAATACCACGACCGGACGATCGACATCGATATCCTGCTATACGATGACATTCGCATGGATGAGCCTGGCCTTACAATTCCGCATCCCAGAATGCAGGAGCGCGAGTTTGTCATGAAGCCCCTGCGGGAAATAAGGGATTACTAATTCACAATTCATAATTCACAATTCAAAATTAGGCTGGCGCGTTGGTAATTCATAATTATCAGCGTGTTGAATCTTCGTTCTTCACTCTTCATTCTTCATTCATAATTGGGCTGGCGCGGGTAGTGAAGATATTCTAATATTGTTTGCGAAGCAAACGCAAAGATATTTTGCGATGAGCCTTATGTCTATAAAAAGATATTCTCGGGATATTCTATGATTCGGCGAAGCCGAGCGGAGGGATTACTAATTCACAATTCATAATTCACAATTCAAAATTAGGCTGCGCGTTGAGCAAGTTGTTGCAACAGAAACGGTGGAAGGTGAATAGTGAAGAGCGAAGAGTGAAGAATCAACGCGTCAGCCAATTGTGAATTGAAAATTGTGACGAGTTGATGAGCTTGCGAATAATTGTGAATTGTAAGAACAAGGCCACATCCTGAAACATAGGATGTGGCCTTGGAGTCTTTCGTCTTATCTGCGAAGTCCCAGTGCTTTGATGATTGCACGGTAACGTTCGATGTCCCGCTTCTTCAGATAGTCGAGCAGGGCACGACGCTTACCAACAAGTCTGGTCAGCGAACGAATGGTCACGTTGTCCTTGTGGTTAACCTTAACGTGCTCTGTAAGGTGAGCAATGCGGTACGTGAACAGTGCGATCTGGCTTTCTGCAGAGCCTGTGTCGGTTGCGGACTTGCCGTACTTGCCGAAAATTTCGGACTTCTTTTCCTTAGCTAAATACATTGGTGTAAAATTGATTAATATTGTTGCATCATTACATCTTTCCACCGCACACAAGCCTTAATCACAGCCTGAAACGGTATCAAATGCATCGGGCTTTCCGTAAATGCGGTGCAAAGTTACGAAAAAGATTCGGTATTCAACCCTTATATCCAATCTTTTTTGTAATTTTGCAGCAGTTAAGTATAGCATATATTAAGGTAAATCAATGCAAGAAATTCGTAATATCGCAGTAATTGCGCACGTAGACCATGGTAAAACGACCTTGGTAGACAAGATGATGCTTGCTGGAAAACTGTTCCGTGACGGCCAGGATAACAGCGGCGAAGTATTGGACTCCAATGATTTGGAGCGCGAACGAGGGATAACTATTCTTTCTAAAAACGTTTCCATTAGATGGAAAGACACCAAAATCAACATTCTCGATACGCCCGGTCACTCCGACTTCGGAGGTGAGGTGGAGCGTGTGCTCAACATGGCCGACGGCTGCCTGTTGCTGGTGGATGCTTTCGAAGGCCCCATGCCGCAGACCCGCTTTGTGCTGCAGAAGGCTCTGCAGATAGGATTGAAGCCCATCGTGGTGGTGAACAAAGTAGACAAGCCGAACTGTCGTCCTGAGCAAGTGTACGAGATGGTTTTTGACCTCATGTGCGATCTCAACGCCACCGAAGACCAGCTCGACTTCCCTGTGGTGTATGGATCGGCTAAGAACGGGTGGATGAGTGCCGACTGGAAGCAGCCCACCGACAATATTGAATATCTCCTGGACAAAATCGTGGAGATGATTCCGGCTCCGAAATATATCGAGGGAACGCCGCAGATGCTTATCACATCGCTCGATTACAGCAACTATACGGGTCGCATCGCCGTGGGTCGTGTGCATCGCGGTGTATTGAAGGATGGCATGAACATTACCATTTGCCATCGCGACGGCAGCACCCAGAAAACCAAAATCAAGGAGCTTCACACTTTCGAAGGTATCGGACATAAGCGCACCGACGAAGTGGCAAGCGGTGATATCTGTGCCGTTGTGGGTCTGGAGAAGTTTGAGATAGGCGATACCATTGCCGACTTTGAGAATCCCGATCCGCTGCCCCCCATTGCTGTGGATGAGCCTACGATGAGTATGCTCTTTACCATTAACGACTCTCCGCTCTTCGGTCGAGAGGGCAAGTTCTGCACTTCTCGCCAGATTGGGGATCGACTGAAACTTGAATTAGAGAAAAACTTAGCCTTGAGAATCAGGGGTGCGGAGGATGCCACCGACAAATGGATTGTCAGTGGGCGCGGCGTGCTCCACCTCTCTGTGCTCATCGAGACCATGCGTCGTGAAGGCTTCGAGCTGCAGGTGGGTCAGCCCCAGGTTATCTTTAAGGAAATTGATGGGGTGAAATGTGAACCGATTGAAGAACTTGACATCAATGTGCCTCAAGATTTCTCGAGCAAAATGGTGGATATGGTGACACGCCGCAAGGGCGAACTGACCGGCATGGATACCGAGGGCGACCGTGTGAACATTACGTTTGACATTCCGTCACGAGGCATCATCGGACTGCGTACCAATGTGCTCACCGCAAGTCAGGGCGAGGCCATCATGGCTCATCGCTATAAGGAATACCAGCCCTACAAGGGGGAAATTGTACGTCGCACCAACGGATCGATGGTAGCCTTGGAAAGTGGTACTGCGTATGCATACGCCATTGACAAACTTCAGGATCGTGGCAAATTCTTCATCGACCCGGGTGAGGAGGTGTACGGTGGACAAGTAGTAGGCGAGCATGTTCACGACAATGACCTTGTTATCAATGTGACCAAGGCCAAGCAGCTCACCAACGTTCGCGCTTCGGGAACCGATGACAAGGCTCGCATTGTGCCGAAGGTGGTGATGAGTCTGGAGGAATGTCTCGAGTATATCAAGGAAGATGAGTATGTGGAGGTTACACCGAAGAGCATGCGCATGCGGAAGATTACACTCGATCATTTGGAACGTAAGCGTCAGAACAAGGAGTGACGCACGCATACTGATTAAGATTGCTGGGCGACACCATCGGACCTGTTTTTGGGCATACAGATGCCACCCCCAGCCAACTATTTAACAAGGAATAAGCCCCTGTGGTTTATTCCTTTCTGTATTGTAGCAAAAGGGCTTTCTCCTGTTCTTTTGCCTTTCTTAAAAAAACTTTGTAGTCCTCGCTGTCGGGATTGAACGGGCGATGGGCGAGAGCTTCGCGGATAGGTTTCCACGCTTGGAGGAAATCGAATGTGGCATGTGAGAAAAAGGTTTCGGCCATGCGTTGATAGATATACTCCACGGCTTGGTCGGTGGGGTGGAGCATGTCTGGCTTGTAGAAACGATAGTCGCGCAGTTCATCATTCATGATTTCGTAGGAGGGGAAATAGGCGGTTGGGGTGGGAGCATTCCCGATAGTTTGCTCTATGGCCAGAAGCAGCGTTGCCTTGGAGAGTCGGCTGCCGTGGTATCCATATTTCCGATAGCGTATGGGGCTAACGGTCAGGATGAACCGGATGAGTGGAAACTGCTTGTGAATGAGTCTGATGGCCTGGTCAAGATAGCGCGAACATTCATCGACGGTCAGCTCTTTTTCTTCAAAAAGCTTTTGGGGACGCTTGCGGCAATTGTCCACAATCTCTCCGGTTTCCCTGAGAATGTACACGTGGTTGGTGCCAAGGGTAAAGACTGTGGTACCCGGACGGTCGGCCTCGAAAGGCATTTCCCCGGCTGTCAGCAATCGTTCTACGGTGTGAAGAATGCTTGCTGGGTTGTACATCACGCCGTATGGATTGACCATTGCTCGGAATTTCTCCTCCTGAAAGCGCTTCCCGACGTTGTCAGCAAAACACGAACCCACAAACAGCATGCGTTCGCAGGGCTCTATTTTCCAGGGTGAGGGCTGTATGTCGACGATTGTTCTAAACTCCATGGATTCTCGATTTTAGTTTCCCGTTCACCGTATCAAGTCTTTTTTGAAAGCCATTCAAAAAGAAATAACGATGACGCAATGAATGGTGAAAACCAACGGACAAAGGTAACACATTCCATGAAGAAAGCGAAGCAAACTCGAGTTTATTATCGAATAAAAAGGTTTTGGTGGAGTACAAAAGATGTAATCATAGCATCGCCGCGACCGGCTTGCTCTGCGCTGTTGTATTGTTGCGATAAAAAGGGAAAAAACTTCTTAAAAACTTGCTAATGTCAATAAAAATGTCTATATTTGAGACACGGTATTTATCAAATTATTATGACTATGAAAAGAAAATTTTTTAATGCGAAATTCTATCGCAACTGTGAGGCAACAGAAATGATAGTGGAGAATGGCAAAATTGCTCAGATTGGCAATAATCTGCCTAAATGTGACGAGGAGATTGACCTGAAAGGTCGCTTTGTGCTTCCTCCTTACGTAGATCCACACTTGCACTTGGACTATGTTTACACGCTGGCAGAGATGGAGGGTATTGGTGCTGCATCGGGAACCCTTTTCGAGGCTATCGAGAATTGGCCCAAATATAAGGCAACAATGACCATAGAGGGTGTGAAGAAGTTGGCACGCAAGGGTATTGAGGACGAAGTATCACAGGGTGTACAGTTTATTCGTGCACAGACCGACGTCACCGATCCAAAGTTTATCGGCTTCAAGGCTCTCATGGAGCTGAAAGAAGAGATGAAGGATATTGTAGACATCCAGGTAGTAGCATTCCCACAAAACGGCATGTACACCTACAAGGGTGGAAGAGAATTGGTGGAAGAGGCTCTGAAAATGGGAGCTGACGTGATTGGTGGTATCCCACACTACGAACCAGCAAGAGAGTTTGGCGAGAAATCTATCCACGATATTGTTGAGCTGGCGATGAAATACAACGTGCTGATTGACGTTCACTGCGACGAGACCGACGACACCATGGCAAGGTTCGTAGAGATTTTGAACGCACTGGTATATCTGGAGGATTATGGTACAAAGACCACCGCCAGCCACACTTGCTCATTCGGATCGGCTGACAACTCATACGCATACAGAATGTTCGACATGTTTAAGAGAAGCAAGATGAACTTCATTTCTTGTCCTACAGAGAATGCATATCTGCAAGGTCGTCAGGATACTTATCCAAAACGTCGCGGTTTGACACGCATCAAGGAGTTCATGCACATGGGTATTAATGTTGCACTGGCCCAGGACTCTATTAACGACCCATGGTATCCATTGGGAAGCGGTAATATGATGAATATCTTGGACAATGCCATTCACCTGTCACAGTATGCAAGTCCGGAGGAAGTAGAAAATGCTTTCGATATGATTACGTACAACGGTGCTAAGTGTTTGAACATCCATAATGAATACGGACTGGAAGAGGGTAAGGATGCCAACTTTATTGTTCTGGATGGCGACAGCTCATGGGATTGCATCCGCAGACGTGTTGGAGTTTTGGCTTCTGTAAGAAAGGGTGAATTCTTGTTTAAGAAGAAGCCTACAGAATACGAGGTTCCTTTCAAGATGTAAGGATAAACATAACGAGTGAACAAGTTGAGAAATTGACTGTTTAAACTCGAAAATTATCATCACAAAAAAGGCTACTATCGAAAGATGTAGCCTTTTTTGTGATGGATAGTTAACGGTCGGTTATCCTATCCGACGCAGTGTGTGTCTTGCAAAGATAGAGATAATCATTCCTGGAACCGCCATTACTACCGCATACCACAACAGACTGAATGCTCCATAGCTTATCAACAGCAGTCCTGCAATCCACGTTGTGATCATGATTGAGAGGTTAAACATGCACGACTGCACCGACATGGCCACGTCTTTTCCATGTTCTACCTGGTTGCCCACAGCGGCCTGGAACAACGTAACGAGTGGTCCAAACGACAATCCCCACAAGAAGAAACCCAAATGAGAGATGCCTGTGGTGCCCTTAAAGAAGTAGAATATCAACATAGCGACGCCAAGGAAAGCAAACATCAACACGGTAAGCTCGCGCAGATACATGTCAATATACTTTGTGGCAATAACAATGGAAATCAAAGAACCGATGCCGAAAACAAGCAGCGCCATTTCGACTCCACCTTCAATTCCAATCTCTCCTACCAGTTGGGTGATGTAGGTATAGACGCCATAATGTCCACAAACGCCCAACAAGGTGAGCAAGATAATGAGTAGGATAGCCTTGTTCTTGAGCATGGCGAAGGGAGATGTGCTCGATGTGAGTTTCTCGCCCGGTGTTGACGGTAACATGAAGAGTGACAATACAGCAATCAGGCCAACCAGAATACCCAACGTAATGAACTCGATGCGCCAACCAAAATGGTCACCAATTGAGGTCATCAAAGGCATACCAAGACTAATACCTAACGTATTGCCCGCCATAATAATGGCTACAGCCCGGCCTTGATGATTTGGCTCAACGAGTCGCATGCCGAAGGCTGCAATCATGGGCCACATCACTCCTGCACTGATACCACCAAGAAAACGCAGTGCCAATATCAGATAGTAGTTATGCACCAAACCCGACAAAATGTTACAAATTGCAAAGCCAATCAGCAACAGCAACAGTAGGTTTTTGCGGTTGAGGTGCATTGTGGCAGAAATGAGAGGAATACCGAAGATCGCCGAGGCAAGGGCATATAAGCCGACCATTCGTCCGCCTTCAACTTCATTGATGTTCAAGTCTCCCATAATCTGTTGCAACACTCCCGAAGGCAGTAACTCTGATAAAATTCCGACAAAGGTGACCGATGACATCAAAATCATCAGCACCCAAGGAAATACACCTGTAGTTTTGTTTTCATGTACCATACGTCTATTTGTTTTAATGATGTGTTTCCAAAGATAATCAATTAATATGCATGCCACAAATTTTCGATGATAAATTTACGCCACCTTGTTGGTTTCATTCCTGACAAATATGCGATAAAGGATATTTTCGAAAGTTGCATCTTATTTATAGGTTTTCAAATGGCACAAGGGAAATCAGGAAAGCACAAGATAATTGGCGTAGGAAAGTAACAGGAAAACCGATGCAGGAATATTTTTGCAACGACTGGCACGACTTTGCACGACACGGCGGGAAGTTGTGAGATGTCGTGGATGTCGGTGCAAATAATAGTAAGGATGTCGGTGATGTCTGATGCATGGCATAGAATCTGTTATGCGGAATTTTTATTTACAAACACCCTTCTATATTTCGCGAATTTGAAAACAAATTGGATTACGCCCGAAATACGGGAAATATGCGGATATTTGCAGACAACTGGCAATCAGCAAGTTAACAAAAAAGCTCCGGGGATATCTATTTTCTTGTGCCACGACTACATACGAATGGCACAACGTTTAGGCTCTAATGGCAGGGCGATGCAGGCTCATTCGCACAACGATGAAGCCCCAAACACATTGCCATAAGACAGCAATGGCAAGACCTTGGAAAATTTCACAGTGTCTCAGCAAAAAAACAACAACCAAAACATGGCGCTTTTTTCTCCAGATGTTCCTAAAATAATCACCAAAATTTGGTTGTTTTATTTTACAACGATCAACAATTCACACCGACACAGTGACCTACCGGCATGATTTGGAAAATGTAGAAAGCAGTGAGCGTCGGTACCGGAAAGTTCCTGCAAAGACTTGCAGTTGTCGAACATATCCCTTGAACCGACAGGACACTCTCTCTACAAAAATATCCTATTCCGAGGCTTTGTCTGTCGGGAAACAGAAACTCCTAATTCCCGATGCCTCAAATCCGAACTTGTCGGAGGCCTTGACTTCCACGGTATGCGTGCCCGTACGGTATTGTTCCGGCAACGCAATCGTCCATATTTGTTGCGAACTCCGATTACGGAACGGATTCATTCGCGAAAACAATGTGGGGTAAACTTTCCGCAAATTCAACTCGCGCGCACGTGCTACGTATGGATCTATCATCTCACGTTTACCACATTCCATCCATTGCCCGCCGTCCAGTCGGCAAAATACGCGTGTACTGTCACAACCGCCAAAAACATTGACGATCAGCTCTCCAGCGTCCACTTGCTTGAAGTCGCGCAGATGATGTTCGGTCGAGTCGATACCCGTGACATAGATCGACATCTGTTTTCGGGAATCCAGACCTATGCCTTTGTACCTGAACTGATATTTGGCACCGTCGAAATCCAAGACGAAGTAGTTGCGGGGACTTCCCTGCTGCTGCAAGGCCGACGGCACGCCCTGCCAGTTCTTTTCGCCTACCCACCAAAAGCCACACGCTGCACCAACGCCCAATTCGTGCGCACGCACACCCGGTCCGTGCAGGAAGAACCTGCGAATTTGGTGCAGGTGTCCGCTCAGAACAAGGACATCGCCGCGCCCCTGCAACAGATTTAGCACTTCTGAGGCATTCTTTGTAAAGGCCAGGGGAATGTGCATGCACAGCACGATGCGGCGGGTTGAAGGAACATACTTGATGTCGTTCCTGATGAAAGACAGCTGCGCGTCGTCAATGCGGCCTTCATATCCCCGGTTTCCAAGTCCGTAGACATTGTTCAGGCAGATAAAATGCACCTCCCCCTCGTTGAACGCATAGGCATCGGCACCAAATGTCCGGTTAAAGGATATGTTCTGGTTTTCACGGATGCTGTCGACATCGCGGTCATGATTGCCGAGAATGGTCCATGACGGCGAGGGCAACTGGCTGATCAGCTCGTCCACTTCGCCGAGCAGTGGCAGGTTATTGTTTACCAGGTCGCCCATAAAAATGTTGACCTCTGCCGAGTCTTTCCCGAGCAATTCCGGCCAAATGGTGCGCATGGCATATTCAATTTCCTGATGATCTGAAACCTGAACATCGCCAATGGCATTCAGCGTGAACCGATGCTTGGGAGCCTTCTTCTTCAAGGCAAAGTCCACTTTCGCGGCATTGCTGCACTGCTGATAATGAAAACTGCTGTTCAGCGCCCGGCGAGTAGACAGGGTGTAGTTGGCCGGCAGAATTGGGAACACGCTTTGCCCCTTTCGCACGGGCAGGGCATAATATCCCCGTGCATTCGTGAGAACCACCGTGTCACCGTTCGACACAGGGAGTCCGGCGAGCCTTTCTTCACGTGCATCGAGGAGTCCGTTGCCGTTGGAATCATGAAAAACCACGCCCGAGACAACAGGCGTGCGATGACGAGAGCCTAAGAGCTTTGATCGCTTTGCATATGTAGGCAAGCCTATCAGCAGCAGACAGGCAGTAATGACAAAGGGGTATGAGCGTACACTCATCCCCCTTTTAGTATTTGAGTTCAGAAAATTATTTGTCAGCATACATGAATGTATGTAATTTGTTAGCAGCATCAACAAACACAACGTATGCAACACCCGTCGATGTAAATGCCGCACTGAGTTCTGAAGCCTTGGTCTTTGCTATCGTAACAGGCTTAGTCCATTGTTTGGTCTCAGCATCCATGTAGACAAACTTGGGATAGTTTTGGTCGTTCTTGTCTGTATAGAACACGTATGGCGTTCCATCGGGAGCCACAGCTATCTTTACATCGTTGTGGCGGTCGTACGGGAAACCGAAATCCAGTTTGTTTCCTCCGACCGTTTCCCAAGTTTTGGTCTTGGAATCATATCTTTGCAGACGTGGGTAATATTCGCCATTCTTGTCGGCGTCGTCCATATTGATAAGATAAAGCGAACCGTCGGGGGCTATGTCCATGTTGGCACCCGTCAAGAAGGTATGTGTTGCATTTGCCTGCAGCTTATCCTCAACGATGGCCTTCCATGCTGAATTTTCGTATTCGAAAATAGAATATTTCGCATCCCCTCTTGTCAAAACGTAGAGATATGCCTTGTTACCACTGTACTTCAGGGTAGAAGAACCGACCTGCTTGCCAGAGCCAAACAAGGAAAGGTAATCCGTGCTCCATCCGTTCTTATAGTTGGATACCACGAGCGTCCTGCGCTCGAATGTACCCTTCTTGCCGTTGATTTGTGTGACAAGCAATTCATTGCCAAATACACCGAGACCCAGATAAGTAGCCTGGGTGTTGGAGAACCCAACATCGCCAACGGTCTCCCATTTCGAACCATTGAATTTCTTTGCAGTCACTGCACCTCTCATCTTGGCATCCTTATCTGCATAGGCTACGTAGGGTGTGCCATCAGAAGTAATGACAAAATCTACCTCAGACCCGTAAACTTCATTGCTGAAGCCCTGGGCTCCAACCTTTGCCCAAGCTCCATCGGCAAGACGCATGACAGACATCTTGTTGGCAGCCTCTGCATTGGCTTCATCAGCACGCACCTTAAAGGCAACATAGGGTGTGTTGTCTTTGGGATTAATTCTCAACACTGGTGCACTATAGAGCGTTACCGTTCCGATCGAAGGTGCTTCAGACCAAACCATGTTTGATGCTTTGGTTATCGTTACCGTGTAGCGCAGGTTTTGTGTGCCGTTTGAATTGGAGACGATATAATCTACCGGAGCCGTGAAATTGTTTTTGGTAGATTGGCTCACCTGTTTCACGCCGTCTACCAATGTTTTGTTGCCTTCGCTAACGGTGAAGCGAGCCACGAGGGCCGACTTGTCCACCATGGCCGGCATGGGAATCTCTATCTCGTAAGACGTAGCTGCTTCGGTGAGTTTGGGAACCGTTGCAACGTAGTCCTTGGACAAGATGCCGGGATTGTCTTCTGCATAGAAACCGAAAGAAACCAATGATGCTTGCTCTGCCTTGGGAGCTTCTTCCTCATTGTCGGAACATGCCACCAGCGTCATGACAGCCATCAGGGTGAAGCATGTTGCCTTGATAAAATCTTTTATTTTCATTATTCAATAATTTATGGACAGTGATGTCCTGTTAAACTTATATGTGCTTTATTTTTCATTCCTTATCACAAAAAGAAGTGCCACTTTCCTATTTCTCCGTTGCAGGATAAAGAATGGCCTTTACATGGTGGGCATGCATCATGGCCTTTTTCAGGAAGTTTTGTATATCCTCCATTGACAAAGCCTTGACGCGCTCCTCATAATCGTTTAGTGCCATCCAATTCTCATCATTGAAATAGACAGCATTGCGAATGCCGGAAGTCCAGTAGACGGTGCGCTGCTTCTGCAGACCGTTATCCTTGATAAGATTTTGCTTCACGTCGTCCAGCGCCTGGGCAAAAAGCTGCGGTTCGCTGAATACCTGATCTATCACCTTGCCGGTCTCTTCTATCAACAGCTCGGCATCCTCGGGTGCACAGACGAAGGCAATGGTGCTACGCGAAAGGAATCGGGGATAAGGCGTTGAGCTGGAAGAAACGCTCACGCTATAGACTTTGCCCATGTCCTCGCGCAACCGTTTGAGCAATGCCATTCTTAGAACAGCCTTTGAAACATCGGCCTGCAAAGACAAGTCTGCGTTGTTAGCGAAGGGCTTGTCTTGTTGATACATGAGCATGACGGTAGCCTTGTTTGAGGTGCCGTTGTGGCGAATGAACTCCAAATCCTTCTGTGGAATGTCCCGATAGCCCGCTATCCAAGTTGTATCAACATGTCCCTTGGGCAGTGCGCCAATATAAGTGTTGATATAGGGCAGGAGATCCTCCAACTCACTGTCACCGGTGACAATAAATGTGAATCCGTTCGCCGAACCGTAGAACCGATGCTGCAACGGCAACATCTCGGCCGGCTTAATAGCCGTGCGCACCAGGTCGGCCGTCAGTTCCGTGTTGGTGTAGTCCTTGCCGTTCATTATCCATTTCAGCTCCCTGCTGAACATCTGCATCGGTGTTTCCTGCTTCAGGCTGTCGCTCTCTATCAGTTTTTCAAGAGTGATGCGACAGACTGCTGTGTCGAGCCGGGGTTGTGTCCATTTCAGCCACAACAGTTTGAACATGTCTTCAGCATCTTCAGTAAATGCCGAACCGGCCACACCTGTTCGGAGTTTATCGACAAGGAATCTCATGGAGGCCGAATTGCCGGCGAGGAAGTGGCTCAGCTCATCGCGCGTAAATTCGCCTGCGCCCGACAACGAGATGATGCTCGGGCCAATGAGCCCGGTGTAGTAATACGTGGAGTCGACAGCATAGAGTCCGCCTTTCCGGAAACCAGACAGAAAGACCCGCCCCTCTTCAGTCGGCGACTTGCGATAGATGACCCGTGCTCCGTTGTCGAGCCGGATGTCCACAGCATCGATGGCATCGATGGGTGACTGGCTGACGATATGATTGCCAGCCTGAACCTCACACAAGTCGTCGGGTACGTCCAAGTATTTGTAGTAACGCTCAACGGGTAATTGGCGTGTGTCATTAACGAACTGCAACAAATCCTGCTCGCTTTCAAACTCGTCCTTCAGGTTCTTACCGCGAAGGAGGAAATGCATATTTTCTGTCTCGAAAACGTCCTGTATGTTCTTGATGATGCTGACAGAATCTATCGTGGGCAGGTATTTTTCCATCAGCTCCAACTCATCGGCTCGCGATATGGCTTTGTAACCATCATAGAAGTCGCCGTAGATATCGTTCATGATTTCGCTTGACCGAACTGTGCCGCTGGCATCGACCTTCTTTTTCATACGGCTGTGCATCGACTTTTTCACCCTTGCGATCTCCGATTCCGTAAAGCCGTAACGATACATTTGCTGCTGACTCAATATGAAATCCCTAATGCCGGAACGCAACTTCCCCTTAACCAGCTCGGCAGAAGCATCAGACACTCCTGCAGCATTGAGGAATCCGGAATGTTGAACCGATGCTTTGGCATAGTCGGGATTGTCAAACGACAACGCATTGAAACGCAGCTTGAACAGTCGGCCGATGACAGCGCGAAGCAGATACTTGCCATAGTCTTCTGCTGTTTGCACATTGCCCGGCAGGTCTGATATCTGCAACATATCGAACTCTATTTTGTTCAGCTTGTCGTTTTCGTAGATTACCGCCTTGTTTTCGGAGTATTTCGGAATGACCGGCTGTTTCCATTGCGGTGCGGCCGTGGGGGTGTGCAAGTTGGAGAACTTCTCGCGGATGGTCTTCTCGATATGTTGCGGGTCGATATCGCCTACCACAGCCACGGCCATGAGTGATGGGTGGTACCATCGCTCATAATAGTCGCGCAACACTTGTGGCGACGCGTGACGGATAACAGCGGTGTCGCCAATGGTGATTCGGTCGGCAAACCTCGAACCGTTCAGCAATTCCATGACAAGCTTCATGCCACTGTCTTGATTGGTGCCGCCCCGTGAAATCCATTCGGAAATAATCACACCGCGCTCCTTTTCAACTTCCACCGAATCGATGAGCATTCCATCTGCCCAATCGGCCAAGATGGTAAGCGTAGAATCTACCATTGCTTTGTCGGCAGAAGGCAACTGCAGCTTATAGACAGTCTCATTGAAAGAGGTATGCGCATTGAGATCCTTACCAAACTTGGCACCTTTGGACTCCAAAAACCTGATGATTCCGTCGCCGGGGAAATGGCGGGTTCCGTTAAAGGCGATGTGCTCTAAGAAGTGGGCCAGTCCGCGCTGATGATCTTCTTCCATCACCGAACCGGCCTTAATAAACAGTCTGTAGACAGCTTCGCCCTTAGGCGTTTGGTTGGGATAAATATAATAGGTCAAGCCGTTGGGCAGTTGCCCCTTAATCAGCTTGGGTGCATAATCTAACTGCTGCGCAAAGATGGCCGTCATGCCTGTGAACAAACCTATCATTGCCAGCAGACATGTCTTGAGACACCTATAACGTGCGGTCGAGTTAATGGTCGTGTTTGTCTTTTTGATCGTGTTTATCAAAAACATTCTTTTCGTTTTGTTTATTTAAAAACCCAGAGCGACAGCATACAATGCCAATAGTTCTTTAATCAGATTCATTCGGCAGCTCGGTCCAGGATTCGTTAGTGTGACAGACTAATGCTTACGGGCAAGGGATTTAAGCCTGTAAGCAGACGCTTAGTTTGTCTTTTCTATAACCAACTCACGCTGTAAATGGTCGGGGCCGGGATAGCCCATCGTCAGGTTCATACTGTTGCTCACCAAGCTGATGGTTATGGTGTTGTCCTTGTCAGGGTCAACCCGGTGTGGCATCCACCGAATGCGGATAGGCATGTTGTAGATTCCGGGTAGAAAGGTTAGCGCACTGGCCTTGTTAACAAGCTCAAAGTCGACACCGGACTGGAGTCCATTGCCTACCTTTACTTCATAATTAACCTCAAGATTGGCCGAGAGTGGCGTGGAACTCAGGTATATATAATAGGTGTTCACATTTCTCACATCGCTTTTGACCACTGTGCGTGAGGCTCCCGTTTCGGTAGCTATGCGTATGAACGGCTCGGTGAAATATTCTTCCTCATCCTTGTTGCACGACGAGAACATTAGCAAAAGCATGCCCATGGCAAGCAGGCTCAGCATGCTTCCGATGCCAACCATCGGGTTATGGTGTTTAAAAATATTGTTCATTTTCAATTCCTTATTTCCTTATTGATGAATCTTATTGGTTAACCGTGGGGTTGGGCTGCATATTTGTGTTGGCATTCAGCTCAGCCTGTGGAATGGGAAGCACAAAGTAATCGCTGGGATACTTCATCTGCTTGACTACGGAGTTTGTCTTGTTCTCACGTACCAAGTCCTGTTTCCAACGGGTGATGTCGTAGAGCTGGTGTCCCTCAAAGCACAGTTCCTTTATCCGTTCTTTCCTTATCAGGTTGATAAGATTGGCGTCCGTGCATTCCGAGAGGATGTCGTTGCTCCGCTGTTCTCCAACGGCACGGCTGACAATAGCGCCTACATAAGTGCGCGCTACATCGTATTGGCCCAGGTTACAGGCTGCTTCGGCTGCCGTCAGGTAGAGTTCTGACAACCGAAAAACAAACGGGTCGTTGCGCGTAGGCTGATTATCGGGTATTTTGGTGGCACGGTATTTAAGGCATTTCACCGTGTCATCACGATTGAGCAACATCAATCGGATGTCTTCTTTGTCATAAAGTGACAGCAGCGTGTCGGCCGGAACACAGGACGACTCATAGAAAGAGCGCAGGCCTCCCATCAAGTCTTGCCCACTCAGGCGCAGCACAGCCTCGCCTTGATAAGCAAGATCGTCAAAGAGTTTGAGGTAATCTTCGCCTTGCGACAACTTTTGGTCATGTATGGCCAACTTAGCATGTTGCAAGGCTTTCTGCCAGTCCTCCATATAAAGGTAAACCCGTGCATACAAGGCATTGACCGATTGAAGCGAGGCATAATGGGCATCGGTGGCCACTTGGTCGGTCAGCAACTTTGAAGCCTCGCCCAAATCCTCGAGTATTCTTTCGTAAACCTGCTTGACAGACTGGCGACTAACATTATCGTCAGGCCCCGGTGTAATGGTCAGCACGGGTACGCCGAGGTGTGACGCATCTGCTGTATAATTGTAAGGTTGGGCATAAACACGACATAGGTCGAAATGACACAGCGCCCGCAAGAACAAAGCCTGCCCCAACAAGTTTCTGCATTGATCAGTCTCTGTCGGATAACTGGCCTCAACGAGAGGTTCATATTGTATGATGTTGTTCACATTTGACAATGTCACGAATATCTTTCTCCAAATATGACCAACGGCTGACGTTTCCTGATCGGCTGCCGAAGTATAGTTGTACTGATCTATCATATTAGACCCGCTGGAGGTGACCGTGAGGAAAGCCATATTTCCGGCAACATCCGGATACTTTGTAAACTCGCTGTTGTAATAGTCATACAGTGTTTTGTAGGCACCCGTAAGTCCTGCCTTCAACCCGTTGGGATCTGAAAGAAACGAGGGTATGGTAGCCCTGCCTCTTTCCTCCACTTCCAAAAAACTGTCACAACTTTGCAACAGAGAGGATGAGAGTATCAGGCCGGCAACGATATATAGGAATGTTTTTCTTTTCTGTTTCATGTTAAAAACCGATATTTAATGACAGCGACAATACGCGTTCTGTGGGATAGCCACTCATGGTTGTCTTATAGGAATTGCGATTGCTTCCCGAATAGGGAGACCAAGCAAAAAGATTGTCACCCACGAATGACAGCGTGCAACTACGTGCACCAAACTTGCTGAGCCATTCCTGGGGTAATGTATAGGAAAGAACCAAGTTCTGAAGACGAATCAGGGTTTTGTTGCGTAAGTATCGCGTTGAATTCATACCCGAGCTCGTCGACACTTCCCACAACGGCTTGGGGTTCGCTGCGATTTCTCCTGGTTTGCGCCAGCGATTGAGCTGGTCTACAGCTTGGTTATTGGTACTGATGTTGTATCCATCAGAAAAAGACGATCTGCCGAAGCTTGTGAAGCCGTATCCTCCAAATTGATAGTTGAGGAGAAACCGAAGCGTGAAGCCCTGATAACTCATCGTATTGGTCAAACCTCCTGTCACCTTCGGAGTCGAGTTTTTGTAAGGCACGCGGTTCGCACTGTTGTAGGTTTTGGTAACATTCCCCCTGGCATCATACCACATTGGTGAGCCGTCGTAAGGGTCTACACCTGCCCAACGTACTAAGAAATAGGTATGAATGTCGTATCCCTCAATATAAGAGGTGGTGCCAAAGTTCTTTTGTATTCCGTTGTAGAGTTTTTTCAGCGTGTTTGAATTGTGCGCCAAGTTCAAGTCAGTCGTCCAAGTGAAGTCTCCTTCCTTCTTAGGCACGAAGTTTTTTGATGTGATGGAGACCTCTATCCCTTTGTTCTCAATTTCCCCTACGTTTCTGTATACCCTCAGGTCTCCTGTTGTTCTTGAAACATCAAGGTTACTCAGTAGGTTCTTGGTATAGTTTCGATAGAACTCAAAATTGAAATCGAAACGTCTCAGCACCTCAACACGCAGGCCTAAGTTGGTCATGTATGTGGTTTCCCAACTTAACTTCCGGTTTGGTGTACCCGACTGCACTCCGCCGATTTTTCCATTATAAGCATAACTCTCGCCGTATGAATAGAGCCCCAGTGCTTCCTGCGTACCTATTCGCGAGTTACCATTGGTGCCGTACGTAGCCCTGAGCTTGAGCACACTAATCCAAGGTATTTTGAAGAACTTCTCGTTGTGTATGTTCCACGAGGTTCCCACCGAGGCAAAGCCGGCCCATCTGGCCTCAGACCCAAACTGTGAGTTACCATCACGCCGTGCGTTCACGGTTAGGTAATAGCGTTGGTCGTACGAATATGCCGCTTGACCCAGGAACGAAGCCTTGCGCGAGGACTTGCTGTAATTGGTGCCTTTTCGTGAGTTGGCATATGATATGTCTCGAATATGATCGTTGATGAACCCGGAACCCGTCGCGCCAACGGTTGTATAGTCGCGTGCACCGGCCTCAAATCCCACAACACCATTAATGTTGTGCTTGCCAAAGCTACGCACAAAATTTATACGATGAATGGTGGTCCAGTTGGTTAAGTTCAGGGTTTGCCTCGACGAATAGCCGATGCGCTCTTCCAACGAAGCCATACCGGTCCAGTTTTTCATCGAGCTATACATTTCCTCTACATTACTTTGGAAGTCGATACCAAACTGTCCGGTATAAGACAGTCCTTTCAACGGCTCATAACGCAACATGAAATTTGGACTGACATAGAGTGCCTTTTGCTTATTCGTATTCTGCTCTCTTACAGCTACGCTGTTTAAGAACTTATGTTTTTGAAACTTAGGACTCCCATCCGGATTAACACCCGTAACCTTCATATTTAATAAGCGGAATGTACCATCGGGGTTATAGGGACTGTAGATAGGCAGAAATTCATAATAATCACGCCCCATATTAAATAGGTCGTTCGTATTATACGAAGCCGAAAGATTGATAGTGGCTTTCACCTTCTTGTGGAGTTGGAAACCCAGGTTTGTCCGCAGCGAGAAGCGTTGCTGCTTATTTCCCTTGATCGTTGCCTCGTTCTCGTAGTAAGAAGCCGAAAGATAATAATCAGTCTTTTTCGCATTTCCGTTCAACGATACATTCGTCTGGAACGTATTACCTGTTCCAAAGAACACGTCGTACCAGTCGGTGTCGGTTGTCGAATAGCTGTTCATGTCGTTATCCTGAAAGGGGAATGCCCTGGGATCAAGCCCTGCATTGACATACGACTCCCTCGCTAATTCAAGATATTGCTGGGCATTGAGCAACTTGGCCGAGGTGCTCTTGTCTATTGTAGAGATGCCGTATTGGGTATTGATATTAATATTGAGCTTCTCGTCCCGACCATGCTTGGTCGTCACGAGGATAACTCCGTTGGCACCATCTGCCCCGTAGATAGAGGTAGCGCTCGCATCCTTCAGCACGGTAATCGATTCGATATCCTCGGGATTGATAAATGACAGCGGGCTGATAGTATAGCTCTGCCCGGGCATTAGATTGGTGCTCCCACCAGTAAACATGGGCACGCCGTCCACAATCCAAAGTGGTTCATTAGAGGCAGACATCGACGAGTTGCCGCGCACTCGCACGTTAAACCTTGGCCTCGAATGGTCGGGAGTGTCAGAGTTGACGTCTATTTTCAGTCCGGGTATCAGCCCGTCCAACATTTTGTCTATCCGCATCTGCGGCATATATTTCAGTTGTTTAGTGTTTACCTGATAGGCACTGCCCACCAAGTCACTCCTTTTTTGAGCAGTACCGTATGCACCCACGACCACAACATCCTGAATAGCCGTGGCATCGTCTGTCAAGACAACTCTGACTGTTGTTTTTTCTTTAACAGATACGGTCTGTGTTTTCATGCCGATATACGAAAAAACCAGCTCTTCATTTTTCTGCGTTTCAATGTTCAGACTGAAATTTCCATCTACATCGGTTATGGTTTTATTTGATGTTCCTTTTTGCTGAACGCTAACACCTGTCAAAGGTTCCCCAAGCTCATCAACAACCGTTCCTGTAACGACTCGCCTCAGGGTCTTTTCCATTTTGGCTTGTGCATGCGCAGGCGCCTTTGCCAATAAGGTTGGCATACACAGCCCCATTAAGACAAGAGCAAATAATACTTTACCTATATGCTTCATAGTACAATCTTTGAATTTGCAAATATACTAATTTTTGACTAATTTTTTGGATTTAAATAACAATTTATCACAATAATTTAACGTGTATCGGGCGATTTAACATATTTTCTTCTCGAAAAGAATAGATTGTAACTATCCAGCACGAACATATTGTTTTCTATATGTTCTATCTGCGGACCACAAACAGATAAAAACACAACGCAAGAACAACAAGTCATGCTTCTGCATCAAGAACGAATGGTATGTTCACGCACCTTGGGTTTAACCTGACAAGGTCGCTCTTATCTCGGATTACAGTGATAATTCTTCAAGAAAGGTTAATCATGTTGACAAAATGCCTTCAAATTTTCGCTGATTTGAAAATAAGTTTGTCTTCTCTCGAAATACGCAAAAATAGCGATAGTTTGTAAACGCCTGACTGTCAGCCGTCTTAGAAAAGCAGCCCTTTTTCTTCCTACTTTTTCACTTGCGATTGAGTATCAAACGGCATGACGGAAAGGCCTCAACCGCCGTGCGACTAAGGCTCTTCCGCGCAGCCACAAAAGCCTAACCGCTCGATGAAAAGGCTCCCATCGCAGCAACCTTTCGCATTTGGGCAATGCCTGACTCGGCTTTGCCAAAAAAAGATGGCGCTTTTCTCTCTAAATGACTCGAAAATTCTGCTCCAAAAACGGTAATTATATTTTACTATTTTGGAAAAGAGATATGCTCAAATCAATGTCTGCAGCATACGCTTTCAAAGGTATAGAGGCATGAATGTATTTCATATATGCAAGAATACACACCTTATTTTCAAAGTTTTTGAGAAATTATTTCTCCTGCCGCTCACCGTCCTGTTTGCGACGTTTCCATTGGACGAACAGGCCAAGCGCGGCGAGGACGAGCAGGATGCCGTATGAAGCATAGGCCACGGTCTCGGTGATTCGGATAGAGGACGGATGGAAGTCCATGGCCACCTCGTGTTTACCCGGTTTGATGTTGATAGCTCGCAGGATATAGTTGACACGCCCTAACTCTGTTGGCACGCCGTCGACAGTGGCCTTCCAACCAGGATAATATACCTCGGAGAAGACGAGCACGCCTCCCTTGTCGGAGTTGACTTCGTAGACTAAGGCATTGGGTTCGTAGGATTTGAGCGTAGCCATGGCGGTGGAGCCTTGGGTTACGGCCTGACCAAGTTGAGGCTCGAATTTCTTATCGGCCACGGCCTGATGTTTCAGGTCGATTTTGCCCACGGTCTCAATCTCCTGATTGGCGTTGTCCACATAGCTTATCTTGTCTACAAACCATGCATTGCCGGCTGCGTAGGGGTTTTGGATGGGTACGGTCTGTCCATTCTGCAATCCCATGATAATATACTTGGTATTAAGCATGTTGAGTACGGGGTAGATGGAGTCGCCGTCGACTCGAGTCATATCACCTTCGGCTCCTACTATGGCGGGCAGCATCGCTTGCATCTCGGGTGAGATGTAGGCATCGATCAT
>QWCK01002239.1_pt1 | contig 25134 bp, 23 predicted proteins | sample 1972571 | NCBI WGS metagenome assembly QWCK01 (sample SAMN09866710, study PRJNA288562) | Human gut metagenome isolate term2_stool, whole genome shotgun sequencing... | isolation source: gut | host: Homo sapiens | place: USA: California | reverse complement strand
GCGGGAGACGGTGAGGATGGTGCCCTCGGCAGGCTTCATCACCGCCTTATAGGCGGCGGCCACGCCAAAGTCCAGGGCCATGGCCAGGTCGGCCCCGTCCATGGTGGTCTTGTCCCGCACCGCCTTGGCAAAGCCGCGGAACAGCAGGGACAGGATGACGCCGGAATTGCCCCGGGCTCCCCGCAGCAGCGCGGAGGCGGCGGCGTTGGCCGCCTGGCCCACCCCATCATACTGCTTTTTCTTCATGTCCTGGGCGGCGGCCCCGATGGTCAGGGTCATGTTGGTGCCCGTGTCTCCGTCAGGGACGGGGAACACATTCAGGTCGTTGATGGCCTGCTTCTGGGCATTGATGGCGGCGTAAGCGTGGATGACCGCTCGCTGAAATGCCGCCGCGTCTATCGTCTGAATCATAGTTGGCATTGTTCCTTTCTACGGATGGTTAAAACCGCACGGAGTCCACATATACGTCCACTGTGGACACGTCCACCCCGGTGGTGCTGCTGACCACATAGCGGACCTGGCTCATGATGGAGTGGCACACCGCTGTCAGGTTCACGCCGTTTTCCACGATAATGTGCAGCTCGATGGCCACGGTGCCGTCGTCGTTATAATAAACCTTCACGCCCTTGGCCATGGATTCCCGCTTGAGAAGATGGACCAGTCCGTCGGTGGTGGAGCGGACCGCCATGCCCTTCACGCCATAGCAGTTGGTGGCGGCGCTGCCGGTGACGGCGGTGAACACCTCGCTGCTGATGCGGATCTCGCCCAAATCGTTTTGCAGTTTCATAGGTCGATACCTTCCTTTCGCTGAGGATGGGAAACTTCACAGATATACAGCTTATATTTTATTCGATTTTCTGGAAAAAAACAAGCATTATTATTGACCTGTCTCACAGCCAGTTTCGGGGCGGACCGCCGCCGGAAAAATTCATGGATATTTCATGGATATTTTATTTTTCAAACCCGTCCGCCTGTGCTATAATATGGGGTAAAGTTGGGCAAATTTGCCCTTTGCGAAATAGAGGATATCTGACAGGGAGGGAAACCTGATGAAAAATAAAGTGGTCGTGACCATCGCCGACCGGGACTATACCATGGTGGCCGTGGAGGACGAGAACTATGTGCGCAAGTGCGCCCAGCACGTGGACCAGCAGCTGCGGGAGATCGCCAACAGCCGCATCTCCCAGGCGGATGCCGCCGTGCTGGCGGCCATGAACATCGCCGACCAGTATTTCCGGGAGCAGGATGCGGCGGAGAACCTGCGCCGCCAGATCAAGGATAACCTGGAGGAGGTCAACCAGCTGAAAATGGAGCTGTCCGAGGCCAAGCGGGAGATCTTCAAGCTGCAGAACCGGAAGTAAGCCGGGAAAACACGGGCCGGGCAGACCGGAAAGGGACCGGTACGCCCAAAACGGCCCCGGGGAGGAACAGAAAACATGCTGGAGCTATTAGCCCCTGCCGGCTCCATGGAGTCGATCACCGCCGCCGTTCAAAACGGAGCGGACGCGGTCTATTTTGGATACGGAGATTTCAACGCCCGCCGCAATGCGAAGAACTTCTCAGAGGAGGAGGCTGCGGCGGCGGTTTCTTATTGCCATCTGCGGGGGTGCAGGGTCCATCTGACCCTGAACACCCTGCTCACCGACCGGGAGCTGGCCGGAGCCGCCGAAGTGGCGGCCCACGCCAGCGCCATCGGCGTGGATGCGGTCATCGTCCAGGACCTGGGCGTGATGCGCATGCTGCGCCAGACGGTCCCCGATCTGCCCATCCACGCCTCCACCCAGATGACCATCCACTCGTTGGACGGGGTAAAGCGGTGCGCCGACCTGGGGGCCAGCCGGGTGGTGCTGTCCCGGGAGCTGTCCCGGGATCAGATCGAATTCATCTGCCAGCGCTCCCCCATCGAGATCGAGGTATTCGGCCACGGGGCCCTGTGCATGTGCTACTCCGGCCAGTGCTTCTTCTCCTCCGTCATCGGGGGACGCAGCGGTAATCGGGGGCTGTGCGCCCAGCCCTGCCGCCTGAAATACGGCTGGGGGAACCGGGCGGACAGCTATCCCCTGTCCCTGAAGGACGCCTCTCTGGCGGGGCATCTGAAGGAACTGCAGGACATGGGCGTGGCCTGCTTAAAGCTGGAGGGCCGGATGAAGCGGCCCGAGTACGTGGCCATCGTCACCGGCATCTACTCCCGGGCCTTGCGGGAAAACCGGGAGCCCACGCCGGAGGAGCTGGAGCAGCTGGAGCAGGCCTTCTCCCGCCAGGGCTTTACCCAGGGCTATTACCTGGACCGGAAGGGTCCGGACATGTTCGGCGTGCGCCAGGAGGGGAAAGAACCCCGGGAGCTGTACACCCAGGCCCGGGCCACCTATGAAAACGGGGAGCACCGGAAGGAGCCCGTGCGCATGTACGCCATGATCCGCCCGGACCAGCCCGCCCAGGTGGCGGTGGAGGACCGGGAGGGCCACGTGGCCCGGGTGGAGGGCCCGGTGCCCGAACCGGCCCGGAACGTGCCCCTCACCCGGGAGAAGGTGGAGGGCCAGCTCTCCCGCACCGGCGGCACCCCCTTCGCCTGTGAGATGACCGCCGCCCGGGTGGAGGAGGGGCTGTCCCTCCCCCTGTCCGCCCTGAACGATCTGCGCCGCCAGGCCCTGGCCGCCTTGAGCGAGCAGCGGGTCGCTCCGCCGGAGCGGCGGGTCCTGCCCTTCCATACGGGGGTGCGGTATGAAAATCCCAAGCAGCCCCCCTGTCTCACCCTGTCCGTCAGCGGTGCGGAACAGGTGACCGACGAGCTGCTGCAGGCCGGGCCCGTCCGGATCTATCTCCCCGCCGACGTGGGGGCGGCCCACCCGGAGGTGGTGGAGCGCTGCCAAAAGGCCGGCGTGGAGCCCGCCGTCCTCCTGCCCCGCATCTGCTGGGACCGGGAGCGGGACACCTTGGCCGGCCAGCTGGCCGCCCTGAAAGAGCGGGGCGTGAACGTCGCCCTGGCCGGGACGCTGGGCGTGGCTCAGCAGGCCATGGAGCTCGGCTTCACGGTTTGGGGCGACTACGGCCTGGGGGTGTACAACAGCCAGAGCCTGAAGGAGCTGAAACGCCTGGGCTTTTCCGGGGCTACCGCCTCCTTCGAGCTGAAGCTGGCCCAAATCCGGGACCTGTCCAAGGCGGTGCCCATGGAGCTCATCGCCTATGGCCGCCTGCCCCTGATGATCACAGAAAACTGCATCGTCCATAACCACGCCGGCCAGCACGTCTGCGGCGACGGGCTGCGCCTGGTGGATCGGAAAGGGGCCCGCTTCCCCGTGGTCAAGGCCTGGGGCTGCCGGAACGAGATCCTAAACGCCAAGACCCTGTTCCTGGCGGACAAGTCCGGCGACTACGCCCGCTTAGGGCTGTGGGGGGCCCGGCTGGTGTTTACCACCGAGAGCCCGGAGGACTGCGTGCGCATCCTCCGCCGCTATCAGGGCCAGCGGGGCTGGCAGCCCGGGGACTATACCCGAGGGCTGTATTACCGGGATGTGGAGTGAACGGGTTTGCTGACCTGCCGTAGGGGCCGCTGTCCCCAGCGGCCCGTTGTTACCCGGGCGGTCATCGTTCGGGCGGATGGGGACATCCGCCCCTACTCTACCATCATAGGGGCGGCCTTTGGCCGCCCGCTTTCCCCAGGGGAAGGCTAATTTCAAATCAAAGCGAGGACAATCACATGAAACTGAAGATCAAGGCCCTTTCTCCCAAGATCGGGCAGGAGATACCCGCACCCTTTTATGCCAGCGCCGGGGCGGCGGCCATGGACCTGCACGCCTGCATGGACGCTGCGGTGACCATTCCCGCCGGGGAGCGGCGGATGATCCCCACGGGCATCGCCATCGCCCTGCCCAGTGCCGACTATGTGGCCCTGGTGTATGCCCGCAGCGGCCTGGGGGTGAAGCACGGCGTGGCCCCCGCCAACTGCGTGGGCGTTATCGACAGCGACTACCGGGGGGAGATCATGGTGGGGCTGCAAAACTCCGGCAAGGAGGACTATGTCATCCAGCCCGCCGACCGCATCGCCCAGCTGATGATCGCCCCGGTGATCCAGGCCCAGGTGGAGCTGGTGGACCAGCTGGACGAGACCGCCCGGGGAGCCGGAGGCTTCGGCTCCACCGGCGCGTGAGACAAAACGAGGTGACGGCATGGCAATGATACTGGCATCCCAGTCCCCCCGGCGGCGGGAGCTGCTGGGGCAGATGGGATTTTCCTTCACCGTCCGGCCCGCCCGGGGCGAGGAGCTGCCCCACCCGGAGCTGACCCCCGCCCAGCTGGTGGAGGAGCTGGCCCGGCAGAAGGCCCTGGAGGTCTCCGCCGGGGCCGATGCAGACGACGTGGTGGTGGCCGCCGACACGGTGGTGGCCGTCGACGGGACCGTCCTGGGCAAACCCCGGGATCGCGCCCACGCGGCAGAGATGCTCTCCGCCCTGTCCGGCAGGGAGCACACGGTGTACACCGGCGTGGCGGTAAAGCGGGGGGAGAAGCTGCTGGTGGAGCACGAGGCCACCCTTGTCCGCTTCCGCCCCCTGACCCAGCGGGAGATTCACCTGTATATCCAGACCGGCGAGCCCATGGACAAGGCGGGCGGCTATGGCATTCAGGGCTATGGCGCCCTGCTGGTAGAGGGCATCCGTGGGGACTATTTCAACGTGGTGGGGCTGCCCATCTGCCGCCTGGGCCGGATGCTGGCTCAGGTGGGGGAGGACGCCCTGACCCGGTGCGCCGAAACGTGCGTCGAAAAGGAGCGCTGACGTGAAAAACTTTTTCCGGCAAAACGGACTGCTGCTGGCGCTCATCGCCCTGCTGCTGTCCATCCTCATCGGCGTGGGCTCGGCCCTGCTGGGGGGCAACACCGACCCGCTGTCCAACGTGGTGAACACGGTGGCCTCCCCCATCCGGGGGGGCGTGTCCGCCGTGATGGACTGGGCGGAGGGGGTCTATACCTACGTGTTCCATTATCAGGAGCTCCACGACCAGCTCAGCGACCTGCAGGTGAAGGTGAGCCAGCTGGAGGAGCAGGTCCGCCAGGGGGAGGAGGCCAGCCGGGAGAACGAGCAGCTGCGCCAGCTGCTGCAGCTCCAGGCCAAGCGCCGGGACTTCACCTTCGAGTCCGCCCGGGTGACCACCCGCTCCACCTCCAACTGGGAGTCTACCCTCACCCTGTCCAAGGGCTCCGCCGCCGGGGTGGCGTTGGGCAACTGCGTCATCACCGAGACGGGGGTCCTGGTGGGCGTGGTCTCCCAGGTGGGGCTGAACTGGTCCACCGTGTCCACCGTGCTGAACACCGACATCGAGATGGGCGGCATCGTCACCCGCACCTATTCCGCCGGGATTCTGGAGAGCAGCTTTGACCTGATGCGCCAGGGCCGCCTGAAGCTGAGCTATCTGCCCGAGGATGCCCAGCTGGTCTCCGGGGACGAGGTGGTCACCTCCGGCAAGGGGGACGTGTACCCCTCCGGCCTGGTGGTGGGCCAGGTGGAGGGCGTGTTCACCGACCCCTCGGGCATGACCCGCTACGCCGTGGTGCTGCCCGACGTGAAGCTGGACAGCCTGGTGGAAGTGTTCGTCATCAAGGACTTTGACATTGTGGAATGATCCCGTGGAGTAAATTATGACAAGACAAGACCTGATCCATAAGTGGGCGGTGTATGCCCTGGCCCTGCTGCCCGTGTGGCTGCTGGACAGCTGCATCCTGCCCCGGTTCCCCCTGTTCGGGATCACCCCCATGCTGCTGCCCCTGGCGCTGACGGCGGTGGCCGTGCTGGAGGGCTCCGGGGCCGGGGGCGGCTTCGGTCTGGCGGTGGGCCTGGTGTGGACCCTGTCCTATCCCCTGGGCTGGGGCGGCGCAGTGATCGGCATGACCCTGGCCGGGGCGGCCATCGGAAGCGTGTCCCAATATGTGCTGTCCCAGTCCCTCCCCGGCTGTATGCTGTGCGGAGCGGGGCTGCTGGCCGTGCTGGACGGCCTGCGCATCGCCGGAGCCCTGATCTCTGACCGGGGCGATCTGCCCGCCCTGCTGGAGGTGGCCGTCCCCGAGTGTCTGCTGTCCCTGGCATGGATGCCGCTGATCTATCTGCTGTTCCGGGCGGTGTACCGGAAGGTGGGCGGGGATAAGCTGGCGTGAGCGTTTTCCCTCTCAGTCACGGCTGCGCCGTGCCAGCTCCCCCATAGGGGGAGCCAAGTTTGCCGCTCCTGTCATTGCGAGGAGCGCAGCGACGTGGCGATCCGTCCCCCCGTCCAAAAGCCTTCCCCTCGGGGGAAGGTGGCATGGCGCAGCCATGACGGATGAGGGGAAGGCTGGCGACCATTGATCGCCTTCGACAGAATCCCCCCGCCGCTTTGCGGCCCTCCCCCCTTTCACAAGGGGGGCTGATATACCGCACCATTAGGCCCCCTTGTGAAAGGCCAACTCCTAACTCCTAACTCTCCCACCCCTTGCCTCAGAAAGGAGGCCCCCTCATAGATACCAAACAATTTCAGCGGCGGGTGCTGGCCGTGGTGGTGCTGATGGCCCTGCTGCTCACCGGGCTGGGCTCGGTGCTGTATGACCTACAGATCAACAACGGCGAGTCCTATCGCCGCCAATCCCAATATAAGATCGCCGAGACCGAGACAGTGGAGGCCGGACGGGGCCAGATCCTGGACCGGAACGGCCGGGTGCTGGTGTCGGACAAGGCGGTGTATCAGGTGAAGCTGAACACCTCCCTCATGGGCAAGGCCCCGGAGCGCAACCAAGCTATTCTCTCCCTGCTCCAGGTGGCCCGGGCCACGGGCACGGAGTGGGAGGACACCCTTCCCATCTCCCGCCAGGCCCCCTTCACCTTCACCACCGACAACCCCTATTACGCCCTCACCGACAACGAGGACGGCACCCAGTCCCGCACCCTCACCCGCCTGGGCAAGCTGTGCGTGAAGATGAAGTGGATCCAGGACCCGACAAAGGACCCGGAGCCCGTCTCTGACGAGGAGACCGCCCCCCAGAAGCAGGGCTTTTTTGACAAGCTCAAGTCGATCTTCTCCGGCGGGAACGGCGCATCCGATCAGTCCGCCCCCCAGGAAAAAGAGGAGGACACCGCTCTGCCCACGGCGGAGCAGCTGCTGGGCCGCCTGTGCCTGTACTTTGACCTGGCCGAGCAGCCGGCGGACAGTCAGAGCGCCAGCCAGAGCACCGCCCTGTCCCAGCTGGACCTGGGCGGCCTGGGACAGGACCAGGTGCGGGACGCGGCTGGGGTGCTGTATGAGCAGCTGCTGCGTACCAAGGGCGTGAACCAGACGGCCTATCGCTTTGCCGCCGACGTGAATATCGACTTTATCTCCCGGGTGAAGGAGCTGTCCATCCCCGGCGTGGTCATCGAGGCCACCACCACCCGCCAGTATCACACCACCTACGCCGCCCACCTCCTGGGCCGGGTGGCCGCCATCGACCCGGATGAGTGGACGTCCTACTATAAGACGGCGGACATCGACGGGGACGGGGAGCCCGACTATCAGATGAACGACACCGTGGGCAAGGAGGGGGCGGAGCGGGCCTTTGAGAACTATCTCCGGGGCTCCTCCGGCGTGCGGGCCCTGGAGCGGAACACCAGCGGCAAAGTGGTGTCCGAGACCTGGCTCACCGACCCCAAACCTGGAAACAACGTGGTCCTCACCATCGACCTGGACCTGCAATCCACGGTGGAGGACGTGCTGGCCAATTCCATCCCCAAACTGTCCAGTAAAGAGGTGGAGGGTGCGGCCTGCGTGATCTTGGACGTGAACAACGGGGACGTGCTGGCCTCCGCCTCCTACCCCACCTTCAGCCTGGCCACTTACGGCCAGGACATCGCCCAGAACAGCTCCAACCCCCTAAAGCCCCTGACAAACCGGGCCCTGACGGGCACCTACCCCCCCGGCTCTACCTTCAAGATGGTCACGGCCATCGCCGGACTGGAGGAGGGCATCATCACCCCCTCCACCAAGATCCTCGACAAGGGTGCCTACACCTATTACCCCGGTACGCCCCCCAAGTGCTGGATCTACCGCCAGCACGGCACCACCCACGGCCTGGTGAATGTGAGCGAGGCCATCAAGGTCTCCTGCAACTACTTCTTCTATGACGTGGGCCGCCGCCTGGGCATTGACCGGCTGGTGGACTACGCCACCCGCTTCGGCCTGGGTCAGAAGACGGGCATCGAGCTGGGGGAGAAGCCCGGCGTCATGGCCAGCCGGGAGTACACCGAGTCCCGGGGCCAGAAGTGGTACGACGGCAACACCCTGTCCGTGGCCATCGGCCAGGAGAACAGCGCCTTCACCCCCATCCAGCTGGCCAACTATATCGCCACCCTGGTCAACGGGGGCACCCGCTACTCCACCCACCTGCTGAAAGAGGTGAAAGCCAGCGACTTTACCGGCGTGGAGTACAGCTACCAGCCCCAGGTGCTCAGCACCATCGACATCCAGCCCAAAAATCTGGAGGCGGTGAAAGCCGGTATGCTGGCCCTGACCTCCGACGGCTCGGTGAGCCGCTATTTCCAGAATCTCGGCGTAAAGGTGGGCGCAAAAACGGGCTCGGCCCAGATCAGCGCCCAGACCGAGTCCAACGCCGTGTTCGTCTGCTTCGCCCCCTATGACAAGCCGGAGATCGCCATGGCCATCGTGGTGGAGCACGGCGGCAGCGGCTCGGAGCTGGGTGCCATGGCCGCCGACATCCTGTCCTATTACTTCTCCGCCAAGCAGACCCAGGACGAGGTGCCCACCGAGAATACTCTGACCCGTTGACAACATGCTATAATATTTGTCATTCCGAGGAGCGCAGTGACGTGAGAATCCGTAATCCCCGTCCCTTGGCCCCCTTGTCAAAGGGGGCTGGCATCGCGAAGCGATGACTGAGGGATTCCGTTTCCAGGACAGCTTTCCTGTGGTCGGAATCCTTCCGTCACGGCTTCGCCGTGCCACCTAGCCCTATCCCTTTTGTCCCTTCGGGACATTTCCCCTTGATAAGGGGAATCGGCCTTTGACAAGGGAGGCTGATGGACGCAAGAACGGATTGCTGCGTCGGGCTTCGCCCTTCCCGCAGCGACCGTTAAAATTCCAAATTCAAGGAGATGCCTAATTATGTCTGAGTGTACCCATGATTGTTCCACCTGCAAAAGCGACTGTTCCTCCCGGGACCTGAGAGTCCCGGCCAACGCCAAGTCCAGCATCAAGCACGTCATCGCCGTGGTCAGCGGCAAGGGCGGCGTGGGCAAGAGCACCGTCACCGCCTCTCTGGCCGTGGCCATGGCCCGCCGGGGCAAAAAGGTGGCCGTGCTGGATGCGGACATCACCGGCCCCTCCATCCCCACCGCCTTCGGCATCCACCAGCGGGCCACCGGCACCGACGAGGGCATCGACCCCGCCGTCACCCCCGGCGGCATCAAGCTCATGTCCCTGAACCTGCTCTCCGCCGAGGAGACCGCCCCCGTCATCTGGCGGGGCCCGGTGATCGCCGGGGTGGTCACCCAGTTCTGGCAGGACGTGGTGTGGGGCGATGTGGACTATATGTTCGTGGATATGCCCCCGGGCACCGGCGACGTACCCCTCACCGTATTCCAGTCCCTGCCTGTGGACGGGGCCGTCGTTGTCACCTCCCCCCAGGACCTGGTGTCCATGATCGTGGCCAAGGCCGTGAACATGGCCAAGATGATGGACGTGCCCGTGCTGGGCCTGGTGGAGAACTACAGCTATTTCCAGTGCCCCGACTGCGGCAAGCGCCACGCCATCTTCGGCGAGAGCCATCTGGACCAGGTGGCCCAGCAGCTGGAGGTGCCCATCTTAGCCCGCCTGCCCATGGACCCCACCGTGGCCGCCGCCTTTGATGCGGGGAAGATGGAGACGCTGGAGACCAACTATCTGGCCGACGTGGCCGAGAAACTGGACGTGTAAGCGTCCGCATACAGCAAAGGAGAGAGAACGACCATGCGGGACGGATTTATCAAGGTGGCCGCCGGTACCCCGGAGATCCGGGTAGCCGACTGCACCTACAACGCGCAGCAGTGCCTGACGCTGATGCGTCAGGCGGCGGAGCAGGGCGTAAAGGTGCTGTGCCTGCCCGAGCTGTGCCTGACGGGCTACACCTGCGGCGACCTGTTTTTGCAGGAGAGCCTGCTGCAGGGGGCGGAGGATGCCCTGGCCCATATCATAAGGGAGACAAAGGACCTGGACCTGGTGACGGCCCTGGGCGTGCCCGTGCGCTACCACGGCAAGCTGTTCAACTGCGCCGCCGTCCTGTGCCGGGGAGAGCTGCTGGGCCTGGTGCCCAAGCTGAACCTGCCCAACTACACCGAGTTCTATGAGGGGCGCTGGTTCACCTCCGGCCGGGCGCTGCTGGGCACCGACTTCTGTATCCCCTTCGCCGGGCAGGAGAACGTGGAGTTCTCCCCCGGGCTGATCTTCCGCTGTGCGGACCTGCCCCAGCTGTGCATAGGCGTGGAGATCTGCGAGGACCTGTGGGTGGCGGACACCCCCTCCACCCGTCTGGCCCAGGGGGGCGCGACCCTGATCCTGAACCCCTCCGCCAGCGACGAGACGGTGTGCAAGGACGACTATCGCCGCACCCTCCTCTCCGCCACCTCCGGGCGGCTGGTCTGCGGCTATGTCTACGCCGACGCGGGCTGGGGGGAGTCCTCCACCGACCTCATCTACGCCGGGCACAGCCTGATCGCAGAAAACGGGACCATCCTGGCCCAGCGCCGGTTTGAGACGGGGCTCACCGTCACCGAGCTGGACCTGGAGAAGCTCTGCCACGAGCGCCAGCGTATGTCCACCTTCCCGGCGGACGCCCCCGACCTGTTCCCCCAGTATTTCCGGCTGAATGTGGAGGAGACAGCGCTCACCCGGCCCGTGGCCAAAAACCCCTTCGTCCCCGCCGACCACGGGGACCGGGCCGCCCGGTGCCAGGAGATTTTGACCCTGTCCGCCCTGGGGCTGAAAAAGCGCCTGGCCCACACCGGGGCCAGAACGGCGGTGGTGGGGCTGTCCGGCGGACTGGACTCCACCCTGGCCCTGCTCATCACCGCCCGGGCCATGGCCATGCTGGACCGGCCCATGACGGACATTCTGGCCGTGACCATGCCCTGCTTCGGCACCACCAGCCGCACCAAGTCCAATGCCGAAATTCTGGCCGAGCGCATCGGCACCACCTTTGACACCGTGGACATCGGCGATGCGGTGAAGGTCCACTTCCGGGACATCGGCCAGTCCATGGACGACCTGTCCGTCACCTTTGAAAACGGCCAGGCCCGGGAGCGGACCCAGGTGCTGATGGACCTGGCCAACCGCACCGGCGGCATGGTCATCGGCACCGGGGACCTGAGCGAGCTGGCCCTGGGCTGGGCCACCTATAACGGGGACCACATGTCCATGTACGCCGTGAACGCCGGCATCCCCAAGACCCTGGTGCGCCACCTGGTGGCCTATGTGGCCGACGAGGCCGAAACCCGGGACCCCAAGCTGTCCGCCGTGCTGCGGGACATTCTGGACACCCCCGTCTCCCCCGAGCTGCTGCCCCCCAAGGACGGGGAGATCGCCCAGCGCACCGAGGAGCTGGTGGGGCCCTACGAGCTCCACGACTTCTTCCTGTACTACGCCGTGCGCTGGGGCTTCACCCCCGGGAAGATCTATCGCTTGGCCCAATACGCCCTGGGGGATACCTATGACAACGCCACCCTGCTGCGCTGGCTGGACAACTTCTACCGCCGCTTCTTCGCCCAGCAGTTCAAGCGCTCCTGCCTGCCTGACGGCCCCAAGGTGGGCTCTGTCACCCTGTCCCCCCGGGGGGACTGGAGAATGCCCAGCGATGCCTGCGCCACCCTGTGGCGGGCCCAGCTGGAGCAGCTGAAGACCCGGGAGGGCGTGTAAATCCGCACAGAAACAGCAAGACCCCCGCCCGTCCGGCGCGATTCGGACAGGCGGGGGTCAGTTTTTTGTGGGGGAAGGCTATTTGATCTCGCGTTCCATTACACCATCAGCGACGAGACCATCTGGGCGAAGCCGGCAGGGTCCTCCAGGGGCAGGCCGGCCAGCAGCAGGGCCTGGTCATAGAGCAGGGCGGCATACTTGCTCACGGTGTCCTTGTCCCCGGCGTCCACAGCCTTTTTCAGGGCGGCGAAGGGGGCGGAGTCGGCGTTGAGCTCCAGCACCCGGTCGGCCTTCATGTGCTGGCCGCCCTCCACCTTGTTCATATACTTCTCCATCTCCAGGGAGACGGGGCCGTCGGCGGTGAGGCAGCAGGCGCCGGACTTGAGGATGGAGGAGATGCGGACCTCCTTCACCTGGTCGCCCAGGGCCTCTTTCACGGCCTCCAGCACGGGCTTTCCGGCCTCGGCCTTCTCCTGGGCGGCCTTCTTCTCCTCCTCGGTCTGGGGCAGGGCATCCTCGTCGGCCACCGACTTGAACTGCTTGCCGTCCAGCTCGGCCAGGGCCTTCATCACAAAGTCGTCCACGTCCTCGGTGCAGTACAGAATTTCATAGCCCTTGTCCAGGATGCGCTCCACCTGGGGCAGCTTGGCGATCTTCTCCGGGTCCTCGCCGCAGGCGTAATAGACGAACTTCTGGTCCTCGGGCATCCGGTCTTGATAGGCGGCCAGGGTGGTGTAAGTGTTCTCTTTAGAGGACCAGAACAGCAGCAGGTCCTGCAGCAGGTCCTTCTTGGCCCCGTAGTCGGCCACCACGCCGTATTTCAGCTGGGTACCGAAGGCGTGCCAGAACTTTTCGTATTTTTCTTTGTCGTCCTTCTGCATCTTCAGCAGCTCGGACTTGATCTTCTTCTCCAGGGCGGTAGCGATGACCTTCAGCTGGCGGTCGTGCTGCAGGATCTCCCGGCTGATGTTCAGGGAGAAGTCGGGGGAATCCACCACGCCCTTCACAAAGCGGAAGCAGTCGGGCAGCAGGTCGGCGCACTTGTCCATGATCATCACGCCGGAGGAGTAGAGCTGCAGGCCCTTCTGATACTCCCGGGTGTAGAAGTCATAGGGGGTCTGGGCGGGGATATACAGCATGGCCTTGTAGGTCACAGCGCCCTCGGCGCTGGTGTGGATGACGGCCAGGGGGTCCTGCCAGTCGCCGAACTTCTCCTTGTAGAAGGCGTTGTACTCCTCGGGCTTTACCTTGGACTTCTGGCGCTGCCACAGGGGGATCTGGGAGTTGATGGTCTTCCACTCCTTCACCGTCTCCCACTCGGGCTTATAGTCCTCCCCGGCGTCGGCGGGCTTGGGCTTCTGGCGGTAGTCCTCCACCTCCATGGTGATGGGATAGCGGATATAGTCGGAGTATTTCTTGATGAGCTCCTGTAATTTAAAGGTCTCCAGATACTGGTCGTAGTTCTCCTCGTCGGCGTTGGCCTTCAGGTGCATGATCACGTCGGTGCCGGGGAGTTCCTTTTCACAGGCGGTGACGGTATAGCCGTCGGCCCCGTCGGACTGCCACATCCAGGCCTCGTCGCTGCCCCAGGCCTTGGAGATGACGGTGACGGCATCGGACACCATAAAGGCGGAGTAGAAGCCCACGCCGAACTGGCCGATGACGTCGATGTCCTCGGCGGCCTTGTCGTCCTGGGCCAGGCCGGCCTTGAACTGGCCGGAGCCGCTGCGGGCGATGGTGCCCAGGTTGGACTCCAGATCCTCACGGGTCATGCCGATGCCGTTGTCGGACACGGTGAGGGTGCGCTTCTCCTTGTCGGGGACGATGGTGATCTTCAGGTCGGCCCGGCTGACCCCCATGGAGTCGTCGGTGAGGGACTTGTAGGCCAGCTTGTCCTCGGCGTCGCTGGCGTTGGAGATGAGCTCCCGCAGGAAGATCTCCTTATGGGTATAGATGGAGTTGATCATCAGGTCCAGCAGCCGCTTGGACTCGGCCTTGAATTGCTTCTTTGCCATGGTAAATACCTCCTATGTAAAACAAAGCTGTTTGATAAACAATTCTAGCACTCTATTTATATGAGTGCTAATGTTATGATAGCGCGTTCCCCACAAAAATGCAAGGGAGTTCACAGTTTTTTTACACTTTATGCGGGGGAGTGTCAAACGGCACGGGGTATGCGCGGACCGATCAGAATCCGGTTGACATATGGCAGGGCAGGCACGATAATACGGTTTTATCAACGGTACCGTGCCGAGGCAGAAAAATTTTTAACTGCTGCAACCTTTTGGCGATTCAAAGCATCTATTATAATGACCGGAGAGCGAAGAACCGGAGCAGGAGGCCGTCAGATGTGGAAAAAACCTTGAATAAAGAGGACTTCACCCGTCTGGTGCTGCAGAATCAGACGGCCATGTTTCGAGCTGCCCGGGCCATCGTGACGACCGACGAGGACGCAGAGGATGCGGTGCAGAATGCCATCTGCACTGCGTTTGCAAAGCGGGATACCCTGCGGGAGCCTGAAAAATTCAAACCGTGGATCTTACGGATCGTAGTGAACAACTGCTATGATCTGTGCCGGAAATATCGGCCCACTGTGGATCTGGCGGACGTGCAGGACTGTTTGCCGGCCAATGATCCCGATCCAACCGTACATCTGTCCCTGTGGGAGGCCGTGCTGACGTTAAAACCGGAGATGCGCTGTGTTGTGACCCTGTTCTATTATGACGGCTTTCCCATTCGTGAGATCAGCCGTATTTTGGGGATCAGCGACGCAGCCGTAAAGTCCAGGCTGTCCCGCAGCAGAAACCAGCTGCGCCTTCTGCTGGCTGATGAATCAGGAGGGTTTTATGGATCAATTTGACAGGCTGCTCCGCCAGCGCGCGGCAGAGGAACCCGTTCCAGTCCCAAGCGACTATGCCGGCCGGGTGTTTCAAACCTGTGCGGCGTTAAGCGAAGCGCCGCAGAAGATGCACCGCCGCCACTGGGGCAGATGGCTCGCCGCAGCGCTGGCGCTGTTCATTGCCCTTCCCAACGTGTCCACCTCAGCCGCAGCGGCGATGGCGGAGATCCCGGGGCTGGGCGTCTTGGTAAAGGTGATCACCTTCCGCAGCTATTCCTACGACGACGGCCACAGCTCTATGGACATCCTTGTGCCGGAGCTGTCCGGCAGCGACGCAGCCAATGCAGTAAATCAGGAGGTCCGAACCTATACCGACGAGCTGCTGACACAGTTCTACCGGGACTGCGAAAGGGTGGGAGAGGGCTATCAGGACCTGCGCGTATCCAGCGTGGTGCTTGCCAATACGGACACCTGGTTCACCCTTCGGATCGACGCAACACAGACAGAGGCCAGCAGCTATGCCTTCAGCCGATTCTATCACATCGACAAGGCGACGGGACAGGTGGTCTCCCTGGGGGACCTCTTCCGTGATGGGGCGGATTATACGGCGGTACTGTCTGACGAGGTGCGCCGGCAGATGGAGACACAGCTGTCCGCAGACCAGACCCTTGCCTATTTCCCGGATGATTTTGACGGGATCGACCCGGAGCAGAATTTCTATTTTGACGCAGAGGGAGATCTGGTTCTGGTTTTCGATGAATATGGCATTGCGGCGGGCTCGATGGGTATGCCGGAATTCACGATGGAGAAAAACATCTATCAAAGCCTCTTAAAAGAGGAATATCAGAAAGGATGATCGCAATGAAGAAGAAACTGCTTATTTTACTCGCAGCTGTGTCGATCCTGACGCTGGCTGCCGCCTGCGGCGGCCCGGCGTCTAGTGCAGGCTCCGGCTCCGACGGCGGAACGTCCGGCACCCAGCAGCAGGAGTCCAGCACCTTGACCGGCAAGCTGGAGGAGAAGAAGGACTTTATGTTTGTCGTGACCGACGACGACGATGTTTCCTACCAGTTTTCCATCGACTCCTCCGCTGCGCCTGAGGGCTATGACGACGTGGCCGAGGGGGATTCCGTTACCGTGACCTACACCGGCACCCTGTCCGAGGTCGATCCCTTTGAGGGTACGGTGATCTCTGTGGAGAAAGTGAAATGACGATCCTCTGTTGAGGATGGAAAAAAGCACAAATCAGAGCTGTTTCGGCTCCGATTTGTGCTTTTTGCTGCCGTTCGTTCGGCGGAGTTTCCGCTGTTTCCGTTCAGCACTGCCTGTTCCGATCCTGTTCTGGGTCAAACGTGGGTCAGAAACTGTAATGTCCGGAGGGGATTGGCGAGCTGCAACCTTGCGCCACAATCTGCGCTATCTATCCTCATACCACAAATGGCGTAAGGGCCAGCGTTTCGTGGGTGTATTTGTCCATCACGGCAGTAGCTTCGGCCTCAGTGACAGAGCGGAAACCCTTGCCGCCAACATAGTGGTCGGTCGTATCGGAGTAGAGCCAGCCGTCTAAAGAAATCACAGTTTCCAAGTGCCGCAGCGCACCGTTTTCATAGCGGTAGTAAGAGTAGGTCCCCTCGCTCGCACCGTCGCTACCCTCGTGGGCGAGACTGCCATCGGTGCAGAGATACCAGCGGCTGCGGTTCCAGCCGTTGATCATACGGACAGCCCTTGCGCCGTCGAGCCGGTAAATATTGAAGATCACGCTGTGGCCGTTGCCCCAGTCTGCGCCGAGCAGCAGCTCGGGGCTCCCATCACCGTCAAGATCACGCAGCAGCCAGCCGGGTGTCTGGTAGTAGTCGTTCCCTGTCAAAAAATCAGAACTGAACTCCGTTTCGGTGCCGTGTGTACCGGCGAGGCGGAGATCGCAGATATTGGCCAACACCACATCGTACTGGGGGTATCCGGTCACGCGGGGCCAGAAAGTAAACACCGCACCTGCGGCAAGATAGCTTGTGGAAACGGGAGATTCTGTCAATGTAACGATCAGGCGCCCGGTCCCGTCTGTGGTTACATCTGCCGCAAGAGTGCCGCCAATATCCGCAGTGCCGGAGATATGCAGGATATTCATCTGCGGGTCATAGCTTCCTACTGTATTGCCGACAGAAGTAAACTTATAGATGCCAAGGTCTACCACATAGCTGCCATCGGCGTTTTTCCGGATCGTCAGACTGGAGCCCATGTCATCGGCGTAGCTGCCGATGAGGGCATCTGCCGGACTGCTCCCATTTTCCACACGGAAGCTTTCCGCCATCATGCGAAGCTGTTTCGCCTGCAATTCAACCTCTGACTCGTCTGCATTGTCATAGCTCCAATGAGTTTCTACCCAGTAGCAGGATTCATGGGAGGGCACGGGATAGAGGTAGACGATCGTGCTGCTTAATCCTTCCTGCGTGACGCAGCGGTAGTATCCGTCCAACTCTTCTACAGTACGACCGGCATTCCGCAGACCGGCCAGCTCATCTGCAAGGCTGGTCTCCTTTGCAATGCTAAGGTAGGCATCGCTGCGGTCAGACAGCCACTGGCGTGTTCCGGCGCTGCGCAGCCATTGACCAACAATGCAGATGCTCCAATCATCCTCATAGAAGCGGTCGGCATCGGCAGCTTGTGTATCACCGACCTGAAAACTGTCAGGCAGAGGGGAATCTCCCTCGGTGTACGGCCAAGTGACGTAGAAATTCCGGTAGGCGTCGCCGTCAATGCAGAGGTAGACGTTGCCGTTGTTCACGACCGTGTGCCGCACACCGTCCGTCGTGGTGACATAGAGCTCGGTGCTGCCGCCGTTAAGCGGCTCCATACTGCGGACATACCGGCCGCCGCTTTTGTTGATGAGTGCAACCGCCTCGGCAATTTCGTCTGCATTGAAGTCTTTATACTGCTTGTCGGTCACCTGCGGCATAACCGTCAATTCAACACGCACCACATCATCCACGCGCAGATTTTTCGCCCACTTCATCGTTTCGTGTTCCGGATTTGTCAGAAAGCACACCGCCACAGCGATGCACACAATGGCTGATGCCGCAACCACCCAGAATGCGGGCTTTTTGTAGTGAAGCGCATTCCGCACACGCTCCTTGACGCCGACTTCCCCGAACGCCAGCGGGCAGGAGATGACCGCCTTGTGCAGCATACTGCACGCAAGCAGAACCGTGGAATAGGTTTTGACGGCGCTCTTGTCCATCGTGCGGATCACCCGCTCATCGCAGGCCAGTTCAATGTCACGGCAGAGCAGCGCATAGGCCAGCCACAGCAGCGGGTTGAACCAGTAGACGGCCAGCAGCGCAAAGCCCAGCGGCTTCCACCAGTGGTCATACCGTGCGAGATGTGCCTGCTCATGGGCCAGTACGTTCTGCCGCTGCACCTCGTCCAGCCCGGAGGGCAGATAGATACGTGGTTTTACGATACCGAGGATGAACGGCGAGGAAATGGCATCGCAAAGATAGATGTTTTCCTGAATGGGGAGCGATACGCTCACACGCCGGCGCAGCCGAAGATAGCTCACCAGCGCATAGAGCAGCATGGCCCCAAGGCCGATGAGCCACACCCAGCCTGCGATCTCCGTCCAGACATAGAGCGGGTTGACGCTCATTCCCGGCACGGCGGCAAAGTGCTCGCTGAGGGAGGGATTCACAGCGTTGTCGATGACGCTCACGCCGCTGGTGATGGTCGGCGCAGGGTCAAACTGCACGGCTGCGGGACTGACCGTTTCGGCACTGGGGATCAGGCTCAGCGCACTTTCAATGGAAAACGGCAGGACCAGCCGCAGTGCGACGATGCCCCAGAGCAGGACATTCATCCACTTGGGCGAACGCTTTGATCCCAGGCGCAGCACCAGCACGGCCAGCACCAGCCAGCTTGCGGAGATGCTCAGATTCAAGAGCTTCAAAAAGACGGCGGCCATAGGCTCACTCCTTTCCGCAGCGGTCGATCATGCACTGAATTTCCGCAATGTCCTTCTCCGAAAGAGATTTTCTTGTGGTGAACGCCGCCAGAAAAGCGGGGAGAGAGCCGTCGAAGGTGTCCTCCACAAATTTCTCACTCTGTACGGCGTTATAGTCCTCCTGCGAGAGAAGGGAGGTGACCGTGCCGTTTTCGTTCTGAAAGATACCGTGCTGGCAGAGTTTTTTCAAAACTGTGTAGGTCGTGGATTTTTTCCACTGCAGCTCCTGCTGGCACAGCTTCACCAGCTCGCCGGAGGTCAGCGGCTCGTGCCGCCAGATGAGTTCTGCAAAATGCGTCTCAACAACGCCCAGTTTGTAATCGTCCATGTATGCGTCCCCCTTTTTATTGGTCTATTTATGATAGACTTCCCGATGCTTGAAGTCTATCATAAATAGACCAAGCCTGTCAAGTGCATTTTGTACCGCTGAGATCAATCAAAGGATCTGCAGGCCGAGGAAACGGCAAATGAGCCGCTTTGACAAGCGGGCACACATCACAGGTCTGTATGTTCATGCAGCGACCGCAGCCAAGCGCGAGGCGGTGAGCAAGTAATGGACGCAAAAGCGCAAAAAAGTCCTGATTTCGTAAGAAATCAGGACTTTTTTGCGTGTCGATAAGCCCGTTTCTGTCATTCCGAGGAGCGAAGTACCCGCAAGGGGTACGCCGCATCCGTAAGGCAGCAGAGCTGCCAACGGCCTCGCAATGACAGGCTTTTTTGATACGCTTGGCTCCCCCTATGGGGGAGCTGTCAGCGAAGCTGACTGAGAGGGCAGGCCGCCGGGGACAGCAGCCCCTGCGCATTTACGTTCTCACAGCCAGATGCTGCTTGCGTGGGCCATGCGGGTGCGGGTGTACAGGATGACCCGGTCCCCCTGGTGCAGGGTCAGATCGCCGTTGGGGATGAGCATCCGGCCCTTGCGCTTGACGATGACGATGAGGGTCTGGCGGGAGATATCCAGGTCCCGGATGCGCTGACCGTTCCAGGGATTGTGCTGGCGCAGCTCCAGCTCCTTCAGCTCGATATGGTGCTGGTCGCTGCTGCCCACCGACTCGGCCCCCAGCACCAGCACGTCGTTGTCCATCAGCTTCACGCTGCCCCGGGGGACCACCACCTCGTGCCCCCGCTGGATGGCCACCACGATAACGCCGTGGGGCAGGCCCAGCTGCTGGATGGTCTTGCCCGACCAGCTGTCGTGCTCGGTGAGGGCCACCCGGATGAAGTGGACCTCGTCCTCGTCGGCATACTCGCTGATGCGCTTGATGCGGGTATACTGATCCACAAATCCAGCGGAAATAATACCCGTTGGAATGGCCACCATGCCCACGCCCAAAAACGTAATGAAGATGCTGAATATTTTTCCCATCGTCGTAACGGGATAGATGTCGCCATAGCCGATGGTCAGCAGGGTGGACACCGACCACCAGATGCCGGAAAAGGCGTTGGAGAACACCTCCGGCTGGGCATCGTGCTCCAGGCTGTACATGCACAGGCTGGAGGCCAGCATGAGCACCAGCAGGATGAACACCGAGGAGAATAGCTGCTGCCGCTTGCTGGAGATGACCTGGGTGATAACACCCAGGGAGTCGTAATAGGCGTTCACCCGGAACAGGCGGAACACCCGGGCCACCCGGAACATGCGGAAGGCCACCGCCCCGCTGGGGAAGAACACCGGCAGATAATAGGGCAGAAAGGACAGCAGGTCCACCAGGCCGCTGAAGGAGAAGATATACCGCAGCACCGCACGGGGTTCCGTCAGGCTGGGCCGCAGAAACTTGGCCGTCCACAGCCGCATGGCAAAGTCTGCAGCGAAGAAGGCCACCGTGACCGCCTCGATCGTCACCAGCCAGGGGCCGAATCTGGCATGGAGATCGTCGAAGGTATTCATCACGCTGACCACCAGATTGATCACGATAGACAGAATGTTAAAGGCATCGTACACCTGGCTGGCCACGTCGCCGGGCAGCCCGATCTCGATGATCTCGAACAGGCGCTTACGCCGATCGTCCCACTCAGTCTCCATTTCTCTCTCCTCCAGACGCCCCGCCGCCGATTTGCACGGACTGCGGAGCCTTTGGTGTTACAGGGCGGCCTGCCTGGGGGCCAGCTCCACCCCCTGGTCCGTCACCGTGGCCTGCACCCCCAGCAGGGGGCACAGGTCGCTCAGGGGCAGACAGCGCCCGCCGCTGCGCTCCACCGTGGGGCCGGACAGGCGCACCAGCATTCCGTCCAGCAGGGCCCGGCGGCCCACGGGCAGCTCGATCTTGTGCAGGCCGTCAGACAGGCGGAGCACCCCGTCCTCCCCCGTCTCCCCCGTCCAGCCCAGGGCGGCGGCCAGAGCGGCTGCATCCACATAGGTCACGCCGGACAGCCGGGTCACCCTGTCCCCCAGGTCCAGGGCCTGTCCCTGCCAGAACAGGGCGGGGGCCTGATTCTCCCCCGGCTGGGTCTGGGCGGCCAGATACTCCTCATAGGTCAGCCCCTGGTCCATGCAGGTCCGGGCGATGGCCTGTCCCACATAGCGGTAGTGCCAGGGCTCATAGCGATAGCCGGTGATGGACTCCTTCTCCCGGGGATAGCGCAGCAGAAAGCCGAACCGGGCACAGTTGGCCCGGAGCCAGGCATATTCCGCCGTGTTCTCGAAGTGGGCGCTGATGCTGGCGGTGTTGATGTCCAGGGCCAGGCCGGTCTGGTGCTCGGAGTAGCCGGGGCGGGCGGAGTACCGCTCGGCATTGGCCTTGCCGTCTATGGACACATAATGTTGATACAGCCCCTGCTGGGTCTGATAGGAGCGGTAGGCGGACACGCTGCGCAGGGAGATGCCGTCCTGCTTGGCCGCGTCGGCCATGGCCCGAAAGGCCGCCGCCGCTTCGGGGACCATGCTGCCCACGCCATAGCGCCCGCCCAGCTTCTCCAGCTCCGGCACATAGGTCTCAGACAGGCCGTGGTACTTGTTCACCAGCACCAGGGGGTCCGCCGGGTCGTCGATGGGCAGGGCATCGTCATAGGGGGTGAGGTCCAGGTCCAGGTTGACCTGGGTGACGATCTCTGCCGCCTCCGCCTCCGGGTGGGCCTGGGCATAGGCCAGATAGCGGGCCTCCCGGTCCAAGCGGCTGTTTTCCAGCGCCAGACAATCCAGCAGCCGGGGTGCCAGCCCCATGGCCCGCTCCCCCAGCCGGGCCCACAGCTGCTCCGCCTGCTGCTCAGAATAGCCCAATCCCGCCAGCTCCGCCAGGGCGGCGCGATAGCCAGTGGCCGGGTCCGGCTCATAGAGCAGAGGGGACAGCCCCTCCACCGCCGCCACCAGGGGCGGCTCCTCCGTTTTGGCGGCCAGCGCCGCCGGGGACAAACACAGGGCCAGGGACAACGCCCCGGCCAGAATACGCTTAGAATACGTGGACATGCTGAAAAGACCTCCAGGGATAAAACAGGGATGAGTTAGGAGTTAGGAGTTAGGAGTGATGCGTTTGCTGTTTTTGCGCTGATACTCGGCGGACAGTTCGTCGGCCAGGTAGTCGTCGCTCATGCAGTGCAGATCGGACACGCCGTCCCGCATCAGGCAGTATAGCTGGGAGCGATAAAACAGGTCCATCGCCCCGTTGAGGGAGATCCCCGTCTTTTTTGCAAAGCAGGCGATGACCCGAGCATATTTCTTTTGCAGGAGAATGGGGTTTGCCTTCATACAGTCTCGCTTCTTTCAAAGTGCAGCTGCGCCAATGCCCGCTCAGTACGGAAACAGATCTGCAAATTGGGCTTTTCGTAGCGCAGGCGGTCAATGGCCTCGTTCTTGTTGATGAGGCCGTCGAAAAACAATTCGATGGTGTTGAACACCTTGTCATTGGCCACGCCGCCGATAATAATGTCATAATTTGTATTGTCTTTGCCGCTGCGGCAAGTCAGGATAAAGTCCAGCCAAGCTTCGGAATATGCATCGAAGCTCAGTACGTTCAGTGATTTGAATGCCTGTTCGTCCCAGTCATAGCAGGAGATGATCCCCGCCTGACCCCGGCGTTTGAATTTTCCACACCACTTGGCCGCCTGTTCATAAAGGGGCGTGGTGTAAAAGCCGGGGCCGAAATCCACATTGGTGCGGGAGTGTGCCAGGTCGGGCTGTTTGATCTCCAGATAAGAGCCGTGGTATAGGGTCATACAGTCACATCTCTTTCCCGCATCAGCTCCAGGATGTCGTTGACGATATAGTCCTTGCTCTGGGTGTGGAGCATCTCGTACTCGGGCACGATATAGCCGTTTAGAATGTCGCTCCGTTCGGTGAAGGCCCGATAGACCTTCTGACCGCTCACGCCCAAGCGGGCGGCCACACTCTCCACACAGAAGACAGCAAACTCCAGCTCCCTGGTGTTCCTGATGGGGCCGCCGATTTTATCTGTGTTCTCCATGGGCCACCTCCCGGCACCGCTTCAAAAAATATTCCCAAATGGCTTCGCCGCCGTCGCAGTCGGGGCGGCGGCGGGTATAGGCCATGCGCTCGGGGTGGAACTGCACCCCCAGGATGGGCAGGCGCTCGTGCTCCATGGCCTCGGCCACGCCCCCCTCGCTCCAGGCCGTGATGACCATGCCAAAGCCCGGATCGGCCACCGCCTGGTGGTGAAAGCTGTTGGTGTGGAGGATGGGTCCATACAGCCCGGCCAGCAGCGAGCCGTCCTGGGTGCGCACCGGGTGCCGGGCATCGTCCCGCCGGGTCCCCCTGTGGAAGATGCCCTGTTCCGGGGGCAGGTCCTGGATCAGCCCGCCTCCTAAAGCGGCGGCAATGACCTGCATCCCCCGGCAGATGCCCAGAATGGGCCGTCCCGCCTGATAGAAGGCCCGGAAGAGCGCCAGCTCCGCCACGTCCCGCTCCCGGTCCGGGGGATCGCCCCCCGCCTGGGGCCAGCCGAACAGCTCGGGGTCCAAGTCCCCGCCGCCGCACAGCACCAGCCCCGCACAGGACAGGTCCGGTTCCGGGGAATAGCCCGGGCAGGGGATGCCCCCCGCCGCCGTCACCGCATCGGCATAGGCGGCAGAGGCCCCCCGCTCACAGGAGAGCTGGATGCGGGGCTTTGGCTCAGACATGCTGGGCCTCCCGGTGGCGGACCATGTCTGCGATCAGGTCCACGGCCCCCTCCACCCCCACGGTGGTGGAGTTGATGGTCAGGTCATACCGGCGCATCTCGCCCCAGTTGTGGCCGGTGTAGTAGTTATAATAGTTGGCCCGGCCCCGGTCCATCTGCACCACCCGGCGCTCCATGTCGTCCTGGGGAATGTGATACTCCTCCACACACCGGCGCACCCGGCTGGCCAGGTCGGCGTGGATGAACACCTTCAGGCAGTTGTCCCGGTCCCCCAGCACATAGTCGCTGCACCGCCCTACGATGACACAGGGACCTTGGTCGGCCAGCTCCCTTATCACATCGGACTGGGCAAAGAATGCCTGGTGGCTGACGGGGATGCCGTGGCTGGACATGGTGGGGGCCCCGATGCCGATGGGGGCGATGGACATGTGAAAGCGGCTGCGGGCCCGCTCCTCCGCCCGGGCGATAAAGTCCGGGGACAGGCCGCTCTTCTCCGCCGTCTTCAAGATCAGGGTCCGGTCATAGCAGGGGATGCCCAGGCGGGCCGCCAGCTGCTTTCCGATCAGACGGCCGCCGCTGCCAAATTCCCGGCTGATAGAGATGACATAGTTGCTCATGCGATTTCCTCCTGCTGATACCAGTTGCCGGGCGCAGCCCGGTTTTCATATATTATAGCGGACCGCTTGAAAAATGACAACGAAAATCTGTCCCTTTTTCCGGCATTTCGGGTAATTTTTCGTGGCCGAAGGACGGTGATTTTCGGAACAGTTCATAAAATCCCTCCGGCCCTTGCATCACGGCGGCAGAGCGGGTATGATAAACCCATAGAAACAGATCCAGTCAGGCGCGCTGCAAGCGCTTTGGAAAGGCGGCGGTATCCATGTCTGTGCGGAGCTCGGGCGTTCTGATGCCCATCTTCTCCCTCCCCTCCCCCTACGGGGTGGGCACCCTGGGGCGGCAGGCCCGGGAATTTGCGGACTTTTTGGCCCGGAGCGGGCAGAGCCATTGGCAGATCCTGCCCATCGGCCCCACGGGGTATGGGGACTCCCCCTATCAGTCCTTCTCCTCCCGGGCGGGCAACCCCTATCTCATCGACCTGGACGAGCTGGAGCGGCAGGGGCTGCTGGAGCGGGAGGAGTACGCCTCCCTCCCCTGGGGGGACGACCCGGAGCGGGTGGACTATCAGGCTCTCTACCGCCTGCGGCTGCCTGTGCTGCGGCGTGCCTGCGACCGGCTGCTCTCCCGCCCCCCGGCGGCCTTTGACCGGTTCTGCCTGCTCCACCAGGCCTGGCTGGACGACTATGCCCTGTTTATGGCCCTGAAAGAGCAGTACG